>Ga0214919_10006106_pt1 | contig 16700 bp, 16 predicted proteins | sample LL1503_MetaG_FD_177994 | JGI IMG/M metagenome (GOLD analysis project Ga0214919, IMG submission 177994) | Freshwater microbial communities from Lake Lanier, Atlanta, Georgia, United States - LL-1503 | ecosystem: Environmental > Aquatic > Freshwater > Lake | place: USA: Georgia | collected... | reverse complement strand
AATTAAATTTTCAAACGCGATATTCCTAAGTGTGAACAACTGATTACAATCGCGATGAACACGATCAAACGCATGCCCGAGTTTGACCGCTGACTGGCTGGCATCCGGGATGGCATGACCCGCATCCGGCTTGCCAAGCGATTGGACAAAGTGCAACGCGGTTTGTTGGGTGATGTGGCACCGGTGGGCGAAGGCGTGATGGAAATGCGCGAATTCTTTGGGCCCGGTTGGCGCATGTACTACGTTGAGCAAAACGGCATGCTGATCGTGATGTTGGGGGGCGGTGATAAATCGACACAATCTGACGATATTTCCCACGCCATCGCATTGAGCAAAACCATCACGGGGTGAAAATCATGGCTAAAAAAATCAATATCAAGGACCTGCCCAATTTCGACATGGTCAACTACCTCAAAACGGATGAGGATGTGGCCAATTACCTGAACTTGGTACTGGAGGAAAACGACCCAGCCGAGTTGAACCACGCGCTGGGCACCATTGCCCGCGCACGTGGCATGACCGAAGTGGCGCTGGCTTCGGGGCTGACGCGTGAAGCCCTGTACAAAGCGCTTCGCCCCACATCACATCCGCGCTTTGATACGATTGCCAGGGTCTGCACAGCGCTCGGCGTCAAGTTGGTCGCACAACCGGTTCAAGGAACCCCGGTGTAAAACCAATTTATTTATTCAACAACTGCTAAAACGGTGCGTGTCAAAATTGGGCCGAACACCGCCAATGCATAAATAACAACGTCATGCCCCTACCATTTGAAGTTCAACGCAACGCCAACCCCATGCCCAAGGCCCAACGCGAGGCGCTCTTGGTCAACCCTGTGTTTGGTCAAAACCGCACCGATCATCAAGTGGTGTGCACCTGGGAAAAAGAAAAGGGCTGGATCAGCGCCCAGGTTCTGCCATATGGCCCAATCCTCATGGACCCGGCTGCTGCCGTGCTTCATTACGCTCAGGAAATATTTGAAGGCATCAAAGCCTATCGTTTCGCAGATGGCTCGATCTGGACATTTCGCCCACACGAAAACGCCAAGCGCATGCAATTGAGCGCGCGCCGCATGGCCTTGCCCGAGGTGCCGGAGGAGATCTTCTTAGAGTCGCTCAAGCAACTGATCGCCGTTGATGCCGACTGGGTGCCCGATGCAGCCAACGAAAAGTCGCTCTACATTCGGCCGTTTGAAATCGCCTCTGAGAACTTTTTGGGTGTGCGCGCCACGCACCGGGCGGAATACCGCGTCATCGCCAGCCCGGTTGGCGCCTATTTCACCGGTGGGTTCAACCCCATCTTGATTTGGATATCGCAAAACTCTGCACGGGCTGGAAAGAACGGCACGGGCGCGGCCAAAAGCGGCGGAAACTACGCGGCCTCGTTGGTGGCGCAAAGCGAAGGCTACGACAACGGATGCTCGCAGGTGATGTTTTTGGACGCAGAAAGCAGCACCTATGTCGAAGAGTTGGGTGGCATGAACCTGTTCTTCGTGTTCAAGGACGGCCATGTGGCCACGCCCGCACTGGACGGCACGATTTTGGGCGGCATCACCCGCAAGTCGCTCATCCAATTGATGCAAGACCGTGGCATCGCCGTCCAAGAGCGAAAAATCAGCATTGATGAGGTGAGGGCTGGCATAAACAGCGGCCTCATCTCAGAAGTGTTTGCCTGCGGCACCGCCGCGGTGATCACCCCCATCGGCGGTTTCAAAAGCACGACCGAAACCCTGAACGTGACTGGCACCGAACCCGGTCCGCTGACCCTCAGCCTGCGCGAAGAACTCACCGGCATTCAATACGGCCGCATCCAAGACCGCCACCACTGGATGTATCGCCTGCGGTAAGTGCGGGGCATCTGGCTGTGGGTGGGTAAAGCTGCAGCACAGTTAGCCCAGGCGTGGGTGCAGCAATTGGGAGCAAGGCAAACGCAGCCCCACGGGCGCAGCCAAAGCCTTGCTCAAAGTGTTGGACAAAGCCCCAGAGGCTGCGCTGGCGGCACTGCACTGAGCCCAAGACCAGCGACTGTGCAATTAGCGCACTGGCAAACCATGTCCGCCCAAGTAAGCCTATGAAACGCGGCATCACCCGCCTGTTGCTGATCCTATTGATGCAAGACCGCAGAGGTGTACGAGAAAATCGTGCAGTTGAGCTTGCAGTCACTTGACGGTCTTTTGCGTGCAACTGACTGTGCCGAAGCCGCTACTTTGCTTCACTAGGTCATTATCACTTCCGTCAAAAAAAGACCGTTTGTAGTTCGTACAAAAACCAACAGAATTCCAGGTCCTATGCAGCTCACCCCGCCTGCAAAATAGCCTCAGGCGAACGCAAAGCAATGCGCAATAACGTTCGCACCGCACCAGATGGCTCGCGCACTGGTTTGCTTCAACGCATCTAGCAAACGGCTGGCTTTTTTGGGGTTCGTTTGTGTATTCCTTCTCAAAATAATGCCACTTCATGGCGTGGCTTGCAACCCATCCCCCAAACCTTGACCCACATCAACCCCCCTTCACCCTCCCACGCCTAGCATGACCCCATGCACCCTGTGCAAGGCGCGCGAGTGGTTTGTGCGGCTGCTGGGGTGTGTGTCAAAGGTTTGCCAATGGACACAGAGGGTCTGGTCGCCGCCGTGGTGGGAGGCGGCGCATGAAGCGTTTGCGCCTGTGGGGCCTGGTGGGCATGGCCGCGTTTGCGGCCCTGGGCTATGTGGGTTGGCAATGGTGGTTGGGGCCGATCACCGCTGTAGAGGTGCTGCAGCGCCAAGACGTGGTGCAAACCATGGTGGCCAGTGGCCATGTGCAAAGCCCGCACCGCACCGATGTGAGCGCCCAAGTCACCGGGCGGGTGGTGGCCATTCCGGTGGCCGAGGGGCAATGGGTGCGCCAAGGGCAAACCTTGATTGAGTTGGACAGCAGCGAGGCCCAGGCCAACCACCAGCAAGCGCGGGCCAATGTGTGGCAAGCGCAGGTCAATGTGCGCCAGTTGCATGAGCTGCGCTTGCCCGTGGCCGAGCAAACCTGGTTGCAAGCCCAAGCCAACTTGAAGGTGGCCCAGCAAAGTTTGGCGCGCAGCCAAACGCTTTTTGACCAAGGTTTTGTGGGTGCGTCTGCGCGCGACGACGCGCAGCGCGGTGTGGATGTGGCGCAGGCACAGTGGCACATTGCCGCACAGCAGCGTCAAAGCCTGTTGCCGGGTGGCAGCGATGTGGCTGCTACCCAAAGCGCATTGCAAGTGGCGCAAGCGGCCGAGGCGTCTGCCGCCGCGCGACTGCGCTACAGCCGCATTGCCGCGCCAGTGGACGGCGTGTTGATTGCCCGCACGGTCGAGCCCGGTGACGGGGTGCAGCCCGGCAAGGTGTTGATGGTCTTGTCGCCCAAGGCCGACATGCAACTGGTGCTGCAAATCGACGAAAAAAACCTCCATTTGCTGCGCTTGAACCAAGCCGCTGTGGCCAGTGCCGATGCCTACCCCGACCAAAAATTTGACGCCGAGTTGGTCTACATCAACCCCCGGGTGGACCCGCTGCGCGGCTCGGTGGAGGTCAAGCTCCATGTGCCCAAGCCACCGGCCTACCTGCAACAAGACATGACGGTGTCGGTGGACTTGGCCGTGGCGCACCGCCCGCAGTCGCTGTGGGTGCCACAAACAGCCTTACAAAGGGCCGTGCCAGGGGCAGCCACCGGCCCCGCTTGGGTGTGGGTGGTGCGTGATCAGCGGGCCCAGCGCCAAAACATCACACTGGGTTTGACCCACCAGGGCCGGGCCGAGGTGTTGTCGGGCTTGTCTGCCGGTGACCGTTTGGCCACCCACCCCGCGCCCGATTGGCACGACGCCATGCGCGTGCGGGCCACACCGCCATGAGGACCACCCGCTGGCTGCCGTTCGAGTGGGTGGTGGCGATTCGGTTTTTACAAGAGGGCAAGATACAAACCGGTTTCATTGCCGTGGGCATTGCGATTGGTGTGGCGGTGATTGTGTTCATGTCGGCGCTGCTGGCGGGTTTGCAGTCGAACTTTGTCAACCGGGTGCTGACAGGGCAGGCCCACATCCAGTTGCTCAACCAAAAAGAGACGGTGCGTCCGCTGCGCAAGGGCTTGGATGGGGAGGGGCAAGAGTGGGCGCACATCCAAGTGCCTTTGCAACGGCTCAAAGGCATTGACCAATGGCAGAGTTGGGCCACGCAGTTGAGCCTCATCCCCCAGGTGAGTGTGTTGTCGCCATCGGTCACAGGTGCCGCACTGGTGACCCGGGGCAGCGCTACGCGATCGGTGTCGGTGGTGGGGGTGTTGCCCGAGGTGTATTTCCAAATCATCCCCATGCCCGACAAAATCGTGCAGGGTCAAGCGCTGATCAGCAGTGAGTCGATTTTGATTGGCACCGAGTTGGCCAGCGATTTGGGTCTGGGCGTGGGTGACAAATTGCGTTTGTCGGCGGGAACGGGCCGGGTCCAAACGCTCACGGTGAGCGGCATTTTTGATCTGGGCAACAAGGCAGCCAATGCCCGCAACACCTTTGTGGCGCTGCGCACCGCGCAAACCATGTTCGACTTGGTGGGCGGGGCCTCGGTGCTCGATGTGACCGTGCACGATGTCTATACCGCCGAGACCATTGCCCAAAAAATGCATCAACTCACCGGTTTACAAGCCGACAGCTGGATCAAAACCAACGAACAGTTTTTTACCGCAGTGAAGGCGCAAACCACGGCCAACACGGCCATTCGTTTTTTTGTGGCGCTGTCGGTGGGCTTTGGCATCGCCAGTGTGCTGGTGGTGTCGGTGGTGCAGCGCTCGCGCGAGATCGGCATCTTGCGCGCCATGGGCGTCACCCGGGGCCAGGTGCTGCGGGTGTTTTTGATCCAAGGTGGTTTGCTCGGCTTGGGCGGCGCGGTGCTGGGTTCGGGCATCGGTGCCTTGGCACTTTTTTTGTGGCAGCGCTTCATGCGCAACGCCGATGGCTCTGTGATGTTTCCTTTGGTGTTTGACAGTGGCTTGCTGCTGCAAACCCTGCTGCTCGCCACCTTGACGGGTTTGCTCTCGGCCTTTGCGCCGGCCTTGCGGGCGGCCCGCTTGGACCCGGTGGTGGCGATTCGTGGTTAAAGCAGCGATGAATACCCCGACCACCAGCACAACCGCGCCGGTGTTGGCTTTGCGTGGTATCCGCAAGTCGTTCAACGTGGGTGAGCCCAACGAAACCGAGGTCTTGCACGGCATTGACCTGGACTTGTGGGCCGGCGAGTTTTGCGCGGTGGTGGGACCATCGGGCTCGGGCAAAAGCACCTTGCTCAACATCGTGGGCTTGCTCGACAGGCCCACCCAAGGGCAATTGACCATGACCGGCCAAGAGACCACGCGCTTGAACGACGCGCAGTTGACCCACCTGCGCGGCCACACCATTGGTTTTGTGTTTCAGTACCACCACCTGTTGGGCGCATTCAGCGCTTTGGAAAACGTGATGATGCCCATGTTTGCCGATACCGGCTTTGCCACCGAGGTGGCGCGCCTGCATGCCAGTGTTTTGCTGGCCAGCGTGGGCCTGACGCCTTGGTTGAATGTACCCGCCAGCCATTTGTCGGGCGGGCAACAGCAGCGGGTGGCGGTGGCGCGGGCCTTGGCCATGAAGCCAGCATTGATCTTGGCCGATGAACCCACGGGCAACTTGGACACCAAAAGCGCTGATGGTGTGTTTGAGTTGTTGCGTCAGGTGTGCAAAGAGCAGGGCACGTCGGTTTTGTTTGTCACCCACAACCCTTTGTTGGCTCAGCGCTGTGACAAGACCATCGCCGTGGTCGATGGCCGGGTTGGCGGGTCATAGCCCAGGGGGCGGGGTCACTCGGGGTTCAACCCCGCAAACGCGGCGCGTTCGCTCCACAAGGCGCGGTCTTTGCGAACAAATTCGGCAAACTCGTCGGCCATCAAAAAAGTGGGTACACAGCACAGCTCTAGTTTTTTAAGCAATGCAGGGCTGTTCATGGCGCGCTTGACCGCGTTGCTGTAGCGCTGAATCACCGCATCGGGTGTTCCTGCGGGGGCGTACATGCCGTTCCAAGAGCGCACCTCAAAATTGGGCACGCCGCTCTCGGCCATGGTGGGCAGGTCGGGCAAGATGTCGATGCGTTTGGGCGAAGTAACGGCAATCGCCCTGACCCGATCGCCTTGCACAAAGGGCAGGGCGGCGGCGTAATCCAAGAACATGAAGCTCAGTTGCCCGCCCATCAAATCGGTGACGGCCAAGGGGCTGCTTTTGTAGGGCACGCCCACGCTGGTGAGGCCCTGGCGTTTGAGAAACACCGCACCGGCAATTTGGCTCACCGATGCACCCCAGCCATAGGCGGCTTTGTCGGCATTGGCCTTGATCCATGCAGTCAATTCGTTGACGGTGCGCACCGGCATGTCTTTGCGCACGATGAGCACATAGGGCGCAGTGAGCACCATGGCGATGGGTTTGAAGTCTTTCACTGGGTCGTAGGGCAGCTTTTTGAACAGCACCGGGTTGATGGCGTGGGTGGTGTTGGAGGTGAACAGCAGGGTCTTGCCGTCGGCCGGTGCGCGGGCCACAAACTCGGCCGCCAAAAAGCCATTGGCACCGGGGCGGTTGTCGATCACGGCGGTTTGGTTCAACTCGCGGCCCACCTCTTCAAACAAAGGGCGCGCCACGTTGTCGGTGCCACTGCCGGGGCCAAACGGCAACACCACGCGGATGGTGCCGCTGTCTTGGGCGACAGATCCTGTGGCGGCCAGGGCCAATGTGCACAAGGTCAGCCAGCGTGAAAATATGTTCATATTGATCTCCTTGGTGGAGCGGTTCGGTTTGCCCGTGTCAGGCCCAGACCGCTGATGGGCCACTTTAGCGCCTGACATGACAAAAGACCATGCGGGTTTAAGCCAATCCCAGCCAGCGCAAAGCGTTGTCTTGGCGCAGGGCTTGGCGGTGTTCGGCGCTCAGTTGCAAGCGCTCCACCCGTTGGGCGGGGTCGCGGTCCATGATGACAAACGGGTCGTCGGTGCCCACCATCACCTGGCCCACGCCATAGGTGTAAATCAAGTGGTGGATGCTGGCTTCGTCGTAGACCAAGTCGTCAACAAACATTTGCCGGGCCATGGCGCGGGGCGAGTGCTTCAAGGCGTTTTGGATGGGTGGCATGCATGTCCATGCGTGCTCGAGCCGCGCCACCAACACGGGCAGCGAGCCACCGCCATGGCTGAAGGCAATGCGCAACTGGGGCAAGGCCGCCAGGCGACCCGAGGTGATCATGGACGCGGCCGATAAACCAATTTCGCCCGGAAAGGCCAGTGCTTGTTCCAAGGCGGGTGGGCCGACCAAGCGGTCCATGCCCGCCGGGCGCAGGGCATGCACAAAAATCGCTGCGCCCAGGCTTTGGGCGGCTTCGAAAAACGGCGCAAAGTCGGGGTGGCCAATCGGTTTGCCATTGATGTTGCTGCCAATCTCCACGCCAGCCATGCCCAGTTCACCCACCACGCGTCCCAGCTCTTGGATGGCCATGTCCACGTCTTGCAGCGGCACGGCGCCCAGGGCAATGAATTGATCGGGCTGCGCCCCCACTTGCTCGGCCAAACTGTCGTTGAGGTAGCGGATCAACGACTGCGCATCATCGGGCTCCAACCAGTAAGACAGCAACTCGGGCATGGGTGATACGACTTGGCGGGTGACACCCGTCTCGGCCATGTTGCTCGCGCGTTCAGCAAAGTCAAAACAACTGGTGGGGATGGTGCGGTAGACCTTGTCTTGGATCATCACATGGCGCTGGCAGCTCGACTCGGCCGGCGCAATGGACGGCCAAGCCACACCTTTGCGCCCACCCACATACGCAGGAAAGGAGGAGGGCACCCAATGTGTGTGGGTGTCGATCAGGCCGCAGTCGCAGATGGGTTTTAAGGTTTTTGGCATGGCATCAAATCGGGTGGTAGACGGCAAATACTTTGTTGGAGTTGAAGATGTGGGTCTCCACAAACTCACTCCATTTGAGTTGGGCCCCCAGGGCTTGCATGGCCCCCATCAGGGGCGACCAGTTCAAAATTTCTTGTTGGCCAGCATGCTCAAACTGCGCGGTGCTGCGGCCGTGCCAATAGGCGTAGTCGCCATCGACCAAAGCTTGATACAAGGCGCGGTCGTTTATCGTGTCAGGGCGCAAGCGGTGGGTGTGGTCGCACAAAAAAGCGTGCGACCAACTCGAAGAGGCAATCACCGCCACGCGCCAGGGCGAGTCGCGCAAGATGCGTGCAGTGGCCGCGCCCAGGTCCATGCAGCGCGCGGGCGAAGGAGAAGGCGGGTCAAAGTCCAGCGCGTCGTTGATGTGGGTCAAAAACCCACGCGCTGAAATCACTTTGCGCCCGTAGCAGTTGATGGGCACGCTCAAGGTGGGGTAGTCCCAGCCTTGGCGGTCGTAGTCGAGGTAAAGAATGGCGTTGGTGAACGCATGCGCCAAGCTGGCGTGGTGCAGGGGTTTGTAGGCATAGGCCACATCAAACCCGGCTTCGATCAAGCCGGTGGCCAGGTGTTTGCCCACATCGCGCCGACCGCGCAAGCGGTAATGCACATCGGGGCCTTCGCCCCAAGCGTTGGGTTTGCCGCCATCCATCATGGAAGAGCCCTGGGCATGGCGCCAGGGGTACACATCCAAGTCGTCATAAGCACACACGGTGAAGGGCGGGATGATGTCTTCTTTGAAGTTCTCGTACTGATCATCGCCCCACAGCAACACCAAATCGGGGTTGAAGCGGTCAAGCTCTTGGCGCATGCGGCGAAACTGCTTGACCATGGCCGCGCGGTGTTGGCCTGCCGCGAGCGTGCCCTGGTCTTGGCCCCACTCGGCCTGCATGGCGGCGGGCCAGGATGCCGGGTCTTTGGCGGTGGCGGGAATGCCTGGGTCTTTGAGCGTGGTGCGCAAGATGCCCGACATCATGGCGTCGGGGGTGGACAAAGGCGGGTAGTGCGACAAGCCCAAGCCCAATATTTCAGCCATGTTGTCATCTCCTTGGTGGGTTGTCTGTTTGAAGCCAGTCGACGGTGCACCCGACTGTGGATGCGCAAATTGTGACGCATTAGTCACGCCGACAGCAGGGGGAAATGTACTGTCTAAAATCCACCGCTCGCTGCCCAGCCGCGCTGGCGCAGGGCAAACCTGGCCCAATCTCCATCCTTCACCACAAAGGCGGTTCCATGAACTCTGACATGCTGCTCGATACGCAAGCCCTGCTCGACACCCACATTGATGCACCCATGCCCAATCGGCGCTTGGCCTTGCAAACCGCATTGGGTGTGGGCTATGCGGCATCTGCGATGCCCTTGATGGCCCAAACCGCGATCAAAACGCCCAGCGATGGGTTGCTCAGTGGCGAGGTGGTCATTGATGTCAATGGTTTCAAAATGCCAGCGTTTCGCAGTGCACCTGCGGGCAAAACGGGCCTGCCTGTGGTGTTTGTGATTTCTGAAATTTTTGGTGTGCACGAATACATTGCCGACGTCACCCGCCGTTTGGCCCGAGAAGGCTACATGGCCATCGCCCCCGAGTTATTCGTTCGCCAAGGGGACCCATCGACCTATGGCGAGATCGCCAAACTGCAAAGCGAAATCATTGCCAAGGTGCCGGACGCCCAAGTGATGGGCGACTTGGACGCTTGCGTGCGCTGGGCTGGTGCCCAAGGCGGCAATGTGGACAAACTGGCCATCACGGGTTTTTGTTGGGGCGGTCGCATTGTGTGGCTGTACAACGCGCACAACCCCAAGCTCAAAGCCGGTGTGGCTTGGTATGGCCGCTTGGTTGGGCAGCCCACGGCAACGACACCCAAGCACCCGGTGGAGTTGGTCGGCAGCATGCAAGCGCCTGTGCTGGGCTTGTATGGTGCGGCCGACACCGGCATACCGGTCAGTTCGGTCGACCAAATGAAAGCCGCACTGCAAAGCGCACCAGCGGGGGCCAAAAAATCAGAGTTTGTGGTGTACCCCGACATGCCCCATGCATTCCACGCCGATTACCGGCCCAGCTACCGTGCCCCGGCTGCGCAAGACGGCTGGCAGCGGTTGCTGGCTTGGCTCAAACAAAACGGCGTGGCTTGAAGCAACTGGCCTCAGCGCAAACCATTCCCATGACCAACACCCGAATGAGATGGGCAACAGCGTGAATCTGTTGTACATCGTGCTGGGTACATTGGCTGCGGGTGTGGGCAGCGTGCTGGTGGCGGCCTTGTGCGCGCGCGCACTGCTGTCGGCCTATACCCAGCATTTGCTCAGCTTGGCCGCGGGTGCTTTGCTGGCCACCGCTTTTTTGCACTTGCTGCCCGAGGCCTTTGAGTCGGGTGCGTCGCCACACCGTTTGTTCATCACCTTGTTGGTGGGCTTGGTGTTTTTCTTTTTGCTCGACAAAGCCGAGTTGTGGCACCACGGGCATGAGCATGGCCACGCCCACGGGCATGACCATGCCCACAAAATCGAACACAACCCATCACATGCGCATGCACACCCACCCGCCACGGGCGTGGCTGGGTCGTGGTCGGTGCTGATGGGCGACAGCATCCATGCCTTTGGCGACGGCTTGCTGGTGGCGGCGGCTTTTTTGGCCGATGTGCAACTGGGCGTGGCCGCGACCGTGGCGGTATTGGCCCACGAGGTGCCGCACCACATGGGTGACTTGGTGGTGTTGCAGCACGGCATGGGTCAACCGCGCAGCGCCCTCATCAAGTTGTGCCTGGCCGGTGGGGTCACAGTGCTGGGTGGGGTGATCGGCCACAGCCTGATTGCCGGTCATGAAGAATGGTTGCCATTTTGGCTCACCTTGGCCAGCAGCAGCTATATCTATGTGGCCTTGGCCGATTTGATTCCCCAGTTGCAAAAACGCCTGACCGCACCGGCCACGGCGGCGCAAATAGGATGGTTGTTTGCAGGCATTGCCCTGGTGACGGGGGTAACCCAGTTGGGGCACCTGCACTGATCAACATCAACCCTTGGCACAAGCCATGCCAGGGGTTGTGCACCACTCACTCCAACTGCCGGGGTACAAGGCGGTGGTGCCCAAGCCAGCCAATGCCATGGCCAGCAGGTTGGGCAGGGCGCTCACGCCGCTGCCGCAGTGGTGGACCACGCTGGCGGGGTCGCGACCGGCGAGCAGTTGGTCAAACTCTTGTTTGAGCACCTCGGGGCTTTTGAAAAATCCGTTGGCATCGAGGTTGAGCGCAAAGGGGCGGTTCAAAGCGCCGGGGATGTGGCCCGCCACCGGGTCGAGTGGCTCGGTCTCGCCTTTGAAGCGTGCTGGCGCGCGCGCGTCGATCAAGGTTTGCGCGGGGTGACCCACTTGTGCGGCCACTTCGGCGGTGGTGCGCCAAGTCACCAAGGGTGGGGCCAAGCTGAAGGTGCCCGCTGGGCGGGGATTTTCAATGCCACGGGTGATGGCCCCGCCTGATTTTTGCCAGGCCTGAAAGCCGCCGTCGAGCACGGCCACGGCGTCGTGGCCACACCACTTGATCATCCACCACAGGCGAGCGCAGTAGTTGGCTCCTTGCCGGTCGCAGACCACCACTTGCATGTCGTTGTTGAGGCCCACCGAGCGCAACCACTGGGCCAGTACTTCGCGTTGGGGCAGGGGGTGACGCCCGCCGTTGACCGCGTAGGCCGGATCGGACTCGCTCAGGTGTTCATTGAGGTCGGCGTGTACCGCCCCGGCAATGTGTTCTTGGCCATACATTTGCAAACCGGCCTCGGGGTTCATCAGGTCGGCGCTGACGTCAAACACCAGGCAGTTTTTGGGGTCAAGGGCTTTGAGTTGCTCAACGGTGATGAGGTGGGTGTGCATTCAGGTCTCCGCATTGGGTGGTGGTGGGGATTCTTGCAGCCAAGTGGCCCAGATGCCACTGAGCAGGATAACGGCCATGCCGACCCAACCCCACAAGGTGATCGGGTCGTCAAAAAAAGCAACGCTGAACAAGGCGCCAAACACAATGCCCGCGTAGTGCAAATTGGCCGCCACCAAGGTTGGGCCGTGGCTGTAACCACGCGTCATGCACATTTGCCCAGCCGAGGCCAATATGCCCAGCGGCAGCAACCAGGCGACAGCTTGGGTGTCCCAGCCTGAGACCCCTTGCACGCCCATGCCCGCTGCGCCGGCAAACACGCTGGCGATGGAAAAGAACAAAACGGTTCGTGTGATGGGCTCACCCGCTTGGGTCAGGGTGCGCACTTTCAAATAGACCACCGCCGAGGCCACGCCTGAGACAATGCCTACCACGGCGGCAAACCACTGATGGGTGTCCACCGTGGGACGCAGCATCAGCACCACCCCGGCAAAACTGGCCAAGATGCTCAGCCCCAAGGGCCCCGCTTGGCGGCCGTATTGCGCCAGGGCGGGTCGTGGCCCGCTGCCAGCGCGCAGACCCCACCACAAGGTGGTGATGAGCGCGATCAAAGCCACCCAAACACTGCTCATGTAATTCAAGGTGATGGCCGTGGCCAGGGGCAACTCTGCGATGGCATAAAACCAAGTGCCCAAAGAAAACACGCCCACCGTGCAACGCCACAGGTGTTGGCCGGGAATGCGGGTGCGCCACTCAATGTCACGCCCACGCAGCATGGCCAGCATGATCAACACGCTGATGATGCCGCGGTAAAAAACCAATTCAGAGGCGTTGAAGTGAAGGGACGCAAATTTGACGCAAACCCCCATGCCGGCAAAGAAAGCCGCTGACAGCAGCATCCAAACGGCCTGCATTTCAGGCGCTGAAAGCCATGCGCTGACGGTACCACTCGTGAAAATGCTGCATCCCGTCTTCCATCGGGCTTTGATAGGGACCACGTTCGTCGTCGCCGCGCTGCATCAGCGCCAAGCGCCCGGCGTCCATGCGCTCAGCGATCTCATCGTCTTCGATGCAGGTTTCCATGTACGCGGCTTGCTGGGCTTGCACGAACTCGCGCTCGAAGGCGACGATTTCTTCGGGGTAGTAAAACTCCACCATGTTGAGCGTTTGGGTCGGGCTGATTGGGTGCAAGGTCGACACGGTGAGCACGTGTGGGTACCACTCGACCATGATGTGGGGGTAGTAGGTGAGCCAAATGGCGCCTTGTTCGGGCGGTTTGCCTTGGCGAAACTGCATCACCGCTTGGTGCCAGCGTTGGTACACCGCGCTGCCTGCGTTTTTCAGTTGGTTGGCCACGCCCACGGTTTGCACCGAAAACTCGTTTTGGAACTCCCAGCGCAAGTCGTCGCATGAGACAAACTGGCCCAACCCGGGGTGGAAGGGGCCGACGTGGTAGTCCTCGAGATAGACCTCGATGAAGGTTTTCCAGTTGTAGTTGCAATGGTGCAACTCCACCCGGTCAAGCGCATAACCAGTGAAGTCCAAAGACTGGCGCGGCCCCATTGTGGCCAAATCGGCCGCGATGTCGCGCCCGTTGTCCTCAAACAGCAGGCCGTTCCACATCTGGAGGGGGTAGTTTTTGAGGTTCAGGCACGGGTCTTGGGCAAAGTGTGGTGCCCCCAGCAGTTGACCGCTGGGCGCGTAAGTCCAGCGGTGCACCGGGCAGACGATGTTGCCCGAAGCACTGGCCGCGTTGTGGGGCGCGCTCAGGTTACCGCGCCCTTTGAGCATGACGGCTTGGCGGTGGCGGCAAATATTGGAGATGAGTTCCACCCCATGGTCGGTGCGCACCAGGGCGCGCCCTTCACCCTCTTGGGGCAAGGTCGCGTAGTCGCCCACCTCGGGCACGCTCAATTGGTGCCCCACATAGCGGGGCCCGCCTTGAAAGATGGTCGCCATCTCGCGCTCAAACAGCGCCGTGTCAAAGTAGCTGGAAACTGGTAGTTGGCTTGCGGCCTGCTGCAGTTGAAGACTTAAATCAGACATGATTGACCTGACCAAAGACTCCCCACAGGGAGAGGTGGAAAAAGCCTGTCACGCTGTGACAAGCCAGGGGGGGTGGATTCTAACCCGCGCCACCTGTCAACATAACCACAGTGTTTCCTGCGCCATGCAAAGGTGCCAAGTGTCAATAGAATGAGCGATCTTTTGCCAGTCCATACCATGCCCAAAGCCCCTGCTACCCCCTCTGCCACCCCAGCGCTGGCACCTGTCAGCTACGAAGCCGCCGTGCAAGAAATCGAAGCCTTGGTGGCCGGCTTGGAGGGCGGGCAGTTGCCGCTTGATCAACTCATCGTGAGTTACCAACGCGGCGCCGAACTGCTGGCTTTTTGTCAGTCCAAACTGCAACAGGTGGAGCAACAGATCAAAGTGCTCGACGAAGGCGTGCTCAAGCCATGGACTCCCAACCCATGAGCCCAGCAGACCCGGCGTTTCGCGCTTGGACAGCCCAATGCTTGGCCCAGGTGGAGGCGGCCTTGTCCGAATGGGTGCCGCTGTCTGCGCCCGCGGGATTGGGCGAGGCCATGCGCTACGCCGTGCTTGACGGGGGCAAGCGGCTGCGCCCCTTATTGTGTTTGGCCGCAGCGCGCGCGATTGCGGGTGCACAGGGTTCGCCTGCGGCGTTGCGTTCGGCCTGCGCGGTGGAGCTGATCCATGCGTATTCACTGGTGCACGACGACATGCCGTGCATGGACAACGATGTGCTGCGTCGGGGCAAGCCCACGGTGCACATCGCTTTTGGGCAAGCGCAGGCCTTGCTCGCTGGCGATGCTTTGCAGGCCTTGGCCTTTGAGTTGCTGACCCCCGATGACGCCAGCGTGTCACTGGATGTGCAAGCCCAACTGTGCCGAGCCTTGGCGCGCGCGGCCGGCCACCACGGCATGGCCGGTGGGCAAGCGATTGACTTGGCCCATGTGGGCCAGGCGATGGGGGAGGCGGCCTTGCGCGACATGCACAAGCGCAAAACCGGTGCCATGCTCGAAGTCAGTGTGCACATGGGCGCTGTGAGCGCTGGGGCAGACGCCAAAACATTGGGTTGTCTAGAGCGCTACGCGCAAGCCATTGGGCTGGCCTTTCAGGTGGTGGACGATATATTGGATGTGACCGCTGATTCGGCCACCCTGGGCAAAACCGCTGGCAAAGACCAGGCCAACGAAAAGCCCACCTTTGTGTCATTGTTGGGGCTGGATGGGGCCAAAACCCAAGCCCAGGCCTTGTTGCAAGAGGCCTTACAGGCGCTGGACCAAGCCGTTTTGCACGATGATGGGGGCTTGCGCGCCTTGGCCCACATGGTGGTGCAAAGAGACCATTGAGATAATGCGATATGCCCACCATACTTGATGCCATTGAATCGCCCGCCGATGTGCGGCGGCTGCCGCGCACCTCGTTGCCCACGCTGGCCAATGAATTGCGCGCTTTTTTGCTCGAAAGTGTGTCCAAAACCGGCGGGCATTTGAGCTCCAACCTGGGCACGGTGGAGCTGACCGTGGCGCTGCACTACGTGTTTAACACCCCGCACGACCGACTGGTGTGGGATGTGGGCCACCAAACCTACCCACACAAAATATTGACCGGGCGGCGCGATCGCATGGCCAGCTTGCGTCAGATGGGCGGGATCAGCGGTTTTCCGCGCCGCAGCGAAAGCGAGTACGACGCGTTTGGCACAGCACACTCGTCCACCAGCATTTCGGCGGCTTTGGGCATGGCCATGGCGGCCCAGCAAAAGGGTGACAAGCGCCACGCAGTGGCCATCATTGGCGACGGTGCCATGACCGCTGGCATGGCCTTTGAAGCGCTCAACAACGCGGGCGTGGCCGCAGCCAATTTGCTGGTCATCCTCAACGACAACGACATGTCCATCAGCCCACCGGTGGGCGCGCTCAACCGCTATTTGGCGCAGTTGATGAGTGGGCGCTTTTATACAGCGGCGAAAGACCTGGGCAAGCAAGTGCTCAAAGGCGCACCCACGCCTTTGTTCGAACTGGCCCGCCGCTTTGAAGAGCAGGCCAAGCACATCGTTACCCCCACGACCTTGTTTGAAAAGTTTGGCTTTAATTACATCGGACCAATTGACGGCCATGATTTGGATGCCCTCATCCCCACGCTGGAAAATCTGCGCAACCTGCCAGGGCCGCAGTTTTTGCATGTGGTCACCCGCAAAGGGCAGGGATACGAGTTGGCCGAGCGCGACCCGGTGGCCTACCACGGTCCGGGCAAGTTCGACCCCAAAGTGGGCTTGACAGCCCCGGCGGTGGCCCCCAAAACCACCTTCACCCAAGTGTTTGGCCAGTGGTTGTGCGACATGGCCGAGCAAGATCCCAAATTGGTGGCCATCACCCCGGCCATGCGCGAGGGCTCGGGCATGGTGGAGTTTCACCGGCGTTTCCCTGAGCGCTACCACGACGTGGGCATTGCCGAGCAACACGCACTGACCTTTGCCGCTGGTTTGGCCTGTGAGGGCCTGCGCCCGGTGGTGGCAATTTACTCGACCTTTTTGCAGCGCGCGTATGACCAACTGATCCACGATGTGGCCTTGCAAAAGCTGCCCATGGTGCTGGCGCTGGACCGCGCGGGCTTGGTCGGTGCCGATGGGGCCACCCACGCCGGGGCCTATGACATCGCGTTTTTGCGCTGCATCCCCAACGTGAGCGTGGCCTGTCCGGCAGATGAGAACGAGTGCCGCCAATTGCTCACCACCGCGCACCAACAAGACCACACGGTGGCCGTGCGCTACCCACGCGGTGCGGGTGTGGGTGTGGCCATCGAACCGGGATTGAACCCCTTGCCGTTTGGCAAAGGCGACCTGCGCCGCCAAGGAAAAGGTGTGGCGATTTTGGCGTTT
>Ga0214919_10006104_pt1 | contig 16701 bp, 15 predicted proteins | sample LL1503_MetaG_FD_177994 | JGI IMG/M metagenome (GOLD analysis project Ga0214919, IMG submission 177994) | Freshwater microbial communities from Lake Lanier, Atlanta, Georgia, United States - LL-1503 | ecosystem: Environmental > Aquatic > Freshwater > Lake | place: USA: Georgia | collected... | reverse complement strand
AACGCGGACGACCGCAAGAAAAAGCGGGAGCAGCGCCTGCGCCAATTGATCGCGGCCCTGCAATCGGGCTCACTGGACGCTGCGCGCCTGGCCTTTAGCGCAGTGGTCAGCCATGACGATGACATGGCACACAACAGCCATATGGCGCACATCGGCGCCGCCCTGCAAAGCAGCAATCTGCCCGGCGCCTGGCGTTGTGCGCAATATTTGCGACATGCCTATCCCTGGGCTTTTGTCGCACCGCCCAAGCACTTAAGCCATCCGCCGCCCGTCTCGGCCCAGCCGCAGGAAGGCAGAAGCTTTACCGACGGCCTCACCGGCCGCTTGTTTGACCTGATCGCCTGAGGCACTTAAACGATTTTCACGCTCAGGTTGGGCAGGCCATCGATGTGCATTTCGATCACATCGCCGCGTACCACCGGGCCTACGTTTTCCGGCGTGCCGGAATAGATAATGTCGCCGGGGAAGAGCTCGAAGGCCTCGGACAGCTTGGATATTTGCTCGGCCACCGACCAGATCATCTGGTTCAGGTTGGCGTTTTGTTTGGTTTGGCCATTGACCTTAAGCCAAATACTGCCCTGGGTAAAGTGGCCGGTAGCGGCCAGTTTGTGGATCGGGCCTATAGGGGCCGAATGGTCAAAACTCTTGCCGATTTCCCAAGGCTTTTTCTCGTCACCCAGGGCGCGCTGCAAATCACGCCGCGTCATGTCCAGCCCCAGGCTATAGCCATAAACCAGTTCCAGCGCCTTATCCACCGGGATATTGCGACCGCCCTTTCCCAGCGCCGCGACCAGCTCAGCCTCGTAGTGGTAATTTTTGGTCAGCGTGGGATAGGGATGGTCAGCTACCACGCCAACGGGCACGTTTTGGATCGCATCGGTCGGCTTTTGAAAGAAAAATGGTGGCTCACGCGTCGGGTCCGAACCCATCTCGCGCGAATGCGCGGCGTAGTTGCGGCCTATGCAATAGATGCGCCGGACCGGGAATTTTTCGTCGCTGCCCACGATAGGGATGTACACGCCGGGCACGGGGAAAGGCGTTTTCACCGCGTTCTGGCTGATGCCCGGGGTGGCGCAGCCGAGCAATGCACCGGCGCCCATCAGGCCGCTGGTTCGCAATAAATTTCTTTTAGACATCATAGACATAGAGAATCTCCTTCGTGTAATTTATGCGCAATAAAACGGATTTATTCGCTGACCTGTACGCCCTTCCAGAAGGCCACACGGTCCCGGATGGAGGCGGCTTCAGGCTTGGGGTCGGGGTAGTACCAGACGCAATCGGGGTTGAGGTCGCCATCGACCATCAAGGAGTAGTAATGGGCCTGGCCCTTCCATGCGCAGCTGCTGCGGTGGTTGCTGAACTGCACAAAGTCGCGGTTCAGCGCACTGGCGGGGAAATAGTGGTTGCCCTCAACCATCACGATGTCGTCGCTTTGGGCAATTACGGTGTTTTTCCAAATGGCTTTCATGGGCTTGCTTTCCAAATGTCAGGCGTTGGGCGCTGGCGGGCAAGGGCTTTGGTCCATTGCAGCGTCCAGCGGCTCTGTGCGCGATAGTATCCTGCCGCACCGCCAGCCACTCGCCACCTCATGGAAACCATCCCCCTGTTCCCCCTCTCTTCCGGCCTCTTCCCAGACGGCCGCCTAGATCTGCAAATTTTTGAAGTGCGCTACCTCGACTTGGTACGCCGCTGCCACCGCGAGCAAACGCCGTTTGGCGTGGCCTGGATAGAGCAAGGCCAGGAAGTGACTGTGCCCGACCAGCAACCCACGCTGCACAGCTTTGGCACGCTGGCCCATATTGACAGCTTAGAAACCGTGCAAGCCGCGTTACTGCGCATCCGCTGCCATGGCGGCCAGCGCTTTGCCCTGCACCGCACCCACGCCGGCCCGCTAGGCGTGTGGCAGGGCGAGGTGGAATATTTGGCGCCTGATGCTGCGGTAGACATCCCGCCGGACTTGGAATACTTGGCGCAGCGCCTGGGCCGGGGTATCGCACAAGCCCAAGCGGAAGGGCGCCTGCCCGAGCTTCCCTTGCTAGCGCCCTATCGCCTGGACGAATGCGGGTGGGTGGCCAACCGCTGGGCTGAACTGCTGCCGCTGCCCACGGTTTACAAACAAGCCCTGCTGCAAGAGAGCGACCCGCTGACGCGCTTGCGCGCGATTGACCGGAGCATGGACCGGGAAGACAAGGCTTAGCCACTTCAGGCCACCCGCTTAAGCATCCTCTTTTAAGGCATTGGATGGGTGGGGAATCCCCGATAGCCGCCACCCCCGCCGTGGGTTATCTTCGGGGGATGACTTTGGCCCTCTCCCTCACCTTTATCCTGACCTACGCCGCTATTGTTTTTGAGCATCCGCTGGGCGTCAACAAATCGGCGGTCGCCCTGCTAGGCGCGGGTGTGCTCTGGGTGGTGTACGCCTTGGCCGGCCCGGAGGCGGGCGCGGTCAATGCCGAGCTGGCTGAATCACTCACAGGCACGGCGCAAATTGTGTTTTTCCTAATTGGTGCCATGACCATCGTCGAAGTGATCGACGCGCACAATGGTTTTGAGGTGCTTACGCGGCGTATTTCCACCACCCGCCTGCCGGTACTTATGTGGATGATCGGGCTGGCGACGTTTTTCCTGAGTGCGATTTTGGACAACCTGACCACTGCGATCGTGATGGTGTCGCTGATGAAGCGTTTGCTGGATAAGCGCGAAGACCGCTTGTTGTTTGCCGGCATCATCATCATTGCGGCCAATGCCGGTGGCGCCTGGACGCCGATTGGGGATGTGACCACCACCATGCTCTGGATCGGCGGGCAGATCACCACGCTGGCCGTGATGCGAGGCGTATTTCTGGCCTCAATCGTCAATTTGCTGGTGCCTTTGGTGGCGGCTGCCTGGATGGCCAGTGGCCGCGTGGTGGAGCCGCCCAAAGCAGCTGCCTCGGACAAGTCCAGCACGACGGTTGTCGAGCAAACCGTGATGCTGCTGCTCGGGCTGGGCGTACTGGTGCTGGTGCCAGTGTTCAAAGCGGTGACGCATTTGCCGCCCTTCATGGGCGTGCTGCTCGGCCTGGGCGTGCTCTGGTTGGTAGGCGACTTGATGCACAAGCACAAGGACGAAGATGACAAACAAGGCCTGACCTTGGTTAGCGCGCTAACGCGTATTGATATGTCCGCCATTGTGTTTTTCATCGGTATTTTGCTGGCCGTGGCGGTGCTGGAGCACAGCCATATCCTGCCAGCGCTGGCCACGTGGCTGGATCATGCGGTGGGCCGCCAGGATGTGATCGTGCTCATCATCGGCCTGGTCAGCGCAGTGGTGGATAACGTCCCTTTAGTGGCCGCATCCATGGGCATGTACGACCTGGCACAGTACCCGCCGGACAGTTTTTTATGGGAATTCATGGCCTATTGCGCAGGCACCGGCGGCTCGATTTTGATCATCGGCTCGGCTGCTGGCGTAGCCGCCATGGGCCTGGAACGCATCGACTTTTTGTGGTACCTACGCAAGATCAGCGGCCTGGCCCTGGCGGGCTATCTGGCGGGCGCTGCGGTCTATGTGCTGCAATTTCATGGCATGCACTAAGGCTGCAGCGAGGGTAATCCCCAGCACAATGCCTTCTACCTGAATCGATTCTTACACCGTGCGCCAATAAAATGGCAGATTGGCATGGCTGAGAGCACCTGTGCTGCCAACCGCTTTGATGATTGACTGGAGTACTTATGAACTTTCTTTTATCCCTGTCCAAACGCATTGATGCGTTTAGCGAATGGATGGGCCGCTGGGTGGCCTGGCTGGTGCTGTTTGCGGTGTTGATCAGCGCGGCCAATGCTTCCATGCGCAAGGCCTTCAACATGAGTTCCAACGGCTTCTTAGAGATTCAGTGGTATTTGTTTGCCGCCGTGTTTTTGCTGGCCTCGGGCTATACGCTGCTGCGTCAGGAGCATGTGAAGATTGACGTTGTTTCCGGGCGCTTCTCCAAGCGCACGCAGATCAAAATCGACATCATCGGCATCTGCGTTTTCTTGCTCCCCTTTACCTTCATGATCACCAAACTGGCCATGCCGCTGGTGATCAATGCCTATGTCACGCAAGAAGTCTCGTCTAATGCCGGTGGCCTGATCCGCTGGCCGGTGTTTGCACTGCTGCCCTTGGGCATGCTGGTACTAGCGATTCAAGCGGTTTCCGAGTTGATTAAGCGCATCGCCTTCCTGCAGGGGCTGGTGCCCGACCCCACCAAAAAGCAGGGTACCAAGACCGCCGAGGAAGAACTGGCCGAGTTCCTTCTGCAAAAAGAAGTGGCCGCCCGTGATGCCGCCCAAATGGGAGCCGCCAAATGAACGAGTTTCTGATCGCCAATATGGCGCCCATCATGTTTGCCTCGCTGATCATCTTTTTGATGTTCGGCTATGCAGTGACCTTTTCGCTGGCCGCCTGCGGTTTGTTTTTCGGCTTTGTCGCCGTGGAGTTGGGCGTCATACAGCCCGCCTTTTTGCAAAGCCTGCCGCTGCGCATATTCGGCATCATGCAAAACGACACTTTGCTAGCGATTCCCTTTTTCACCTTTATGGGCTTGATATTGGAACGCTCGGGCATGGCCGAAGACTTGCTCGACACCATCGGCCAGTTGTTCGGACCCATCCGCGGTGGCCTGGCCTATGCCGTGATTTTGGTGGGCGCGATGTTGGCGGCGACGACGGGCGTGGTGGCTGCGTCGGTCATCTCCATGGGTCTGATTTCCCTGCCCATCATGCTGCGCTACGGCTATGACCGGCGCGTGGCCAGCGGCGTGATTGCCGCCTCAGGCACGCTGGCCCAAATCATTCCGCCTTCCTTGGTGCTGATTGTGCTGGCGGACCAATTGGGCAAAAGCGTGGGCGAGCTTTACAAAGGCGCTTTCATACCCGGCTTTGTGCTGACCGGCTTGTACCTCATGTACATCATGGCGCTTAGCATTTTTTATCCGCAGTCGGTACCGGCCCTGCCCGCCGAGGCACGTACCATCCGCGAAAAAGACGGTACCTCCGGCCTGCGCTCCTTACTAATTTTGGTGATTCTTTGCACGGCCGCAGCCATCAGCTTTGCCAAATGGCGCCCGGCCACCGTGGCGATGGACGAGCTGATCGTCACCTCCATGTGCGTGGGCGTGGGCCTGGCCTTTTTTGCTGCTGTGGTCAACCGGATCACCAAGATGGGTCTGCTCTCCAATATGGCCGAGCGCGTCACCTTTGTGATGATTCCGCCCCTGGCCCTGATTTTTCTGGTACTGGGTACGATTTTTCTGGGTGTTGCCACCCCCACCGAGGGCGGCGCCATGGGCGCGGTCGGCGCGCTGGTGATGGCGATTGCGCGCGGTCGTATCGACCTCAAATTGATGCGCCAGGCCATGGACTCGACCATGAAGCTGTCCTGCTTTGTGCTCTTTATCCTCATCGGCGCCACGGTGTTCAGCCTGGCGTTCCAAGGCGTAGACGGCCCCAAATGGGTGGAGCACCTGCTATCCAGCCTGCCGGGTGGACAATTGGGCTTCTTGATTGTGGTCAACATTTTGGTGTTCGTGCTGGCCTTCTTCCTGGACTTCTTTGAACTGGCCTTCATCATCGTGCCGCTGATCGCGCCGGTGGCCGAAAAGCTGGGAATTGATTTGGTGTGGTTTGGCGTATTGCTGGCGGTGAATATGCAGACTTCGTTCATGCACCCGCCCTTTGGCTTTGCGCTCTTCTACCTGCGCAGCGTGGCGCCCAACGAAGACTATGTCGACAAAGTGACCAAAAAGCCAACCAAGCGCGTCACCATCGAGCAAATTTACTGGGGCGCCGTGCCCTTTGTGCTGATTCAGATTTTGATGGTAGGCCTGATCATCGCCTTCCCCACATTGGTCTCCAGCGGCCTGACCAAAGACCCGACGGTGGATGCCGCCACGGTACTGCAACAACTCCAAACCGATTCGCAGCAGCGCACTGACGATAAGGCGGCAGCCGAAAAAGCCAATGCAGGTACAGCCGATGAAAAAGAAGACCCTATGGCACGTATGCTGGAATCCATGAAGGAAGAGCAGGGCAAGAAGCCCTGATAGGCTAAGACCAGGCCTGCCATGCGGGCCTGAGCTTGGACCAGACTGCCTGGCGCTGCGAAGCGGCTAGGCATTAAAAAACCCCGCCAAGGCGGGGTTTTTTTGTAGGCTGAAAACCTGCTAAAGGTTTACAGCTTTTGCGCTTGCATGAAGTCGTCCATAGACGCTTCAGCCAGGCTGAACCACAAGTTGCCATCGCGGCGGAAGGCAGCGTAGTCGGCATAGATTTTTTTCCATGCCGGATTGGTGTCACTCAGCTCAGCGTAAATGTCGGTGGCTGATTTGAATGCAGCGCCCAAAATCTCTTTGGGGAAGCGTTGTAGCTTGGCACCTTGGCCCAACAGGGTTTTGAGTGCTGGCATATTGCGTGCGTCGTACTTGGCTTGCATGTCGGTGTGCGCAAAAGCCGCCGCGCATTCGACAATCGCTTTGTACTCAGAGGACAGGCCTTCGTAGGCTTTTTGGTTCACGTACAGCGACAACTGTGGACCCACTTCCCAGAAGCCGGGGTAGTAGTAGTTTTGCGCCACCTTGTTGAGACCCAGCTTCAGGTCGTCATACGGGCCAACCCACTCGGCAGCGTCGATCGTGCCTTTTTCCAGGGCTTGGTAAATCTCGCCACCCGGAATGTTCTGAGGCACTACGCCCAGACGCTCCAGCACCTTGCCGGCAAAGCCGCCGCAACGGAACTTCAGGCCTTTGAGGTCGTCCAGACCCTTAATCTCTTTGCGGAACCAACCGCCCATTTGCACACCGGTATTACCCATGGGGAAGTTGACGATACCGACTTTGCCGAAATGCTCACGGAACAATTTCAGGCCATTGCCTTCGTACATCCAGGCGGTCATTTGGCGGCTGTTCAGGCCGAAGGGCACGGCGCAGTCCAACGCATAAGTGGGATCTTTGCCGAAGAAGTAGTAAGAGGCCGTATTAGCCATTTCGATGGTGCCGTTGGACACGCCGTCCAAGACGCCAAAAGCAGGCATCAATTCGCCAGCCGCATGGGTGCTGATGGTGAACTTACCGCCGCTCAACTCGCCCACTTTTTTCGCGAACACGTCGCACACGCCAAACAGCGTATCCAGCGCCTTAGGGAAGCTGGAAGCACAGCGCCAACGCAAAGTAGCCTGTGCATGGACTGCGGGTGCCGCACCGGCAGCCAACACGCCTGCGATGCCGGCATTTTTAATAATCGAACGACGATCCATAGTTAACTCCATTGAAGGGTGAAAGAAATTCAGGCCATCAGCAGGCTCGTACGCCAGCGTATGAGCAGCCAACACGTCCAAGCGCGATTGTAGGAAGGCTTTAGGCCGCTTTAAGCCGCTTTAGACAGGGGTTTTCCCTTGGACGCTTGGGCCAATAGGCCTGCAAACCGGGCGCTGATGGCGGCTTCGATGCCCGCTGCGTCCAGGCCGTGCATAGCCATGAGCTTGCCCGGGTCGCCGTGTTCGATAAACAGGTCGGGCAGCCCCAGGCTCAGCACCGGCAGCACCACGCCTGCCGCCTGCAAGGCCTCTTGCACTGCGCTACCGGCCCCGCCCATGACAGCAGCGTCTTCCACCGTGACGATGGCCGCATGGCTGCGGGCAAGCTCGAGCAATAGCTCTTTGTCCAAAGGCTTGGCCCAGCGCATATTGACTGCCGTCAGCCCGAGTTTGTCGGCCACGGCTATCGCGGGATGCAAGAGCGTGCCGAAAGCCAAGATAGCGATGTTTTCGCCCTGCAGGCGAATCTCGCCTTTTCCAAAGGGCAAGCCCGCCAGACTTGGCTGTACCGCGACTCCAGCTCCAGCGCCACGCGGGTAGCGCACCGCCACCGGGTGGTTTTGCTCAAACGCGGAGCTGAGCAATTGGCGGCATTCGTTTTCATCGGCCGGGCAGGCGATGCTCATATTGGGGATGCAGCGCAGGTAGGCGATGTCGTAGTTGCCGGCGTGGGTGGCACCATCGGCCCCGACCAGGCCGGCACGGTCCAGGGCAAAAACCACCGGCAGGTTTTGGATCGCCACATCGTGGATCAACTGGTCATAGCCGCGTTGCAAGAAGGTGGAATAAATAGCCAGCACGGGCTTGAGGCCCTCGGTGGCCAGTCCGGCGGCAAAGGTGACTGAGTGTTGCTCGGCAATGCCCACGTCAAAGTAACGCTTGGGGAAGCGTTTTTCAAACTCCACCAAGCCCGAGCCTTCGCGCATGGCCGGGGTAATACCCACCAGGCGCTCGTCCTGCGCCGCCATATCGCACAGCCAGTTGCCAAACACCTGGGTGAACGTGGTTTTGGGCGCGACCGAGGGCTTTTGTATGCCAATCGCCGGGTCAAATTTGCTTGGCCCGTGGTAGGCGATCGGGTCGGCCTCGGCCATTTGGTAGCCCTGCCCTTTGCGGGTCACCACATGCAAAAACTGCGGGCCGGTTAGGTGTTTGATGTTCTCTAAAGTGGGAATCAGCGAGTCCAGGTCATGGCCGTCGATGGGGCCAATGTAGTTAAAGCCAAATTGCTCGAACAAGGTGGCGGGTACCACCATGCCTTTGGCGTGCTCTTCAATGCGCTTGGCCAGCTCGAACAAGGTAGGCGCGCCTTTAAGCACGCTTTTACCCACGCTTTTGGCTTTTGCATAAAACTGTCCGCTCATCAATTGCGCCAGGTAGCGGTTAAGCGCGCCCACCGGGGGGCTGATGCTCATTTCATTGTCATTAAGGATGACCAGCAAGCGGCAATCTTCCACACCGGCATGGTTCATGGCCTCAAAGGCCATGCCTGCGGTCAGCGCACCGTCGCCAATCACGGCTACCGAGTAGCGCTTGTCTCCCTGGATCTTGGCGGCCATGGCCATGCCCAAGGCTGCGGAAATCGAGGTACTGGAGTGCGCCGTGCCAAATGTGTCGTATTCGCTCTCCGCCCGCTGCGGAAAACCACTCAGGCCGCCAAGTTGGCGCAAGGTGGACATGCGGTCACGCCGCCCGGTCAGGATTTTGTGGGGGTAGGTCTGGTGGCCCACATCCCACACAAAGCGGTCGCGCGGGGTGTCAAACACATAGTGCATCGCAATACTCAGCTCGACGGTGCCCAGGTTGGAGCTAAGGTGTCCGCCGGTTTGGGCCACGCTGTGGAGCAAATAGCTGCGCAACTCGTCTGCAACACGGGGTAGATCGGAGCGCGGCAAGCGGCGCAAATCGTGCGGGCTATTGATCTGCGGCAGCAAGGCGGTCGTGGGCTTGGCGTTATCGGGCATAAGGGTCAAATCGATTAAAAGTGTCAGCTTACGCGTACAAGGCGCGTAGGCTATCCGTTTTTACGCCAATCGTAAAGCTTTCAGTGGACACGATGTACCACCGTATCGGCTAAGGCCGCCAGCGCGGCGGAATCGGCCAGGTCGCTCTCGCGCAGCGCAGCATGGGCCTGCTCAGCCAGCGTCGCGGCATAGTCGCGGCTGCGCTGCAGCCCCATCAGTGAAACATAAGTGGGTTTATCGTTATCGGCGTCTTTGCCGGCCGTCTTGCCCAGGGTGGCTGAATCAGCCGTTACGTCCAGCACATCGTCCACCACCTGAAAGGCCAGGCCAATCGCTTGCCCAAAGGCCTCCAAAGCCTTTAAGGCCGCAGCCGATGCCGGGCCGCAGGCGGCGCCCATCATCACGCTGGCTTGCAACAAAGCACCGGTCTTGAGCTGGTGCATATGGCGCAGGCTGTCTTCGGTCAGGGCCAGACCCACGCTGGACAAATCAATCGCCTGGCCGCCCGCCATGCCCACGCGGCCCGAGGCTCGGGACAAAAGCGCACACAGGCGCGCCTGCACCGCAGGGTCCACGCTGCCGTCCAATGGCGTCAGCACTTCAAATGCCAGTGTTTGCAATGCATCACCTGCCAGCAGCGCACTGGCTTGGCCAAATTGCACATGGACCGTCGGTTTGCCCCGCCGAAGCACGTCGTTGTCCATGCAGGGCATGTCATCGTGCACCAGGGAGTAGGCGTGTATCAGCTCCACTGCGCAGGCCGCCCGCATGGGCGCCGGATCTGATTCGGATTGAGGTGCGCCACGTACCGCCTCAAAGGCGGCGAGCACCAGCAATGGGCGCAAGCGCTTGCCGCCGTCGAGCACCGCGTAGCGCATGGCCTGGCTCAAATCCGCTGGTGCCGCCCAAGGGCTGCCAGGGGGGGCATGCAGAGTTAGAAAGCCTTCGAGTGCCTGCTCCACGCTTTGCAGGTGCTGCCCCATCCAGCGCTCCAGCGAAAACTCCATGGGCTTCAGGCGCCTTTCCAGGGTTTGATAGCACCTTGGTCCAAGACCTTGATCTGGTCTTCCACCGCTTGCAATCTGTCGCGACAGATTTGCAGCAACTCCGCCCCCCGTTGGTAGCCTGAGAGCAATTGGTCCAAGGGCAAACCGCCGCTCTCCATCCGCTCCACCAAGCCCTCTAGTTCGGCCATGGCCTCTTCGTACGCTGGCGCAACAGCGGTGGCTGCGGTGACTGAAGTGGTGGCCTTGGGCATGCAAGCTCCGTGCGCGTTGATCGGATGAAAAAATGTTGACAAATTTTAAGCCACGAGCCTTCGGTGAAAAAATCCAAATTGTGTGAAATTTACAAGGCTACAATCCCCCTCCCTTACGCCGGAGGCCGCATTGGTGCAGCCGCCGGGTTCATTGACAGCGTCCTTTAGGGCGCATCCTCCCTGTGGGGAGTCTTTAGGTCAGGTCCACCATGTCTGATTTAAGTCTTCAACTGCAGCCGGCCCTGAGCCAACTCCCGGTATCAAGCTACTTTGATCCGTCGCTGTTCGCGCGCGAGTTGGAGACCCTTTTCAGGTCAGGGACACGCTATGTAGGTCATGCGCTGAGCATGCCCGAGGTCGGCGACTACTACGCCCTGCCCCAGGAGCACGAAGGTCGGGCCTTGGTTCGCAATGCCCAAGGCATCGAACTCATTTCCAATGTCTGCCGCCACCGCCAGGCCATCATGCTCAAGGGCCAAGGCTCTTTGCTCCATGGTGCAGGCAGCGCCGGCGGCAACATCGTCTGCCCCCTGCATCGCTGGACGTATAGCGGCAGCAAACACGACGGCGGGCGGCCTGCAGGTAAGCTCATAGGCGCACCCCACTTTGCAGCCGACCCCTGTCTGAACCTTAACAACTACCCCTTGCAAGAATGGAACGGCCTACTGTTTGAAGGCACTGGTGCCAACGTGGCCGAACAAATGGCCGGGCTTGGGCCACGCGCCGAACTAGACTTTGGCGGTTATGTGCGCGACCGGGTGGAAATGCATGTGTGCAACTACAACTGGAAAACATTTATCGAGGTCTATCTGGAGGACTACCACGTAGGCCCCTTCCATCCCGGTCTGGGCAACTTCGTAACCTGTGACGATTTGCGCTGGGAGTTCAAAGAGAATTATTCGGTGCAAACCGTGGGCCCGGGCAGCCGCCTGGGTTCGTCGGACGCCAGCGGCGGCTCGCCCGTCTACGAGCGCTGGCAAAACGCAGTGCTCAATTACCGCAATGGCGTACCCCCGCCCTATGGCGCTATTTGGCTGACTTTGTATCCCTACGTCATGGTCGAGTGGTATCCGCATGTGCTGACGGTTTCCACCCTGCAACCGCTAGGCGTGGACAAAACCCTCAATATGGTGGAGTTTTTCTACCCCGAAGAAATTGCCGCGTTCGAGCGCGAGTTTGTCGAGGCGCAACAAGCGGCCTATATGGAAACCTGCGTGGAAGACGATGAAATCGCCGAGCGCATGGATGCCGGGCGCAAAGCCTTGCTGGCGCGTGGCGACAACGAAGTGGGCCCTTACCAAAGCCCGATGGAAGATGGCATGCAGCACTTTCACGAGTGGTACCGCAAGCGCATGGGTGATGTGAGCTCGGCTGCTGCATGAGTCTTGCCCGAAGCGGCGGCAGCGCTTGGCAGGCGCTGTGGATGGTGCTGGCTTCCTTTCTATTTGCCACCATGGCGGTGGGGGTCAAGTCGGCCTCGCAGAGTTTCACCACCTTTGAAATTATTTTTTACCGCGGCCTGGTTAGCGTCATCTTCATGGCTGTCGTGGTTCGCGCGCGCGGCGCCAGTTTGCGCACTCCCGTACCCATGATGCACCTTACGCGTAGCGGTGTGGGCGTGCTGTCGCTAGGCTCCTGGTTCTATGCGATTGCCCATTTGCCCCTGGCCACCGCCATGACGCTGAACTACATGAGCGGCGTTTGGGTGGCGGCCTTTATTTTGGGCGGGGCACTGCTGTATGGGCAAGCCCAAAAACAAGGTGCATTGATGGGCACGGTGATGCTGGGTTTTGTCGGCGTGGTAATGACGCTGCGCCCCACCATAGATCACGACCAATTGTTCGCCGGCCTGATTGGCCTGCTCTCGGGCATAGGCGCGGCGCTAGCCTACATGCAGGTGACGGCGTTAGGCAAAGCCGGCGAGCCCGAAGAGCGAACCGTGTTTTATTTTTCGGTGGGCACCGCCGTCGTGGGCGCCGTCGGCATGGCGTTTACCGACATGACACCCTGGAGCGAAGTTAGCCCGCATGATGCAGCCTGGCTAATACCGATCGGCGTGCTGGCCGCACTGGGCCAATGGTGCATGACACGCGCCTACCGCAAAGGTGCCACCTTGGTGGTGGCCAGCATGCAGTACTTCGGCATTGTGTTTGCCAGCGTTTACAGCCTGCTGCTGTTTGGCGACCAAATCGCGCCACTGGGATGGGCAGGCATTGCGGTCATTTTGGCCAGCGGCGTGCTGTCTACCGCACTGCGCGCGCGGGCATTGCCCGATACGCCGGCGGAGGAACATTGAGGCGCGCGGCTTGCCGCCTTTCCTGCGATACAGTCATAGGCCATCACCATTGCTATCTCCACTTCGGCGCTCGCCGTTTACGCCATGTACACCACCCTAATAACCGCCGAACAATTGATTAAACTACAGCAGGCCAAGGTGCCTATTGTGTTTGATTGCAGCTGCGACCTGACGCGCAACGAGGCCGGAGGCGAGATGTTTGCCCAAAGCCATATTGCAGGTGCAGTGTTTGCTGACCTGGACCGCACGCTGAGCGCGAAGGGAGACAGGCAACTGACTGGCGCACAAAGTGGTGGCCGCCATCCTTTGCCGCCACGCGAATCAGTGGCGCAGTGGCTGCGCGATGTGGGGTTTATGCAGGGCATGCAAGCCGTGGTCTATGACCGCCAGGGCTACAGTTTTTGCGGGCGCTTGTGGTGGATGCTCAAGTGGCTGGGACATGATGCCGTTGCGGTGCTGGATGGCGGACTGAACGCCTGGACTGCGGCTGGCGGCGCTACCGAGAGCGGCGCAACTCCACCGATTACGGAAGCGCAAGCCGGTGACTTTGTGTTGGGCGAGCCACTGGTGCAGCTGCTACAAGCCGGGCAGGTGCACCAGTCGCTTGGCCGCCCCACACAAACGATTGTGGATGCGCGTGCCAACCCGCGCTTCAAGGGCGAGGTAGAGCCGCTGGACCCGGTGGCCGGGCATATTCCCGGCGCATTGAACCGGCCTTTTAGTCTGAATCTGGATGCAGACGGTAAGTTCAAACCGGCAACGCAATTGCGCCAAGAATTCGAAGCTTTGCTGGGAACGCGCAGCGCTGCCACCGTGGTGCACCACTGCGGCAGCGGCGTCACTGCCATCCCCAATATTCTGGCTATGCAAATCGCAGGGTTGGGGAGCACGGCCTTGTTTGCGGGAAGTTGGAGTGAGTGGTGCAGCGATACGGACAGGCCGGTGGCACGGGGTTGAAAGAACCCCCTTGCGCACGGTGATCAGAACCTGCTGCGATTTAAACCGATCAGTCTGAAAACCTACTGCGCGCCACCGATAAAAAAAGGGCCGCAAGTTGCGACCCTTTTTGAGAATGAGAGAATTCGATTTAGAAAGACAATACCAGTGAGGTTGCCACAGATTGCTTGTCTTTTCTCATTGTTCCGCCATCCGAGCTTGTGAAGTTATAACCAGTGGACTGATCCGAGCGGTACTCAGTTTTCCACTGCGTAGAAGAATTTATCTGAAAATTGGTTCCCATAGTGTAACGAATCAGATCGGCACCTTTTGTACCTAATCCAGTAGTCGGATCATAGGAGAAATTTCCATCCGCATCTCGTTCAGGTCCCAAGCCAGTAGTGCCATCCATACTGGCATACAGGTAAGTGCCACCGCCATTTGCGCTATTCAACAGGTAATCGGCACGGGCTAGCAATTGAAAACGCGGAGTCAATTTATACCCAATGAGGCCCGATACACCGCTCCAAAGGGCGCGCTCACCATTCGCGGCGGCTTTATCCATCTTGCCCATAGTGAGCTGCCCATTGATCTGCCAATCTCCACGTGTTATGCCACCGTCGACCGCCATAATATTGAAGTTGCGATTTCCAAACCCGTGAAGTCCCGAAAATCCAATATACCTAGTCTCATCAATATACCAGTCACCGCGATAGGCAAAAATAACAGTTTTTACATTGTTTTCAGTCGCCGTAAAGTACTGAACATCGTTTTTTAAATTCTCAAAATCATAAAATGGGCGAGCAATTCTTGATGAATTGTCCGATGTTATATCTGAGCTATCAGAGCTGGTATCCGCATTACCGACGACCCACTTAAACGCATACTTTCCGCCCCCTAGGGTATGTGCCATACCTATTCCGGTATATGCGGTGGCACCTGCCAAATCGTACAAAGCGTTGTGGGTGATTAACTGGTTACCTAAGGTCGGGTTGGCGTTAGGAAAAATATATTCATAACCTTGAAAGTCAGGTATGAGGCCCGCAATGATTCGCGTGGATTTGTTCAAAGGAATCGACAGCGATGCCTCTTGTACCCAGGGGTCGCCGCCGGGCATAAGCCGCAGCGTCCAATCCACGCCTTCGCCGTCCTGCGATTCTTTGGTGATCTGTATCATGCCAAATTCACCCGCACCGTAGCCTGCACCGGCACCGAATTCATGGCTGGCATCAATGTTGTTGCGCTTATACGTCGCCTCAATCACGCCATTAATTTTCATGCCCTTGAAGCCGGATTTCTCATTGTCGTCTTCACCCAAATCCAAACGTTGCTCTAGACGGTTTACTTGCTGAGACAGCGGCGTCACGTCAGGCTGGGCACTGATGGCCTCCACCTTTTGCTGCAAGGTTTGCAGCTGGGCCTTTAAGGCCTGGATTTCCTTTTGCAATTCTGCAGCCGATTGGGCATGGGCGCCAGCCCATGGGAGTACGCCGGCCAAAGCCACGATCCATAGTTTTTTCTTCAAGTTCATTGCTCACTCCTTCTATAAATAAATCCCAAATTCATTGCACTCCAGCGCTGCTAATCCATTTTGCGATAGGCAGCGGCCATTTCCTGCGCCCGGCGCTTCTCAAAGCGGGACATCCAAATACTCGCCGAAAGAACGCCGATGCTCACCACCACGACCGTCAAAGTGGCTACCGTATTCACACTGGGGTTCAGGCCCAGCCTGGCGCGGCTGAAAATCGTAATCGGCATGGTAGTCGAACCTGGGCCGTTGAGAAAGGCCGAAATTACCACATCGTCCAGCGATAGCGTAAAAGTCAACAACCAGGCGGAAGCCAGGGCCTGAGAAATCAAGGGCAACGTAATCAGAAAGAACACCTGCGCAGGCAAGGCACCTAGGTCTTGGGCGGCTTCTTCTAAGGCAGGACTCATCTCCTGCAAGCGCGAAAGTACCACCACAGTGGCATAGGACATGCCCAGCAAGGTGTGACCCAACCAGATGGTGGCAAATCCGCGGTCCGGAAAGCCAAACAATTTTTGTGCCGACACCAGCATCAAGAGCAGGGACAACCCAATGATGACCTCGGGCATGACCAGCGGGGAATTGACCATGCCCGCAAACAAAGTGCGGCCTGGAAAGCGTTTGAAGCGGTGCAAGGTAATAGCCGCCAGCGTGCCCAGCACGACCGAGGAACATGCGGTGGCAAAAGCGATTTTTAAGGACAACTTGAAGCCGTCGATGATTTCTGTGTCCTGCATCAAGGCCTCATACCATCGAAGCGAGAAGCCACCCCAGTGGGTCACCATCGGGCTGGCGTTGAAGCTAAATACGATCAAGGTGATGATGGGCAGGTACAAAAACACATACACCCCGCCCATCCAGGCAAAACCGGTACTGCGGCCCAGCGCGCTCATGCGCGGCCCCCGGCCGTGCTTTCGGCCTGGTGCTTGTTGAATAAGGCCAGCGGGATGATGATGAGGGCGACCATGGCCACGGCCACGCTGGCGGCCATGGGCCAGTCGTTATTACTGAAAAACTCGTCCCACAGCACGTGGCCGATCATTAAGGTCTCGGGGCCACCAAGAAGCTCTGGAATCACAAATTCGCCTACGCAAGGGATAAACACCAGCATGGAGCCCGCGATGATGCCGCTGGCGGACAGGGGCACGGTAATGCGCCAAAAGGCCTGCCAGGGCGTGGCACCCAAGTCCAGCGCGGCTTCCAAAAGGCTTAAGTCCATCTTCACCAGATTGGCGTAGAGCGGCAAAATCATAAAGGGCACATAGGTGTACACCATGCCCAACACCAGGGAAAACGGTGTGTTCATCATCTTGATGGGTTCGGCGATCAAGCCCAGTGCGATAGCCACATTATTGAATACACCGGCATCAGCCAGCAGCATCTTCCA
>Ga0214919_10006103_pt1 | contig 16703 bp, 18 predicted proteins | sample LL1503_MetaG_FD_177994 | JGI IMG/M metagenome (GOLD analysis project Ga0214919, IMG submission 177994) | Freshwater microbial communities from Lake Lanier, Atlanta, Georgia, United States - LL-1503 | ecosystem: Environmental > Aquatic > Freshwater > Lake | place: USA: Georgia | collected... | reverse complement strand
CCTGATGGTGGGTCTGGACAACATGTGGGTCAATCTCGGCCGCAGCCAGGTGCACCTGCCGACCCATGCGCCGCAGTGCCTGCGCGGCACGATCGGCCTCGTTGTGCCGGACCTCGCGCTGCTGCTGAAGCGCCTTGAGCGCGTGGCGCCGGCATTGAAGGGCACGAAGTTCGCCTACGAAGAGCGCGACGGTTGTGTGATCGCCATCTGCCCGTGGGGAAACCGCTTTTGCTGCCACGCACCGGCGCCGGAGTTTGGCGACACGGAGTTGGGCATGGCCTACGTGGCGTTCGACGTGCCGGCCGGGACGGCGGCCGGCATTGCGCGCTTCTATTCGCAGATCATGTGTGCCGCCGCGCAGACGCAGGCGGGCATCACAACTGTCAGCGTGGGGAAGGGCCAGAAGCTGGTTTTTGCCGAGTCGGCCACGGCCGTGCCTGCCTACGACGGGCATCACATCCAGGTCTACCTGGCCGATTTCTCCTCGCCCTACCGGTGGCTGCTGGAGCGGGGCCTGGTCAGCCGCGAGACTGACGCGCACGAATGGCGGTTCATGGATATCGTCGATCCCGATTCCGGCGCGGCATTGTTTCGCATCGAGCACGAGGTGCGCAGCATGAAGCATCCGCTGTTCGGCCGGCCGCTGCTGAACCGCAATCCCGGCCAGAGCAACATGCGCTATGCCCGCGGGCAAGACGACTTCCGCGGCCGGTATTGACTGTGATACGGTGCCGACGATGAATGCCCCGCTCCCGTTGTCCCCTTCGGTCTGCCCGCACGATTGCACCAGCACCTGTGCGCTGGAGATCGAAATCAAGGATGCGCGCACGATCGGCCGCGTGCGCGGCTCGATGCGCAACACCTATACCAACGGCGTGATCTGCGAGAAGGTCGCGCGCTATGCCGAGCGGGTCCATCACCCGGACCGCCTGCAGTTCCCGATGAAGCGCACCGGCGCCAAGGGCACGAAGTCCTTCGTGCGGATATCGTGGGACGAGGCGCTCGACACCGTGGCGGAGCAGTTCCAGAAGAAGGCGGCCCTCCACGGCACGGAATCGATCTGGCCGTACTTCTATGCCGGCACGATGGGGCATGTGCAGCGCGACGGCATCAACCGCCTGCGCCACCAGATGAAGTACTCGCGCTGGTTCTCCACGATCTGCGTGGCGCTGTCGGACACGGGCTGGGTTGCCGGCACCGGCTTCAAGCGCGGCACCGACATGCGCGAGGTCGACGAGCATTCGGATCTCGTGGTGATCTGGGGCGGCAACCCGGTCAACACTCAGATCAACGTGATGACGCATGCCATCACCGCGAAAAAGCGCGGCGCGAAGCTCGTGGTCGTGGACCCGTATCGCACCGGCACGGCTGCGCAGGCCGACATGCACCTGGCCCTGAAGCCCGGTACCGACGGCGCGTTGGCCTGTGCGGTGATGCATGTGCTGTTCAAGGAAGGCATGGCGGATCGGGCCTACCTCGCCAAGTACACCGATGTCCCGGCCGAACTCGAAAAGCACCTTGCGACGCGCACGCCGGAGTGGGCGGCCGCCATCACCGGGCTCAAGGTCGAGGAGATCGTGGCGTTTGCGCGGTTGTACGGTTCGACGAAGAAGAGCTACATCCGCTGCCACCACGGGTTTTCGCGTTCGCGCAATGGCGCGGCGAACATGCATGCGGTGACCTGCCTGCCCGCGGTGACGGGGGCCTGGCAGGTCCTCGGCGGCGGGGCGCTCTATGGCCAGACCGCGATCTACCCGCTCAAGAAGAACCTGATCGACGCATCCGAGCTCATCGACCCTTCGGTGCGCGAGCTCGACCAGTCGCGCCTCGGCGCGATCCTGACCGGCGACGCCGAGGCCCTTAAGAACGGGCCGCCGGTGACGGCGATCATCGTGCAGAACACCAACCCGGCCATGGTCTGCCCGGAGCTGAACCTGGTGCACAAGGGGCTCGCGCGCGAGGACCTCTTCACCTGCGTGCACGAGCAGTTCATGACCGAGACCGCGGCGTTTGCGGACATTGTGCTTCCGGCAACCACGTTCCTCGAGCACGACGATTTCTACACTGCGAGCGGCCACACCTACTTCCAGGTGGCGAAGAAGGTGATCGAGCCGTACGCGGAGTGCCGCGAGAACCACTACGTGATCTCGCAACTCGCCAAGCGTCTTGGCGCGGAGCACCGCGCCTACGACATGACGGCCTGGGAGATCATCGACGAAACGCTGCGCGTGTCCGGCATGTGGGACGCGCAGAAGAACGTGGATGCGGGCGGGCAGGATTTCGCGCTGCCCTTCGAGAAGGCGCACTTCCTCGACGGCTTCGAGACGCCGGACCGGAAATTTCACTTCAGCCCGGACTGGAAGAAGTTCGGCGGCCGCTGGCAGGAGATGCCCGTGCTGCCCGACCACATGGACGTGATCGACAACGCCACTCCGGACAAGCCCTACCGGCTGGTTGCCGCGCCGGCGCGCACTTTCCTCAATTCATCGTTTACCGAAACGCCGGGCTCGCTCGCGCGGGAAAAGCGCCCGACGGCGCTGATGAACCCGGACGATTGCGCGGCGCTGGGCGTCGGTGAGGGCGATCGAGTCACGCTCGGCAACGAACGCGGGTCGGTCGTCGTGCATGTGCACCCGCAGGGCGGGCAGCAACGCGGCGTCGTGGTGGTCGAGGGACTCTGGCCGAACAAGCACTTCGAGAACGGCCTGGGGATCAATGCCATCACCAGCAGCCAGCCGGGATGGCCGAACGGCGGGGCTGTGTTCCATGACACAGCGGTGTGGATCCGTGCCCTTTAACCGTGTCTATGGCATGAGCGCGCGGATCCTTGTCGCGGCGTGGCTGGCGTGTGCCTCAGCGGCGGTCCATGCGCAGGATGCGACGTTTGCGACCAGGTCCCTGACGCCGGAGACGGCGTTGAAGGCTGCCCAGGCGGCGCTGGAAAGCTGTCGGAAAGCCGGCTACCAAGTGGGGGTGGCGGTCACTGACCGCGCGGGCGTCCCGCAGGTGGTACTGCGCGACCGCTTCGGCGGACCGCATACGGTCCGCGTGGCGATCGACAAGGCGTGGACGGCAGCCAGCTTCCGCATTCCGACAGCGCAACTGGCGACCGAGACGCAGGCCGGGCGGCCCATGAGTGGCTTGCGCAGCGTGCCGCGCGTGGCGGCATTCGGGGGCGGGCTGCCGATCGAAGCCGCCGGTTCGACACTGGGCGGGATCGGCGTGTCGGGCGCGCCGGGCGGCGAGGCCGACGAGGCCTGCGCGCGCGCAGGCCTCAAGGCGATCGCCGACTCGCTGGAGTTCTAGCCTACTTCCTGGCGTCGGCTTTTTTAGGGTTTGGCCGCGCCCGAGTGCAATGCGAGGATGTCGCAGACGGCCCGGTTGCAGGGCGTGGGCACGCCCTTCTCCTTGCCCAGCTTCACCACGCCGCCGCTCAGCCAGTCGACTTCGAGCCGGTTGCCTTTTTCGAGGTCGTGGTGCATCGAAGAGGTCATGTCTGCGGGGAGCGAATCGGCGAACGCCATGCGGCTGCCAGCGAATTCGTCGGTCAGCGCCACGCCGTGGGCGCGGCCCACGGCGACCACCTCGGCCATGAGGTCCTGCAGGAAGGTGCGGGTCTGCGGGTTCGAGCGGACCGGGCCGAGCGTCCTGCGCATGCTGGTGGTGGTGGCCGACAGCCCGACGAGGAACACGTATTTCTCCCAGATCGAGCGGCGCACGTCGGTGCTGAGTTCCGCGGTGACCCCGGACTGCACCAGCGCTTCATGCAGGTCCTTCACTCGTTTCGACACGCTGCCGTCATATTCGCCCACCACGATGCGCTGCATCGTGCCCGTCTGGTGGATCGTCCCGGGCTTCGCGATGTGTGTGGCCACGTAGCAGACGCCGCCCATTACCGCGTTGTCACCGAACACACGGCGCATGATCTCGTCCTTGATCACGCCGTTCTGCAGCGAGAGGACGGCGGTGTCGGGGCCGACCATGGGCGCGACCTGCTTCGCGGCCGCTTCGGTGTCCCAGAGTTTGACCGACAGGATCACGAGGTCGACGGGACCGACTTGTGCCGGGTCGTCGGTGGCCTTGACCTGCGGCACGTGGATGTTGCCCTGCGGCTCGTTCTCGAGCGTCAGGCCCTGTTCGCGCATGGCGGCCAGGTGCGTCCCGCGTGCGATGAAAGTGACGTCGCAGCCGGCCTTGGCCAGCCGGCCGCCGAAGAATCCGCCCACGCCTCCTGAGCCCATCATTGCGATTTTCATGGTGCTGCTTCTCCCATTGTGAGGCGGGCGATTGTATAAGATGCGGCGATGTGCGGACGATATGTAAGCCCCGAGGAAGCCGAAATAGAGCAGCGCTGGCAGGCGAGGCGCGGCGGCGGGCGGACGCTTGCACGCCGCTACAACACTTCGCCGACCACGGACATCCCGATTCTGTTCGGCACGCCCGGGGCCATGCAGATTGCGACCGCGCGGTGGGGCCTGGTGCCTCCCTGGTGGAAGAACGAGGCGCCACCCGCGTTCAGTTTCAATGCCCGGCTCGAAGAGGCCGCCGATAAACCCATGTGGCGGCATCCGCTGCGGCACTCGCGCTGCCTGATTCCCGCAGAAGGATGGTACGAATGGCAGGCACTTGAGCGCGAAGACCCGAAGACCGGCAAGGCGAAGCCCTACAAGCAGCCGCACTTCCTGAAGCGGGGCGACGGCCGGTTGTTCTGCTTCGCGGGGCTGCTGGCCAGCTGGACCACGCCCGAGCAGGATGCGCCAGTGCTCAGTTGCGCGATCCTCACGCGAGGCGCCACCGGCCCTGTGGCCGAGGTGCATGACCGGATGCCGGTCGTGCTCGACGAAGCGGGGTACGCGGAGTGGATGGACCCGGGACGCACGGACGCGAAGAAGGTCGAGGACACCCTCCGCCGCTACGCGCTGTCGGCGGAGTTCGTGCACTACACCGTCAGTACCGCGGTGAACAGTTCGCGGTCGGAGGGGGTGCAACTCACCGAACGCGCTTCAGTTCCCGTGGGCAGTCCCGCCAGCGCTAAAATGGATCTCCTTTCAAGCATCAACCACCCGGAATCGAAATGACCCTCTCCGTGTGCCAGGTCCACGTCACCACGACCTACAACATGCTCCGCCACAACGGCGTGGAAATCGGCAAGAAGGATTACCTCGGCGGCTAGCACGCCGCCGGCAGCAGTGCCCATGAGCAGCGAAGCAAGCAGGACGAAGGACGGGAGCGTCATGTGGCTATCCTTTTCTGGAAATCTTCAATAGTATTTTCGCGTCGGGGCATGGTGCGCGTGCGCACGACGCCTTGCAACTCTGGTGTCAACAAGGGGAAGCCGTGACAAAAGGGATTCGGGTTCGGCCGCGCGAAGACGCGCCGGCATTGCGCTCAGTGCTGCGCTTTGACGAGGCACAGGCAGTGGAATTCGTCGCGCGGGGTTGGTGGCGCGAGGACACGCTGTCGCAATGGCTTGCGCGCCACGCCCTCGAGCGCCCTGCGGCCCCTGCGCTGGTACACGCCGGCGCGGTGGTGTCCTGGAAGGCGCTCGCGGAGCGCGTGGAGCGCTTCGCGGCCGGGCTGCGCGCGGCCGGCGTATCTGCTGGTGACGTGGTGGCAGTGCAATTGCCCAACATCCCCGAGTTTGTCGTGGCCTATCTTGCGGTATGCCGGCTGGGTGCGGTGATGTCGACGATCCACATGCCGTATCGCGGCAGCGAGTTCGAGACGCTGCTGCGCCACAGCCGCGCCCGGGCGATCGTCTGCCTGTCGCAGGCGAAGGACTGGTCTCCGGCAGAAGCCGCGCTCGAACTGAAGGCCTCGATCCCGACGCTACGCGCTGTCATTGCGCTTGGCGCCCCCCTGGCCGGTGCGCTTGCCTTCCCTGAGCTTGCAGCGACAACTCCGCACGGATTGGCCCCGGTGGCCGGCCCGCTCGCCGGGGATCCCATGCTGCTGCTCTATACGTCGGGCACTACGGCCGCGCCAAAGGCGGTTCCGCATACCTACCAGACGCTGCTGTCGAATGCGCGCCTCGGGGCGCCGGAGCATGGTGTCGGGCCCGACAGCCGCGTCCTCTCGGCGGCGCCGTTCTCACACCTCTTCGGGTTGTACTCGCTGCACGTCTGCTGGGCCGTGGGCGCGGCGGCCGTGCTGCTGCCCGCCTTCACTCCACCGGACCTCGCACAGGCCGTGGAGCGCGACCGTCCCACCGCACTGTGGACTGCGCCTGCGCACATGGCTGCGTGCCGCGCACTCGGCCTGTTCGACAGGCACGATTTTTCGTCGCTGAAGCTGGCGATCGTGTCGGGCAGCGCGTGCCCGCCGGAGTTGATGCGGTGGCTCGCGGCGCGGCTGCCCGGTTGTGCGATGACGCAACTTTGGGGCATGACCGAAACGCAGGCAGCCCTCTACACGCGGCCGGGGGATCCCCTCGAAGTGTCGGCCAACAGCACCGGGCGTGCGAGTCCGGGGACCGAGGTGCGCGTGGCCTTGGCGGGCGACACGGAATGCGTACGCGGCGAAGAAGGCGAACTGCAGGTGCGCGGATGTCTCGCGTTTCCCGGGTTCTTCGACAACGAGGCGGCTAATGCCGCCGCGTTTGCGCCAGGCGCCTGGTATCGCACCGGGGACCTCGCCACAATGGATGCGGACGGGAATGTCGCCATCACCGGGCGCGCGAAGGACGTGATCAATCGCGGCGGCCACAAGTTCAACCCGCGCGACGTGGAGGACCTGCTGGATTCGCATCCCAAGGTGCTGCAGTCGGCGATCGTGCCGATGCCGGACCCCGTGCTGGGGGAGAAGGCGTGCTGCTTTGCCGTGCTGCGTCCGGGCGTCGCCGGGCTCACGCTCGAAGAGCTGGTGGATTACCTCGCCGAGAGGAACATCGCAAAGATGAAATTCCCCGAACGCCTCGTGGTCGTGAACGAAATGCCGCTCACGCCCACGAGGAAGATCATCAAGTCGCGGCTGAAGATACCGGACCTGCAGGGCGGCTAGTATCGGCTGCCGAGTGCGCCGCCGATGAGGGCGCCCGCTTACGGTCCTTCCGGAGGCGTGTATTTGGCCCCGGCGCCGGTGGTTGTCTACCCGGCGGCCCTCGCCCGGATGAGCCTGGGGGCGCAACTCGCCCTGACCCGGGCACTGGTGCGCAACGTCGCCGACCGTCTGGAACTGGCGAATTCCCGCGTGGCACGATAGTCTTCACGGTTTTAGGGGGGGACACCGCCATGAAACCGGAAATGATCCTGTTGCTCTGGGCCGTAGCGCTCGCGTTTGCGCAGGTGCTGGTCGCCGTGACCGGCGCGCTCCTGCAGGTCGGCCTGCCCGCGCTGGCGGGTAACCGCGACAAGTTTTCCGAGTTGACGGGCTGGGCCGGCCGGGCAAAACGTGCCCACCACAACATGATGGAAAGCCTGCCGCTGTTCATCGCCCTCGTGTTCATCGGCGTCGCGATCCAGAAAAGCAACCAGATGACCGTGCTCGGCGCGGAGTTGTTCTTCTGGGGGCGCTTTGCCTACGCACTCCTTTACACCGGCGGCATCGCCTGGCTGCGCACCGGCGCGTGGTTCGTTTCGGTCATCGGCATGGTCCTGATGTTCCTGCAGCTGATCTAGCCAGGCTGCATCGCGTCACTACAACAATAAGCGAGGAGATCCCATGACACTCTGTACTATGAGGCGGCTTGCCGTCGCTGGCGCGGCCGCGTTGGCCGCCCTGGCCTGCGTACCTGCCTTCGGCCAGGCCTGGCCTGCCAAGCCCGTAAAGTTCGTCGTGCCCTTCCCGCCGGGTGGGTCGGTCGACCCGCTCGCGCGGCTGGTAGGAGCGAAGCTTTCCGATGCGCTGGGACAGCAGTTCGTGATCGAGAACAAGCCGGGGGCGTCTGGGTCCATCGGCACTGCCCTGGTCGCCAAGGCGCCGCCGGACGGCTACACCTTCGTGGTGGTGTTCGACTCGCACGGGGTCAACCCTTCGCTGATCCAGAACATGCCCTTCGATACGTTGAAGGACCTCGCGCCGGTGATGCTGGTTGGCACTGCGCCCTATGCGATCGCCACGGCCGCGTCCAAGCCCTACAAGACGCTGGCCGACGTCGTACAGGCTGCCAAGGCGAAGCCCGACTCCGTCAGTTTCGGGTCGGTCGGCAACGGCACCATGGGCCACCTTGCCATGACGCTCATTCAGCAGGCCGGCGGCTACAAGCTGATCCATATCCCTTACAAGGGGGGCGGGCCGATGTCGGCAGACGCAATCGGGGGCCAGCTGGAGCTTGCAGTCGGTTCGGTGGCGGTGCTGTCGCAGCACGTGCGCGGCGGCAAGCTGCGCGCGGTGGCGGTCACCGGCGAGAAGCGCTCCGGCACCATGCCCGACGTGCCCACGCTGGCCGAGCAGGGGGTGCCCGGCATCACGGCCTACGCCTACTGGGCGATCCTGGCCCCGGCGGCCACGCCGCGGCCGATCATCGACCGCTTGAATGCCGAACTCGGCAAGGCGCTCCGGCTGCCGGACCTGAACAAGCAGCTCACCGAGCAGCTCGGTATGGACCTGATGATCAGCACGCCCGAAGCGCTGCAGAAGTGGACCGTCGACGAGATTGCCCGCTGGGGCAAGGTCATCAGGGACGGCGGAATCAAGGCGGACTGACCCCGATGACCGCGACCCGCATCTGCATGATCCGCCATGGCGAGACCGCCTGGAATGCGGAGGGCCGCGTCCAGGGCCAGCTCGACATCCCGCTGAACGATGTGGGGCGCGCGCAGGCCCGGGCGACGGCGGAGGCCCTGGCGGGACACGACTTCACCGCGATCTACTGCAGCGACCTCAGCCGGGTGCGCCAGACGGCGGAGCCGACCGCCCGCAAGCTCGCATTGCCGGTGTCCTACGACGCGGCGCTTCGCGAACGGCATTACGGGATGTTCGAGCGGCTGACTTATGTCGAAGTGAAGGAGAAGTTCCCCGTCGAATACGCGCGCTTTCGCGACAAGGATCCCGACTTCGATTTCCAGGGCGGCGAAAGCCTGCGCGGGTTCAACGAGCGTTCGCTCACGGCGGTCGGCCAGGTCATCGAAAAGCACAGGGGCGAGCAGGTCCTCGTATTCACGCACGGCGGGGTGCTCGAAATGGTCTACCGCCATGCGCGAGCCGTTGGGCTTTCTTCCACGCGCGATTTCGAGATTCCCAACGCGGGCATCAATTGGCTGGAGATTTCGGAGCAGCAATGGAAGGTCATGCAGTGGGCGCACGTTGCGCACCTCGAGGCGGCACTGGACGACCTGCGCGAATAGCAACGAAAAGGAAACCGCAATGCCAAGACACACAGGGTATGTCCCCCACGGCGTGATTCCAGCGGTGTTGCTGCCGTTCTTCGAGGATTTTTCGATCGACGAAGCGTCCTATCGTGCCCACCTGCGCGATGTCACTGCAGCCGAAGGCATTTCGGCGATCACCATCAACGCGCATTCGACTGAAGCGGCGTCCTGCACTTTCGAAGAGCAGAGGCGCGTGCTTGAACTCACACAGGACGAGGTGGGGCGGCGCGTTCCCATTGTCAATGGGGTTTACGCCGAGGGCAGCCTCGAAGCCGCACGCATTGCGCGCATGGCCACCGAGGGCGGCGCTTCAGCGCTGCTGGTGTTCCCGCCGGGACCGTTCACGATGGGGCAGCGTCCCGAGATGGTCATCGAGCATTTCAGGTGGATCGCCGGCGAATCCGACCTGCCGATCATCGCCTTCCAGTACCCGCTCGCGGGCGGGCAGGGCTATCCGCTGCCGACGCTGCTGAAGCTCTTCGAGGCGGTCCCTACGGTGCGCGCAATCAAGGACTGGTGTGCGAACCCGCAATTGCACGAGCGGCAGATCCGCACGTTGCAGGCGCTCGACCCGGTGGTGAACGTGCTGACCACGCACAGTGCGTGGCTCTTCAGTTCCCTGGTGCTGGGCTGTAACGGCCTGTTGTCGGGCAGCGGGTCGGTGATCGCGCCGCTGCAGGCCGCGCTTTTCCGCGCGGTGCAGGCCAACGACCTCGCGACCGCGCGAAAGCTGCATGACCGCATTTCGGCCACGGCCGAGGTGTTCTATGCCGATCCTGCCGTGGACATGCACAACCGGATGAAGGAGGCGCTGGTGCTGATGGGCAAGCTGCCGCGCGCGGTGGTGCGTCCCCCGCTGGTGAAGATCCCTGCCGCGGAAATCGAGCGCATCCGCCAGGCGCTGGTGCGTGCCGGACTCCTGCCGGCGGCCGGGGAATGACATCGTGGTGATGAAGTGGCTGGGAGGGGGCAAGCCGGACCACCCGCTGGCCAATGAGAAGGGTGCCAAGGAAGTCTTCGACGCCCTCAAGGAAGGCGAGGCCGCGCAGGCCATCGAGGATATCCGCCATTGGCTCGTGTCGGTCGCTTCGACCGAGGGCTTCAAGGTCGAGCGCCGGGTCGAACTGATCCTCCAGCTGGATGAGGCCGCACAGCCTCACCAGCAGAAGATTGCGCGCGACTACCTGACGAATCCGAGCCGCTCCAAGTTCCAGGAGACCCGGCTGTGGGGCGCGCAGGTCGGCCTGTGGACGGACCTGGGCGCGGCCTACGCCGCGTTGATCGACCTGCTGGCCGCCGACTCGGGCAGTGCGAGCCGCCTCAAGCCGCAACTGGCGACGCTTTGCGTGAGGGCCGTGCGAGCCAACGCCGCGCAGATCAAGTGGCATTGCATGCATTACGAGCCGGCCGGCAGCGCGGTCTGGGCGTCGCTTGGAAAGGCCTACGCATTTGCGGAAATGAAGAAGCTCCAGCAGGAGTCCGTCCCAGTCTATCCGCGTGCCGCCCTTGCTTCGAGTGCCGAACGGGAACTCCTTAAGACATTGATGCTGGCCGCGTCATCGCCTGATTGCCTGATGCCGCTGGACATCGACCTCGCCGAAAGGCTCGTGACGTACCTGAGTGCGGGTTTTGTGCTTACGGGTACGCACCAGCCGCAGTCGATGCACTACTGGTTCGACCTTGCGGGTGGCATGGCGCCCAAGCGCCTGACGCAAACGCCGCCGGCCTCGGCGGGCCTGCGCTACTTTTCCTCGGGCGAGGCGAACGCCAAGCTCGACGGCATGATCCGGATCGCCGAAACGGGGGCATTGCCCTCGGACCTGCAGCTCGGTGTGGCCTGTGAAGCGTCGAAGCTGCTGGGCGTGCTCCGGCACCTGAAGCTCTACTGGGGGACAACGCCGCCGGTGCGCAAGCACGACCGCTACGAAGTGATGCACCGGCTCAATGTCGTGAACGGGCTTGACGGCGTCCTCGCGCGTCTCGCGGAAGGCCCGTCCACTGCCGGCGCCGAATCCTGGGTGACGTACGACATCAGCTCTGGGGGGATCGGTGCCGTGGTCGGAGCCACCCAGGGTGACTGGCTGGGCATCGGCCGGTTGGTCGGCCTCAGTGTCGAAGGCGGCAGCAACGCCTGCTCGGTCGGGCGCGTCGTACGCTGCCTGCGCCTGCCCGAGAAGCAGGTCAGCGTCGGCATCCGCACCTTTGCCAAGGAAGCGTTCGCCGTCTCGATCGGCGGCGGCGAGAACGATGCGCTGCTGCTGAACGACGGGCGAACCCTCAAGGACGAAGTGCTGGTCTGCGGGCGCGAAGGCTCGTTCGACAAGCGTTCGAGTCCGACGATGGCGTTCGATGGCGCCAACTACCTGTTGATGCCGGTCGAGTTCAGCGAATACGGCGAAGGGTTCGAGGTCGGCCGCTATCGCGCGATCAAGCAGGGCTGACCGCCGGGCCGGCCCCGGCGAATCCTGGGCCTACTTGCCGGTGTAGCAAGGCTCGCGCTTCTCGACGAAAGCGAGCAACGCCTCGCGCGAGTCGGCGGAGTCCTTCAGTCCGCACATGGTTTCCACCACGCTTTCCATCGAGCGACGGTAGTCGAGGTCGTTGGCACGGACGAAGGCATCGCGCAACAGCTTCATTGCAATCGGTGATTTCTTCGCCAGGCGCCGCGCCAGCGCGCGGGCGGTGGGCATGACCTGCTCGCGCGGCACCACGTGGTTGACCACGCCGAGGGCGTGCATCTCGGCGGCGCTGACGATGTCGCCGGTAAAGAGCAACTCGGCCGCACGATGCCGGCCTGCCTGCTTGGGAAGATGGACGAGATGCATGGCGGGCAGGAGGCCCACGTCGATTTCCGGGTAGCCCATCTGCGCTTCCTCGGCGGCGATGATGATGTCGCAGGAGACCGCCCAGGTGACGCCTGCCGCACGGGCATGGCCGTTGACCGCCGCGATCACCGGCTTGCCGAGGCGGTACAGGGCCTCGTGCATCTCGTAATAAAACACCTCGATGAAGCTGCGCAGCGCCTGGCCGTCGAATTCCAGTGCCAGCTTGAGGTCGACGCCGGCCGAGAAGACGGTGGGCAGCGCACTGGTCAGGATGACTGCGCGCGCGGTGTCGTCCTTTCTCGCCCGATGGTAGGCGTCGATCACCTCTCGCGTGAGCTGGTGGTCGATCGCGTTCACCGGGGCGCGGTTCATGGTGATTTCGGCGACGCCTTCGATCACGCGATAGTCGACATACTGGGCCATGGTGTCTCCAATTGGGCTTTGAGGGGGTGCGCAATTATCGGCCATCCTCGGATACGATATCCCTCCCGAATCCGAAAGGTTCACCCATGTTTCGCAGCATCGACTCCGTACTGATCGCCGGTTACGGCACCATGGGCCGCGGCGTGGCAAAGACTTTCGCTGCCGCCGGCATTCGCACCATCGTCTGGTCCCGCCGCGCGGCGGAACTCACGGACCTGCCCAAGGGCGTCACTGCGAGCGCGTCGCTGCCCGCGGATCCGCCCGACCTGATCATCGAATTCCTGCCCGAGGACCTCGCCCTCAAGCTGGAGGCGTTCGCCGCAATCGAAAAAGCCTACGGCGACGCAGGTTTCCTGCTCGCGACCGGCACTTCGGGCATCGACATGGCCGACCTCGCGCGGCCGCTGAAGCGCCCGGAGCGGCTGCTCGCGCTCCACTATTTCATGCCGGCCGACGTGTCCCCGGTGGTTGAGGTGGGCGCGGGTCCCGCCACGCCGCCGGAGGCACTGGAGGCGGCGGCGGAAGTAATGCGCCGCACGGGGAAGGAACCAGTCGTGGTGGTGGAGCCCATCATCGGCTTCCTCGTCAATCGCCTCCAGCACGCGATGCTGCACGAGGCCTACTACCTCATCGAGACGGGCGTTGCGAGTGCCGCCGACGTGGATCACTCGGTGCGGCGCCTGCTGGGGCCGCGCATGTGCATTTCCGGGTTGGTGCAGCAGAAGGACCTGAGCGGCCTCGTGGTGAATGCGGCTTCCCAGCGCTCGATCGTGCCTGCGCTGTTCCACAACCGTACGCCGAACCCGATGCTGCAGGCGATGCCCGCGCGAGGCGAGACCGGGCTCGACGCGGGCCGCGGGTTCTACGACTGGACCGACTGCAATCCGAAGGCGGTACGGGAGCAGGCGGCGCGCCGATTGAAGCGGCTCATCGAATTCCTCGATACGGGACTGGGCGAGGATGAGCCCGGCACTACGCCGAAATCGCGTGCGCTGGGAGCGCGCGCATGAGCCTCGTGTCAGCCCAGGCCCTGCGCGACTTCGTCGCCAGTGCCTACGCCGCCGTGGGCGTTTCTGGGCTCGAGGCCGATACGATCGCGGAACTGCAGGTGAAGGCCGACCTGCGCGGATCGGAAGGCCACGGTGTGTTCCGCCTGCCGCAGTACATCCGCCGCATCAAGGCCGGGGCCGTCAACGTGAAGCCGCGCATCCGCATCGAGCGCGAGCGCGCCGGCACCGCGCTGGTCGACGGCGACAACGGCATGGGCCACCTGGTGATGAAATTCGCCGCCGAGGTCGCGATCGCCAAGGCGAAAGTCGCTGGCATCGGCTGGGCGGGCGCGAAGATGAGTAACCACGCCGGCCCGGCGGCGCTCTACGCGATGATGCCGCTCGAGGCCGGCATGATCGGCCTCTATCTCGCCGTGGGCAACGCCAACCATCTCGCTCCCTGGGGCGGCCTCGACATGCTGCTGTCGACCAATCCGATCGCGGTGGCCGTGCCGGCGCTGGACGAGCCGCCCATCGTGCTCGACATGGCCACGACCGTGGCGGCCTATGGCAAAGTGAAGACGGCCGCGCAGCGCGGCGAGCAGATGCCGCTGGGATGGATGATCGACCGCGAAGGCCGCCCCCTGACGGATCCGAAGCGTGCCAACGAGGGATTGCTGCTGCCGCTGGGCGGCATGGAAGCCGGCTTCAAGGGGTACGGCTTGTCGCTGGTGTTCGGGCTGCTTGCGGGCACGCTTAACGGCGCGGCGATGGGGCGCAACGTGATCGACTTCAACAACGACGACACGTCGGTGACGAATACGGGCCACGCCGTGGTGGCGATCGATCCCGAGGCGTTTGGCGACGCGATGCAGTTTCGCGCAAATGTGGACGCCCTCATCCGCGACATCCGCGGCTCGAAGCGCCTGCCCGGCGTGGAGCGCATCTGGATGCCGGGCGAGCAAAGCCACCTGCGCTACGCGGAGGCCTTGCGCGACGGCGTCATGCTTTCCGGGCCGCTCGCCGCAAGCCTCGACAAGCTGGCGGACGACCTCGGAATCGCAAAGCTGCGGCGGGCCTGACGCGGAGCGAAACTGAGGGGCCGGCGCAACTTGCGATCTGCGACAATCGGAGGTGCGTCGCACAGGGGAAACCATGAAGAAACTACTGCCAGCCGTGTTGCTTGCGTTAGGAATGCTGACCTGCGGCGGCGCGTCCGGCCAGGCTTATCCCGCTAAGCCGATCCGCATCATGGTGCCCTTCCCGCCGGGCGGGGCGACGGATATCTTCGCGCGCCAGATCGCGCAAAAGATGACCGAGTCCTGGGGCCAGCAGGTGGTGGTCGAAAACAAGGCCGGCGCGAGCGGGACGATCGGCTCGGACCAGGTGGCGAAGTCGGCACCCGACGGCTACACGCTCCTGCTCACCGCCACGCACCATTCGATCAATCCGGCCCTATTGGCGAAACTACCCTACGACACGCTGCGCGATTTTTCCAACGTCGCGCTGATCGCGACTTCGCCGAACGTGCTGCTGCTGCACCCCTCGGTGCCGGCGAACACAGTGCAGGAGCTCATCGCCTATGTGAAGGCGAGGCCGGGCGGCCTGCATTACGCCTCGAGCAGCGCCGGCGGCGCCACGCACCTCACGGCGGAACTGTTCAAGACCGCGGCGGGCATCAACCTCATCCACGTGCCGTACAAGGGCGCGGCCCCGGCCATGACGGACCTGCTGGGCGGGCAGGTGACCATGATGTTCGACGTGCTCTCCACGTCGATGCCGCATGTGCGCGCCGGGAAGCTGAAGGCGCTGGGGGTATCGAGCAGCAAGCGCTCCGCGATCGCGCCGGACGTGCCCACGATCGCGGAATCGGGCCTGCCTGGTTTCGAGGCGATGTCCTGGTTCGGGCTGTACGCGCCGGCCGGCGTGCCGAAGGACATCGTCAACAAGGTGAACACGGAGGTGGCGCGCATCCTGCACCTGGCCGACGTGAAGGAAAAGCTGGCGCAGCAGGGCGCAGAGCCGGGTGCAATGAGCGCCGCGGAATTCGACGCGTTCCTGCGCACGGAGATGGTCAAGTGGGCCAAGGCCGTCAAGGACTCCGGCGCCAGGGCGGATTGAAGGCATAAAGCGAGAGGGACGATGAGCGATTTCGAAACCGATTTCTGGAAGGACGCTGGCAAGCGCAAGACCTGGGACGACATCGTCCCGGGCGAACGCCGGCCGGCGATTCCCTATGTGCTGACGCTGGAGGCGATCCACAAGTATTGCCGCTCGGTGGGCGACCTGAACCCGCTGTATTTCGACGCGGAGGTGGCGAAGAAGTCCGTGTACGGCGGGCTGATCGCGCCGCCCTCGATCCACATCCTGCTGATGTTCGCCTGCACGCCCGCGGACGACTGGATGCGCACGCCCGGCACGATCAACGCAGGGCAGAGCTGGTTCTACAGCCGCCCGGCGCGCCCGGGCGACACCATCCACATGGACAGCCGCGCGCTGGATAAATTCATCAAGAAGGAGCGCCTGTTCGTGATCCACGACAACGTGTTCTACAACCAGGATAAGGAAGTGATCTGCTCCGGCCGCGGCTGGACGATCCGGCCGCAATGACCATGGGCGAATTCGACAAGATCAATGCCGGCGACACCTTCACGGGCGCGCCCTTCGCGGTCACCCGCGACACCATCCGCGATTTCGCCGAAGGGTCGCTGGATTTCAACCCGCTGCACCTGGACGACAACTACATGCAGGGCCAGTTCGGCAAGACCAAGTTCAAGGGCGTGATCATGCACGGCATGAGCAACTTCGGGCTGCTTTCGCGCATGATGACCGACTGGCTGGGGCCGCGCGGCGGTGTTTACCGCCGCATGGAAACCCGCTGGGTGGCGCCGACTTATCCCGGCGACACGATCACGCCCAGCGGCCGGATCAAGCAGAAGAACGTCACGGGAAAAAGCCACTGGATGCTGTTCGAGGTCGAGATGCGCAACCAGAAGGGCGAGCTCATCGCGAGCGGCGAGGCGATGGCGGAGTTTCCCGCCGCCGCCTGATCAGAACTTGACGCCCGCGGCGCGCAATATGGCCCGCGAGCGCTCCCGCTGCGCGTCCGAGATCGTGAGGCGCTCGGCGAAGTCCTTGCCCACAGGGCGCGTCGCGTC
>Ga0214919_10006102_pt1 | contig 16705 bp, 17 predicted proteins | sample LL1503_MetaG_FD_177994 | JGI IMG/M metagenome (GOLD analysis project Ga0214919, IMG submission 177994) | Freshwater microbial communities from Lake Lanier, Atlanta, Georgia, United States - LL-1503 | ecosystem: Environmental > Aquatic > Freshwater > Lake | place: USA: Georgia | collected... | reverse complement strand
TTCTTGAAGATGGAGTACAGGATCTTGCGCTGCGAGAGCTTGAGACCATCATACAGATTGGGAATGTTGCGCTTACAATCATCAATCGAGAACTTGATATGCTCCTGATTGATGAACTGAGTAATGTCATAGGTGTCGACAGGAGTTACGTAGTTCATGGGATCATACTCCTCCATCCACCGTTTTCGTTCATTGGCCGCCTTTTTGCTAAAGACCATGCTCATGCTCGCATCCGTCTTTTCGTCCATCTGAAAAGAGACCACCTTGGTTCCAAACGTTTCTCGAACCTCTTCGTCGGACGAGGTTCCCAGTCCTTTGTAGTATTTGACCTTGAATCGGACGCCGGTAAGATCCCGCAGTGCTTGTTGGTAGTCAAAATCGTTGTAAAAGGTAAGGGTCGAGGTGGGCGCCGTACGAAAGATCTTGGCGACAGGAGTCATCATCCAGTACAGAAAGGCCTGCTCACGACGCAGAAGAGAGGGAAAAGAAACATGAAAGAGGTTGACAATCAGCGAGGCGATATGAAGCCCATCCACATCCGCGTCCGTGATAATCATGACCCGCCCATACTGAAGCTGAGCAAACTCTGCGTCCTGACCATAGTCGGTCTTGTACCGGAGTCCCAAGGCCTGGATGATGGCGGTGATCTCCTTGTTGTTGGACATGCTTTCCAAGGTGGCATTCCGTACATTCAATAGTTTTCCCTTGAGCGAGAAAATCCCAAAATAATCCCGACCTCTCCGCCCATTCCATCCCATTTCTATTCCGGTTACGGCGTACGTCTTGGCACTTAATCCTTCACATAAGATCAGTGTACAATCACTGGCCTCCTTGCCTCCCGCCTTGTTGGCATGATCCAAACCCTCGATCCGATGATATCCTCTCGCCTTTTTCTCGGTCTTTTTCAGCGACGTCATTTCCTTCATCTTGAGGAGCTCGTTCATCTTGTCCATGAACCCCCATTTTGTACAGATGGTTTGAAGGAAACGAGACTCGATGTTCACGCGCGGAGCGGGTGAAAGGAGACGCGTCTTGCTCTGGTTGGAAAAGGTGGGATTCACCAACCACGCGTTGACAAAGAGGAAGAAATGGGGACGAATGTCCTTGACCGAAAAGAGATGGGTGCTTCGACCCTTGTTGATCTTGGCCAGCAGTCCTTTCCATAGTTCTGAGGCCACCGTCTCGACATGAATTCCTCCCTCTCGGTTGTAGATGCCATTCACAAACCCCACCTCGTGATACTCTTCTCCCATGGCCGGACAGAGAACCACCTCTAGTTGCTCCTCCTTCTTTCGCTGAAGCTCCTTGTTTTCCCAAGCAATCATGTTTTTCGTATCAAGTGGATACAACTGGACATACTCTTTTAGATTGTGGAGATGGATTTTCTCCCCGTTGAGAAACACGGGGACACGGGAGACCATAGCCATATCCACACAGGTCTTGTGATACAAGCCTACCATCACCTCCTCCAAGGTTTCCATCCCGAACATGGAAAAATCCGGGGTAAAAGAGAGCAGGGTATAGCCCTTGTTCTTTTTCTTTCGGATTACCGGGCGTTCGCACTGACGCATATGATTCGTCCACGTCTGGGAATAGATCACTCCACGATCCGGATCGCCACATTCAATCGAAAACCGGGTCGAAAAGACATTGGTCAGCTTGACGCCCAGACCGTTCCTTCCCGAGGACAACCGGTCCTCCTCGTCATTGTAGTTGGAAGAGGTTAACAGATTCCCGAAAATCAGCTCGGGATTGTACAGGCCCGAGGCCTCATTCACCTCAATCGCAATTGACAACCCATCATTCCCAATACGGATTTCACCCGTCTCTCGTTGAATGTCCACCGTGATCTTTTTACAATCAACGCCTGCCTGTTTGGATCGCCAGACATTGTCCACCACATTCGAGATGGGTTCTAAAAAGATGCGCCAAAGACCGTCCGAGTATACGGGTTCCTTTAGGAACCGCATTTGTTTTTCTGTCGTCTCAAAAACCCATTCTCCGGGTTGTACTCGTTTGGCCAGAGAACCAATGTACATGTCGGGTCGTTTGTGGATATGGGAGATAGGATCCATCCGTTCATAGGCGACTCCTGTCGTCCGAGGGGTGGTCATGATTTTTTTTTTAATTCTTCCAAACTCCACCATCTGTTTCAATTTTTTTTTTTTGACCAGAGATAAAGAACGACCCATGTCAGGCCCTTTTACCACCCTCGGAGTTTCGTCTATCAACACGATCTCACCGTCTGGATTGTCCGCGTCTTTTCTCACCCTCACGTTTCCTCTCATGTCCGGTGTCTTTCCCTTCCTCGTTCCCACCACCACGAATATCAGTCAGGGAGGAGGGATCACGAATATCAACGGTCTGACGGTCTATGCCTGTTCCCTATCCATTCAGAATAACATGTTCATGACGGTAGACTGGGGAACAAATCCCACCTATCCCACCTTTATTCTCTTCATCACTAATATTTCTCCCAACCCCGTCAATGTCTCCATCATTCAACTCCATACCGTCCAGAATTCCATGTTTAGCACGCCTACCGTCTTGAAAGATACCACACCTATTCCCTACTACGTCGCCCCTTTTCAAACCTTGACCCTTCAAACCACCAAAGACACGACGACTCTTTCCTGATCCCATCGCTTCAATTAAAAAAAAAAAACTCCTTTTTTTCTTTTTAAATAGTAAAATGACTTCACCAAAAATCGTCACTCCTTTCAAGGCCTGTCTGAAAAAAATCCCAGTTTCTTGGAATACGCCATTCCCGGTCGCAAAAACGATTTGGATACATGGTTCAACGACTATCTTAAGGATGATAGTATAACCCCAAAAACCGTCGACGGGTTTGTAGGATACGTAGCGAAACGATTGACATTTCCTTTATCCACATATCAAAAACCTGTGTAGAAAGTCATCTACCTAAACAACAAACAAAGAAACCGTGGACCCAACAACAACTCAAGATAGCTAAACAGTTCCTACAATTCGACCCTTCAAAACAATACCCACACAATCAAAAATCATTAGGTTCTCTATATAAAAACGCAGCTAGGACATTACACCCTGATAAATTTATTAATAGTACTCCAGAGATGATGAAAGTTATTAACCAAAAATTTGTGAATTTGACACAAGCCTACCAAAAATTAAAAGACTTACTACAAAAGAGAAAATTAAAATTATAAATTATAAATCTAACATGAACATTTACAAGACGATCGTTTCCTGTCCACGATGTATTTCCATCGTAACGTCTCATACCACGGTGAATACAAACGCATCAATGATTCAGAGTGTTCGTTTTGAATCTGTAGGATGTCCTTCATTTTCCGAGGCACGAAAACGAGCCGAACAAGAACTCGTTTCTAAACCCCTTTCTTACCTCAAAACCTACCTTCAGCGTCCTCGGTATCAAGACCTGTCACCATGTGATGTCGTCCTTCGGAAAAGTCTTTACTACCTGGAACTCCCGCGTTAAAGGGTGTTCCATCTAGTTTTTTCTTCTTTCAGAGAAGAAAAAACTAGATGGAGATGGATCAACAATACCATAAAGTTTGCAAAAAGAATCGATTTTTAAATGTTGGTGAAGAAGTAGGAGATGCGGATTGCTGTATTGTTGGCAGGACGAATCCGGTCCTGGAAAATTCATTACCCTCTATTCCAGTCCCATCTCATACAAGGTCACGATTGTGATATTTTCCTTAGTCATAGCCAAGAATTGGAAGAGGATTTAGAGGGATTTAAGGACCTCTACCACCCTGTCGCCGTTCGCAATGATCTTGCGGATTTTGATCCTCATCTGACCAAAATGATGCGCCGTAAATTTCCATCACTTTTTTCTTCCTGGAAAGACTACCTGGATCGCATGTGCCGCTTTCTTGTCAATAAACACAGAGTCTACCGTTTGTTGTTAGATCATGTCGGAAAGAATCCGAAGATTCACTATGATTTTGTGGTGATGTACCGCACGGAGATATGTCCTCAAAAAAAGGTGCCTTGGGATCTCCTACTCACCCATGCCCGAGATCATCCTCATAGTCTGTACATTCCCAGTGGTGATGACTATGGGGGCATCAATGATCGCATGGCCATTGGGAGTGTACGAGCCATGCGATACTACTGTCAGCTCTTTGCCCATCTCGGTCCCATCCTTCAAAAAACCGATCGCCACGTTTTCGGTCCTGAACTCACCTTATCTTATTACCTCCGACAGTACCGTCTGGGATCGATTGTCCGATTCTTCTTTCCGTGTGAACTTCAACGATAAATCTATTTTTTTTTGGAAAGAAATAGATATCTATTCGGAAAGGTCGCGGTAAATGACCCGACGTCCGCGAGGACCGTACACGGCACGTTGAAAGACAGGGTAGGAGCATCCGAGAAAGCAGGGGACACATGCTAGTGGCCAAAAAAGGATAAGGAGGGCGGTGACGGCCGTCCATCCTACCCAGTTCATCTCGGAAGGATGGGGTTGAGTAAAGGTGGACAATTCGAGGAGTTCATAGCCCAAAAGAATCTCCTCTGATCCGGGAACGACCTCTTCCGGATGCATCGGTATCCCCTCGACAGGGGTGGAATAAAGAAGGAGCGACGTCATGTCTCTATACGTCCGCAACATTTTAAAATCTTCTTGAGAATTCGAGAAAAACGTTAGCGTCAAGGTATTGCCTTTTCTTCCTCGATCCTCTTCATAATGTCGTTCCAGTTTAGGGAAAACCTTGTGGTGACCTTATCAATCCAGGATGGAGAGATAAAGCGAGGGTGGACATACCAATCTTCGTACGCGCAGAGGTTGTCCATGACATCCTCAAAGATTCGTACATAACCCCATTTCTCGAAAATAATACGGGAAAGAGCTCGTGTATCATGATGGTTTCCTCGATAGATGTCATGTGTAAAGGTAATCACCGAAAATTTATACTGTGGAAACACGGTCTTTTCCAACCATTCCAAGGTATGGAGTGTCGAACGGTTCTCCACCTCGAGATGAATCTGAAGGTAATCCATCACCAACGGGAATTTACATTTCTGTAAAAGACCTTTGTAATCGAGGGTTTGTGGGTCATGAATAATGTAGGGGTTTTTCCGATGCAGTTTGTACGAAGCGACATGACGCTCGTCCGAGTCCACCATCAAACCCTTCCATTCATACTCTGTTTCCAAGACATAGGAATTACTGTTATGGATCGCATCGTTGGATCCGATTTCCAAAAAGGTTCCTCCGTGCTTCCCTCCTAAACACGCCAAAACAAATCGATCCTGACCTGCCTGTCCCTGAAATACCATTTGTTTCTGTTTTTTATTGGAAAAAAGAATTTATAAAAAAATAACAAACTAGAGCGATAGTGAATGAAGTTTCACACCCCATTGAAGGAGGGCTTGACGAAGTCGCTGAACATTGTGACCTTGTTGTAGATGGGATCGTAATTGAGCACCATGCCTAGACTGGAATGATTTCCAACGGGCAATCTGTTTTTTATCCACCTCTGGAATCCGGCGTCCGAGGTAGAACCGACAGTACCATTGAAACCATCCCCGATTATCTGGACCGTAAAGCCATCCATTGTGACGCCATACGTTGAGGCTCTGTCGAGCCTTGACCTTGTAATAATTCAAGGATATATCGGGAGAAGAATCGGGCGAAGACACGGTGCGGGCGCGGACAAACCATTCCTTGGGGAATTCTGAACTACAATCATTCAGGTATTTCCCTTCAAACACCCCCATCTGTAGCATCTTCATCGGAGTCAACGGTCTAAAATCATTCGGCAATTGACCGTAAGGGGCCGACAAGGTATAACGGTAATCCTTGTCCATCTTGTTGATGGCGTGAAGGGTCCTCCCAGGTACATACCATGAAATCGTCTTGTCCTCCATTCGTTTTATTTTTCCACAAAAAAAAACATCGAGTGATAAACGACACTCTATGCCGTATAAAATAAGGAAACTTCCGAACCGGGACTTGTATCGTGTGTACAATGTCATTACCAAAGAAATCAAGGCGTATGGCACCACACAGGAAAAGGCGTTGGCGATGGTGCGACTTTTGAATGCGGTGAATCACGGTTGGAAACCCCGAAAACGAACATGATGATGATGACAAGATAAAATTGACTACTTTTCTCTACCTCTCATGATTCAATAATCATGAACAAGGACGAGTGGTTTATTGATCCTCGTGAAATAACCATCGACTATACTCAAATTTTAGGACGGGGTCAGTACGCCACGGTCTACAAGGGAAAATGGCGTTGTCTCGATGTGGCCGTCAAAAAGTTCAACCCTCAATGCAAACCCCACGACCGTATTCATCTGAAGAAGGAGATTGATATCCTGACCAAGATGCACCACCCACACATTGTCCAGATTCTCGGAGTGTCCTGGGACCCTTTTATACTGGTCCTGGAATGGATGCCTCGTGGCAATCTCCGACAGGTCATGGAAAAGATAAAGTTTGCGATATTTCCATGGTGTCTCCACACACAAAAAAAGAAAACATGGTCGATCCAGTTATGCATCGCGTTGCTGTACCTTCACGAAAGAAAGCCGCAGTACGTGATCCACCGTGACGTCAAACCGACCAATATTCTTATGGACAATCAGGGCAACCTCAAGATTTCTGATTTCGGCCTTTCCAAACTCATGGACATCTCGTTGCTCAAGTGTCACCGTAGCGTTGAAAACGATTTGTCGTTACTGGGAGAGCACAAGGTCCCCGAAACGACCATGACCAAGAATATCGGGACGCTCTATTTCACCGCACCCGAGATTCTTGATCCGACTACCTCCACCTATAATACCCAGGTTGATATCTGGGGATTGGGATGCACACTCTATGAGATATGGGAGGAAACACCGCTTTATAACCGATGCACTGTGACCGAACTTTACTCTCCCACCTGGGTAGTTCCCTTTGTTCGAACACCATCGACGTTACGACCCCTCATTTGCGGTTGCCTCGAACTCCATCCCAAAAACCGTCCGGAAGCGCGTGCTATCCTGGATGTTTTGAACCAAGTACCCACACGTAGAGGCTGCTGGTGAGAAGAATAAAAATATATTTTTTTTTTTTCGGTGTAAGAAAATAAATGCTGGGAAAAAAAAATGGAAAAAAAGTCCCTGACCAACTCCTTAAGGATATTTCAACGTGGATGGGACCAAAAGCAACCAAGAACTGGATGACGGTGAATAAAGAGGCGGTAACATTTCAACGACGTCAGCATGTAGCGTGGAGAGAACTTCAAAAAACGGTCAAGTTTGCATTTTGTTGGCTCTTGAATCAAAAGATGTTTTATTATGAAGTCATGTTTTCATCGACACCGATGGAAGAGAACCAACCGTACGTAACCATTGCCATAACCTTGGATCGAGTCGGAGCTAAAAGAGGTTTTCACGTCCTCCTTAAAGGGGAAAGCCCTCCACCCATTGAGAAAAACGGTAGGATGATACATTCGGTACTTGAATTCAAATATCTGATCTCTCTCGAGGAAAGCGCAAAACTGATGAGTTTGATAGATTGGGTGATGAAAAATTACGGTAAGAAGATCAATCAACAAAAGAATATCGAGAACGACCATTTAGGATATGCCATGCAGTTGTATGAGAAACAAGGGAGAACACCAATGGATTGTTTGTCTTCTACGTTTAAAGACTGCGAGTGGCTCCAGGAAATGAAAAATGATGTTAGACTGTTGATGGGACGGTACGCTAGTTAATTTGTTTTTTAGTCTTCCAGCAACTAGACTAAAAACGCAATGCGCACTTTTTTTTTTTATGAACTCTTTCGTTGTTGTATCTGATTTTTTTTTTGTTGTTGATTATTATTTTGTAAAGGCGGTGGTACTTGTTGACCATTGGGAAGCGGAGGTGAGAATGTGGGGGGTGAAGGAGTGACAAAGACTTTTTGTTGTTGCTGGGAAAGAGCGGGGATCGTGGGAAGCGTCGGAAGACGATATTGTTGCTGTTTTTGCTGTTGTTTGGTTTGTGAAGGAAGGGTGTAGATGGGGGACGTCACAGGGGTGGTGGGAAACGAGGAAGAGGATTGTTGCTGACCCAATGATTTCTTTTGCTGTTGTTGTTGCTGCGAAACAGGTAGACCAAGGATTCCGAGGCCCTGTCGGGTGGCCGCACAACAATTATTATTTTTCATTTGTTTCTTGATATTATGGATGGTTTGACTGAAACGGACAATGCTTGCCACGAGACTCAGATGACCGGACTTGAGGGCAAATCCAAGGATCTTGCTAATCTGTGCGTACCGAGAAAGAAAGAACCGAGTATACTCTTCATCCTTGACATGGAACTTGTAATAGTAGACATCCAGAAAATTGGTCAGAAGATTGTAATAGAGCAGGGTATTCTCAAGGAAAGGGTGATAGAAACTCGTGGGGTCCAGCACAAATCGATCATAAAAATCAAGTGCTTCTTGATTCGGTAGATTTCCTGGCATGTGAAGAGGTCGGAAATCGAATCCAGTAAAGATGCGCTTCTCCATGACCAGATCGACGAGTTTGGAAATGGTGGATCCTAATTCTTCCAGTGAGGGCAGGGGATGGGGGCGGTAAAAATTATCCTCCTCAATCATGGTCTTCCAGTTCGGAAGGATGTCCGAGAGAAAGGTGGGAATCTTTTTCTTAGTGACGGCCGAAGGGAGGAAGGATCCGCGGTGTTGGATCGTCCAGGGGACGGTGAGACGCAACGCGGACAGAGGTCCGTTTTCCAGGGCGAGGTCCGAGGCGAGTTTTTCAAGAACACGGAGGGGAGAGAGACCCGCTCCTTTACACAAGAGGACATTGTAGACATTCAGGTCATTGTCGGAGAGTATGGCCTTGCCCGTAAAAAAGTCGGGGGCCTCGAAAATCTGGGTGAGGATGTGGTCTACGATCTGAAGAAGGGCGAGATTATTGACTTGCTTTTCAGGCTGGATGAGAAAGGATTTGGTGTTGTCGGGATCCAGACTCGTCTTGAGCTTGGCACGAACATCATTTAGAAAAGAAAATAAATCATAACCTGGAATCATAAAGTCCATAATACCGTACCGTTTTCCAGTGCCCATGCCTTGAAAGGGCTCGTCCATCGTGGTCTGTCCGGTTTTCATTTGTTGCGCACTAAAACAAGAGTACCCAAAATCCTGAATGGTGGCAAGGAACTGGATATTTCGGAGAGTGTACTCTGATGAATATACCAGATAATTCCAGACCAGGCCTCGTCCACCACCGATCCGAGTTACCGGACGCATCAGCAGGGTATCAGACCGGAGATGAAAATGTACAAACCCGTCGTGCGCCTGGAGAAGCTCCAGTGTCAGTGAGATCTGCGCCAGGATCGACAGAAAAAGATCGGGTGTACAACGAGCCTCCAAAAGCATCACCTGAAGCGTCTCTAAACACGAGTTGGGCTCGAGAGTGGGTATCTTTTCCGTTAAACAGCTGAACTGGTACTGATTGGCGTTGGGTTGTTTGGTGGCGTAGAGTCCATAGACATAGGTCACATTGGGGCTCCAGGCGCGGACGGGATTTCCACAGAGAATTCCGACAATGTAGTGATGGAAGATTTTGAGCAGGCTGTCAATGGCTTCTTGTTGGACCTGGTTGAAACTGGTCTTGAAACGCCATTGCGTATCAGACAGGATCTTGCGAATATAGTTCAACGAAATAGGAGTAGACCGTGTACGCAAGAGAGTGGCGATGGATCCTAGAAAACGCGCCTCGGAAAGAAGCGTGTCCAGACCTAACTTCTCACACTGCCGAACCTGAGAAAGGATGTTGCGTTCAGGATTGACGCGTCCAGTCAGATCTTGGGAGGAAATCACGATGAATTCCTTGATCATCTTGTCTTTTTTCTGACGCAAACCGTTCTGAATAAAACATCTCGCCAGCTCCATGACCCTCCTATCGAGAAACTCCCAGGCAACATACTCCGCAAGAACTTTTCTTTCAGTGGGTAAGAGGACACTGGTACATTCAGAATGGGCACACGAATCTTCATACTGCGCACGAATAGAAAGGAGAAGTTCTCCAATGTCGTGACAATAATTGTCGGTACAAGACATTTTAGTGTTTTTCTTTTAGCCAGAAAATTAAAATTTTTTGTAGAAAAAAAAAGGAACCTCGGTACACGTTCCCTCCCACCCAATTCATCGAAATGAAAATCCATTTAAGCAAAAGGAAACAAGAAGCTAAACTAGGAAGATGGATTCAACGAGAGGAGGAATCACGGCACCATTAAAGCTCAATATAAACAAGGTGAGTAATCCTGATTTGAAAAAAAGTGGAAACGATTCGAGGGGACTGCCCAAGATGCCTCGATTATATTTAGAACTGATTGAAAACAAGGACAAGGTCAAACAGAATCTGGTGAATCACGAGTATGACCCGGACGATACCAAGTCGGATATTTCTTATTTTACAGGAAGGAATCCTCCTTCTTCTTCACAGAAGAAAAATAGCCGGGGAATTCTTCCGACCTCACGGATCTCGGAAAACCAAAGTGAGGATGGATCGGAGGTTTCTGTCTCCACACGATCGGCGGTTTCTTCCACGGCATCCTCGGTCCGTCCTCCTCTCAAAGGAATGGATTCAGAAGACGACGACGAAGATGCGGCACTCGAGGAGGACAAAGAGGAAGAGGAAGAGGAGGAGGAAGAGGACGACGACGAGGAGGAGGAGGAGGAGGAGGAACCGCCGTCGACCTTTCTCCCTACAAAAACCAAACAAGTTATCCAAAAAGATGATAGTGACGAAGAGGAAGAGGAGGAGGAGGAGGAGGAAGACGACGAAGAGGAGGAAGAGGAAGAGGAGGACGAGGAGGAAGAAGGAGACGACGAAGAGGAAGAGGAAGAGGAGGAAAAAGAAGACCAAATGGAGGGTCGAATTCATGAAAGAAAGAAGCCGACTTTTTCGAGTGGTGCGGTGGCAGGTGGAATGACCAAAAGTCAGAAATACGCCAAGATTTTGAATGAAAACCTTCCCCCCAAACTGTCTGAATTGGAACAGACCGGTGAGATTCATACCCGTAAGACGATTCCGAACCTGGACCGCATTTACCGGACGGAGGATGAAGAGGAAGAATTGAAACGAGAAATGCTGTTCAAATTTGACCTATTGAAAAAATCCTACAAGAACATTGAAATCCCAGAGTATACGATTCATTCGGATCTGAAACAAATGTCGCGTTCGTATGAAAGCACACTCCGTCGTGTCTCGTTGGATTCTTGTGTGGACAACTACAAACAGCTCCTGATTGGTGGATTTATGGTGATGGAATTCATCCTGGGGTATCTGTTCAAGTTTGATATGCAGGGCTTTACACAGCAACAGATTGTCAATATGAACCAGTATGAACGTTTGCTCATCGAGCTGGGAGAAAAGTCCTATGTACCCGGTGGATCGCAGTGGCCCGTGGAGGTTCGTCTTTTGATCCTGGTACTGGGGAACGCCACCATCTTTATTATTGCCAAGATGATTATGAAAAAGACAGGCAGCAATGTCATGGGCATGATGAATTCTTTTCAAAGTCAGGCGGCGAGTCAGGCTTCAAAACGAAAAATGAGAGGTCCTTCCATCAACCCCGACGACATTCCCGACCTCGGCGCCATGGATACCGAATCCGTCTAAATAAACGAAAAACAAGAGTAAAAATTTATCCTCTATCTAAACAAAAAAAGAAGAAGACATGTCGTTCACGATGGAAAGGGGGGTGTATGGGACAAATCCGGTTCAGTATCGGACCGAGCAGATCAATGGGGTCCGGTATTTGAATACAGAGCGTGACATTCAGAATGCTCGGGATTTTTTCTACACGTCTGCGGACGAGACGACCTGTACCTCGAATGATCCTCGTTTGTACGATCCGATTCGGAACATCCGTCTGGAATTGGACAGGCCCCCGTTACAAACTAAAAACACTCAGCCTCTTCAAAACATTTATGATTGTAAAAACAAGATTCAACCTCAGTTTTATAATGGGTATTCTTCGATCGTTCCGGGAGATATTCAGTACTGGCTGGATCCCGATCAGAGTCAACTTTATAATCAGCCTGTTTATGTGATCAAGAGCGCCGTGGTTCCCTTTATCTTTCAAGATCCCATGGGTGCCTTGAAACCCCAGTACGACAAGATTCCTCTCTTTACCAATCAGGCCAATATCGCCGAATATTCGTTTGATCAGGACCAGATGTCTTTTCGCGAGGACCTCATGGCCCGTCAATCCCGTGTCATCAATCAATCTGACTTTCAGCATCACGCCAGCTACTTTCCTCATTCTGTTCTCTAAGGTGTGAATTTTGTTTTTCTTTCCACGGCTGTTTCAAGCAAGAAAGAAAACATGTCAGTGTCTGCAGAGTTTTGACAAGTAGTTGTACTCAAGTCACGTGGAATATTTTTTCTTTTTCTTGCCAAGAAAAAAAAGGACATGTTGGAACTTGATCCTCAACAGCGACAGAAACTTTTGCGAAACGTGAGGCCAGGACGATTTTCATCACAGGAAGAACAGGATCCGTCTCGAGATTGGAAGGCGCTTCGCGCTAATTTTAAACAAACCCTTCTCACGTCTTGTCGAGAACGACGTGGAAAATGGTGGCTGGGATGGACCTGTCCGTGGTGGTTTCGTCTTTCTCCCAAGGAAGAACGGAAATGGCTTGAAATCAATCTACACGTCTCTCCTTATGATCGTGGACCTTTGCTAGGGTCGGGAAGTTTTGGCAAGGTATATCCCATCATGCGTTATGATGATCCCAACAATGTTCCCTCACGAAACCAAGTGATTGATAAGGAATTTGGTACGGAACAGGATTACAAGACGAGTGTCCGTAAGGAAACGTACGCCAACAAGGTGGATCCGAGTCGAGAGTACCTACGAAGTCCTCTTCTCTTGACCATTCCCGAAAAAAAGACGATTCGGATGCGAAATCAGGGCATCAGCCTGGAAACGGTGTTTACCACCGAAGAATTGCATAAGATTATACGATCCTTCCACCATGTCGCCGCAGCCATGGTATTGTTAGAGACGCATCGATTTATTCACGGAGACGTGAAGAAGGAGAATATCATGATGAATAAGGAGGGAAAAATGGGGATCGTGGATTACGATTATTTGGAACCGTATTCATCCGCGAAAACGATATTTCCTGACTATATATACTTTGCCTGGCCTCTGGAAGTCTACTACCACCCCAGGACGGACAGAATGGGAATGTATCATTCGTCTTCTTCTTCCAAAAAAAGAAAATTTGTCCGATGGAACGACAAGGAGGATCGTCAGGAATTAACCGACTATTATTTTCCCATCTTGTTACTGAAAGGCTATCCAGAAGCCATTACCTTTATGACGGAAACCCTGCTCCATCCCGAAACGGCTCGTCCACCCTCCCCCCGTCTGTTACGGAGTCTACCCAAATTTCTTCGATCCTATCTGACGGTGTATTCCGATCCGGTTCAAAGAAAAAGTTTGCGTTACGAACCGGCCAAGATTGATTCGTATGGACTCGGACTCGTCCTGTACCAACTTTTTTATAGGAAATACGAGCTTTTTCCCAAAAATCCTCCTCTATTGGCTCAACTGGATTTCATTCTGAAAGGCATGCTTCATCCTCTTCCAAGCAAGCGGTGGGACGCCTTTCGTTTTTATCAAGAATGGGGCAAGTTCCGAAAGCTCATGGGCGGGACAGTTCCATCCTTGAACACAATTGTTTCTCCAAAGATTCCAAAATTGATTTCAACGGCTCTTTCACCTTAAAAAAAATTACCATCCTCATGGAACGTAAAAAAAGACAAACACGAAAACAAAGGAGAGAGGAGACCGTGGTCGCGGTTCAAGGGGGAGGTGTCGAAGAATTCAAAGCGGAGGATGAGGAGGACCAGGTTCGCCCTGCAGATGATACCTGCCGCGAACGTCTGGTCGGTTTGCTTCCTTCACTTTCCAACATAGAACGGGAGGAAGACATGGATTTACGACGAGCCATGGAGGAAAGCCGTCGAGAGTACCTCGACAAGCAGAGAGAAGAAGAACGTCGAGAAGCCGCCATTGCGGCCGAGGCCCAACGGGTCGCGGCTCTGCGTCAACGATTGGCCATTCCGTTAGCACGCCTCCGTCTATGGCATCAGAACGGTCCCACGGAACGTGACAGAGTCTTTTTAGAGCATATCTTGCAGTTTCTAGCCTTTCGTTGGCGAGACTCCCCAACTCCTGCCCCCCTGTTGCCAGCGCAACATGCCCCCATGTTTCCCATTTTTCTCGAACACCTTTCTCAATCTCTTTTGTATCGTCCTCTGATCGAGACCTATCGAGACGAGGAACACCGGGCCAGTGACGTAGGAAGAAAATAAAATCCAATGATATAGTAGAGGATCTTCGTGATTTACTTTGAATGGACCATCATAAAAAAAAAATTAGGATCTATATTTTGTGTCATGACGACGAATCCTTCCACCAAGCGCACCGTAATTTCAAACATTTTCCTTGGGCCGTCCTCCACCGGATTGAAAGCACTGTGTTTCTGGAGAGCCATTTTTACGCCCACGTGATTCCTACTCTGTCCCTCGAAGGTCTAGATTATGTGGGTACCTTGGCCTACAAAGCCTCTGATAAGATTAATCTACAACGTCTCCATAAATATTTAACCTATGACATTTATAACGAAAATACCGATCCCGATTTAGTCAGTTTTTATCATCAGAGCACGACCAGACCCATGAGCTTTTCTCAACAGGCGGAAAGATCTCATCCGGGCATTGTACGAATCTTAACTCTTGTTATCCAGGCTATGGACGAAGAGCCTTCACTGATCTTTAGCAAACAAATCAAGGCTTTTTACGGAAATTATTGGATGGCCAGGCCTTCCTGGGTAAACGAATACTCCATCTGGTTACGCAACGCCATGCATCACATGGTTCATCATTCACAAATCAAGTCACTCGTGAATCAAAACAGCGGGTACATGTGGAAGAATAAGAACCAACGTATATGGACCGTCTTTCAACGCACCTATATTCCCTTTCATCCGTTTGTAGCGGAACGTCTGCCCTGCTATTTTTTCTTTTCTCGAGGAGTGAACCACTACCAACTCGGGTACAACGCACCGGAGAAGGAAAACAACGTGGTCGACAATTTTTTTCCTTTGAATAGGTAGGGAAGAATGAGGTACCTCTTGTTTTGGGTGTCTTTATTGCTTCTACCGTGTTTTATAGCTGGATTTATCCAGGGCATTAATTTTTATGGACTTGAGACACCGAGCAAAGATTTGGTCTGTTCTTGGAAACACCCTCCAGAGTATTATCTTGAGAAAATGAGTGAGATGGGATTTAATACCGTTCGTCTCCCGTTTTCCATGGAATGGGTTCACGAGGGTGATTTTTCTAAAATGGACTCGTTTTTTGAATCTTCCCAACAACATTCCTTCCAAATTGTCCTGGACGCGCACCGCAATTGGGCCTCTCATCAAGGTCCTAATCCCATGGAAGATATGGACCTTTCCGAATTCATCCACCGTTGGACCGTGATTCTCGATCGCTACCAAAATCAATCTTCCCTTCTTGGTGTCGATGTCTTCAATGAGAATCAGGGAGAAGATAGCCAAGCCTGGAACGGGATCCTGATTCAGATCATCCAGTCCCTTGAAAATCGATATCCGGGCCGCTTCGTCTACTATGCAGGGGGTACTCACTGGGGTGGTGATCTCCATGATATTAATCTTTCCGTCTTTCCTTTTCAGGATCGGATCAAGTACACCATTCACAAGTACATTTTCACCAGTCATGAACAATTTGAAACCGATTGGGATTGGTCGTTTGGACCCTTTGCCAATCAACCCGGCAAGGTCGTGGTCGGTGAATGGGGGTTTAAACAGGAAGAGCCGGAGGAGGTGAGGTGGACGGAGAGATTTATACGGTATTTGAAACAACACGGTATTCAGGATACGTTTTTCTGGACGGTGGCGGTCTCGATGGACACGAACGGGTTATGGCAGGATGATTGTGAAACCGTGAATGAAGACAAACTGAAGTTGATTCAGACTTTATGGGAGACGTTGGAGAATTCTCATGGTAATCTTCGGAAACAACGGTAGGTGGTAGAATTTTCTTTTATTTTTACATCGTCTGTCTGTAAAAATATCCATTGCATGAGGACTGTTTATTTGGGGAACAAGGCTTCCAGGTATCGCCGACGGTCTGAAGGTGAATGGACGAGAATGTCGAAAGCAAAGGGGTCGTTTTCAAACCATTCAAGACATTGATGTATTTTGTTTTCCAGTGTTTCTTCCAGAAGATCCTTGTACTCTTGTACACCAACTCCTAGCGTTGCTAAGAATCCGAGTTGCCTGGCTGATACGGGGACCGTGGTGAGGGTGATCATAAGAGGAACGACCTCTTTACACCGTCCGACATTTAAAATGTTAATGGATCTTCGTGTAAATCTTGGGTCGTGGGTGTCGATGTAACCCCACTGATTGAACGCTTTGTTCGTTTGAGATACTCTGGTCTTTCTCTCCTTCCTATTGCCTCCTTAGCAATCTTCCAGATATTAATCGCCCCATTCGTATCTCTGTTCCACAGCCCACATCCGTTTTTACAACGCAGTAGTCCATGTCTCTTGATGATATTCTCTTTCCAATACTTTGGGTTTTGACACCATCGGAATGTCTTGGTTTCGGATCCACAATTGGCACACCGACAACTTGTCTTGTGTTCATCGACAAGATAAACCT
>Ga0214919_10006101_pt1 | contig 16705 bp, 11 predicted proteins | sample LL1503_MetaG_FD_177994 | JGI IMG/M metagenome (GOLD analysis project Ga0214919, IMG submission 177994) | Freshwater microbial communities from Lake Lanier, Atlanta, Georgia, United States - LL-1503 | ecosystem: Environmental > Aquatic > Freshwater > Lake | place: USA: Georgia | collected... | reverse complement strand
TAGGTACGCTTCCCGTTGTATACAAATTTTACCCCTTTTACAACCAGTATTTAGGACCTAAAAAAAACGAGCTCCCTTTTATTACCTTAATGGTTAATTTAATTGGATTTGGTTTACTATTAATTATAGGCTGGCAACAGAAAGATTTTATTGTCAGAAAATTAGGAAAATCACCCGACTTAGCTGTTTATTTTAATTACGTTTATCCGTATACTTTTTTTATTTTAATGTTTATATGGCTAGAAGGTTTTGCTTGGGGTTTAAGAAAAGGAGTTGTAACAAACTTTCTTAAAGAAACGCTGATTAGAATTTTAACTACAGTGCTTATTTTAGCCTTTGGTTTTAAATTTATAAGTCTCCCCGTTTTTATAATGCTATTTAGTGGTATTTATTTAATCCCTGCCTTAATTCTTTTATATACTTTAATACAAACCAAAGAGTTTTCACTTAGAAATTTTAAAATAAGCAGTGTTACCAGAAGATTAAAAGGTAGGATGATTAGTTTTGCACTATTCGTTTTTGCAGGCCAGTTTTTTAATTTACTAGCCAAAACAAACGATACTTTTTTAATATTTGGACTGAGAGGCTTAAGTGATACCGCCATTTTCGCTATAGCCACCTATGTTTCTGCCATATTAGAAATTCCGCAGCGTAGCTTAAACTCCATTACCATTCCTATCTTAGCAGAGTCATGGAAAAATAAAGACATGGCCAATATCAAAAACATTTACCATAAAAGTGTATCTAACTTACTAGCCATTGGCCTTTTATTGTTTGGTCTCATCTGGTTAAACATAAATAACCTGGTTGCTTTTTTAAATTTCATCAGTAATAAATATGGTGGTGGCTATGACGAATTACCTAAACTTATTTTTATACTAGGTTTAGCTAAATTAATTGATATAGGCACTGGCGTAAATGGTCAAATTATTGGCACTTCTAATTATTGGAAATTTGATTTCTATACCAACCTATTCTACATCATTTTATCACTTCCTTTAAATTATTTTTTAATTAAAAGTTATGGATTAGAAGGCCTTGCCTTTTCCAATTTAGTAGCGCTTACTTTATACAATAGTATTCGCTTTGGATTTTTGTATAAGAAATTTAATCTACAACCTTACACCTGGAGACATGGTTTATTTTTATTTTCCAGTATTGCATTAATGCTTTTAATAAACATGATACCCACTACAAATAATTTTGTAGTGAATATTTTTATTCAATCCGTTGCTTTTGGAATTACATTTTATGGGCTAGCTTATTGGATTAACCCTGCTCCAGAAATTTTAAACTTCTTCAACGATCTTATTAAAAATAAAATCCCGGGCTTCTTTAAAAGAAAAAGCTAATCTAAATTTTGAAAATCGGGAATAGAGTATTGAATAAGATTGAAACCTCTAAAGCGCTTCTAAAAACTTCTCCAACCCCTTTCTTTTCTCAGGGGTTAGTTCGTAGCTAATATTTTCAGTATAATATTTATGCAAATCATATACCTGTTCAGTAGCAGGTATTAAGGCAATTACTTCATCCAAATGTTTAAGTCCATATTCATTGGCTGCATCAAAAGCCTCTATAAACTCTGAAGGAATAGGTTTATTGGCCACCCAGGCAGCAAATACAAAAGGGAGTCCAGAATATGCTTTCCACGCTAATCCTAAGTCATACACATGTTCAAAACGGTTTAAACTAGCCAAAGCGCGGTCTCCAATAATTACGCCTGCGATAGTGCCTGAAATTTCATTTATATATCCTTCGGTAGCTATTAAAAATTCTACCTCTTTTTCCCAAAAGTTCTTAATAAGAAGTTTCGCAAGTGCCACCGAGGTTCTGCTTTGATAGTCTAAATAAACCTTTTCAATTTGGTCCATGGGTACTTGGCTAAATAAAGCCACTGAAGCCACCTCTCCCTCTGTGCCAATCACATATTTTGAAACAATCTGCGGATTCGATAATAAAGGCATAATGGCCACAGGTACAAGGCCAATATCAATGGTATCGTCTAATAAATCTTGTGCTATTTGAGCAGGGTAAGACTTCACTAAATTAATACTGTCACAAAAAGGACTTAGCTCCATTCCTAGTAATAATGGGCGGGTATTTAAATAACTTACCGCACCTATGCGCCATTTTTTGTCCAATTGAATTAACTTTGCACAAAGAAAAACCTTTTTTCTAAGAAACTAGCTACTTGTTTAAATTATCAGCCAATGTCGAAACTTACTGCTATCTCTCCCGTTGACGGTCGTTACCAAAAGCAAACTGCCGCTCTAAGCTCTTATTTTTCTGAATTTGGACTAATCAAGTACCGCGTTTTAGTGGAAGTGCATTATTTCTTATTTCTTGCAGATAAGAAATTTTTTAAAGTAACGCCTGCTTTAAAAAAAGCCTTATTAGGGGTAGTTAAAAACTTTAGCGAAGCAGATGCCGAAAAAATTAAAACTATTGAAGCTACTACGAACCACGATGTAAAAGCAGTGGAATATTTCTTAAAAGAAGTATTAGATAAAAATAAGGTGTCTGAATTAAAAGAGTGGATTCACTTTGGTTTAACTTCTCAAGACATTAACAACACCGCCATTCCACTTAGTTGGAAAGAGGCTATGGAAAATAAAGTGCTGCCTTCTTATATTAATTTGCAAAACAATTTATATCAGTTAGCAAAAAAGTGGAAAAAGATTTCTTTATTAGCACGCACTCATGGTCAAGCTGCCTCTCCTACTACTTTAGGAAAAGAGATAATGGTGTTTGTGGAAAGACTACACCATCAAGTTGAATTATTCACAGCTATTCCTTATGCCGCAAAATTTGGAGGCGCAACTGGTAATTTTAACGCACACCATATTGCTTTTCCAAAAAAGAATTGGGTAAGCCTAGGCAATGAATTTGTAGATGATGTATTGGGTTTACAAAGAATGCAGTTCACTACTCAAATTGAACACTATGATTATTTCGCAGCACAGTGTGATACCTTAAAGCGTTTGAATAATATCTTAATTGATTTAAGCCGTGATATCTGGACCTATATCTCAATGGATTATTTCAAACAGCAAACAAAAAAAGGTGAAGTAGGTTCTAGCGCAATGCCTCATAAGGTAAACCCCATTGATTTTGAAAACGCAGAAGGTAATTTAGGCATAGCCAATGCCATACTAGAACACTTGGCTGCTAAGCTTCCTATTAGTCGTTTACAACGCGACTTAACCGATTCTACCGTTCTAAGAAACATTGGTGTACCACTAGCACATATTACTATTGCTTTAAACTCTTTAGAAAAAGGATTAGGCAAATTAATTTTGAATGAAGAAAAAATGCATGCCGATTTAGAAAACAATTGGGCAGTAGTGGCAGAAGCTATTCAAACTATTTTACGCCGCGAAAAATACCCTAACCCTTACGAGGCATTAAAAGATTTAACAAGAGGTAAAAATAAGATTGATAAAAAAATCATGCACAAATTTATCGATGGCTTAAAAGTAACTGCTGCTGTTAAAAAAGAATTGAAAGCTATTACACCGCATAATTATACAGGGGTAACTGCGGAGTATTAAAATCAAAAAGACAAGTATTCCAAAAAATAGTTTTCCATTTAAGTTGATTTGAATAATCTTCAGTAACTGAATTAATCTTCAGCGTCCGATCTATCATTGGGCATTTCAGTGCGTGGTACTATTTTCTTCCTTGGCTCTTTCTTGGCTAATAAATTATGAATAGGCTTCATCCCTTCTTTTTCAATAGCCATCGTTAATACTTGCGCAGTAGCTGCAGCATCTCCCCAAGCGCGGTGTCTACCTTCAATACGAATTCCTAAGTCTCTTGTCAAAGAGCCCAGTCCATATTTTTCTAAACCAGGAAATACCCTGCGACTTAATTTAATGGTACATAATTTAGGCGCCGACCATTGAAAACCCGACCTACCTAATAAATAATGTACAAAGGAATAATCAAAACTTACATTATGGGCCACAAATACACGGCCATTTAATAAATTGTAAATCTGCGGGGCTACTTCTTCAAATAAAGGGGCAGCTGCCACCATCTCATCACTAATACCCGTCATATTTACAATAAAAGGTGGTATTTTATGTCTAGGGTTTATTAGAGTCACATATTTACCAGTCACTTCCACCCCATTGTGAATTACAATAGCAATTTCAGTAATCCCCGCCGATTGAGGGGTACTGCCTGTGGTTTCAATATCTACAACTGCAAATTCCATAGAGTGGCTAAGGTCGTATTTTTTAGCAACTTATTGCTTGCCGCTTTTCCTTATTTTTGTGGCTTAATATAGGAAAAGACGCAAAGCATGGAATTGAGTAAAAACTACATACCAGGTGAAGTAGAATTTAAGTGGTATAAGCATTGGGTTGACAGTGGTTACTTTCATAGTACCCCCAATGATAAAAAAGCCTATACCGTTGTTATACCTCCGCCAAATGTAACAGGTGTATTGCACATGGGCCATTGTTTGAATAATACCATTCAAGACATATTAGTGCGTCGTGCACGCATGCAAGGTTTTAATCCTTGTTGGGTGCCTGGAACAGACCACGCTTCAATTGCTACGGAAGCAAAAGTAGTAGCCATGTTAAGAGAAAGAGGTATCTCAAAATCTTCATTAACAAGAGATGAATTTTTAGGTTACGCTTGGGAATGGAAAGAAAAATATGGAGGAATTATTCTTCAGCAATTAAGAAAGATGGGTTGCAGTTTAGATTGGGAGCGTACTTCTTTTACCATGGACCCTGACTATTACGAATCAGTAATAAAAGTATTTGTTGATTTATATAAGAAAGGAAAAATTTATCGCGGCAAGCGAATGATTAACTGGGATGTGCGTGCTAAAACAGCATTAAGTGATGAAGAAGTAATTCATAAAGAAGTGGCTGGTAAAATTTATCACCTACGATATAAATTAGATGTTCCTGGTGAACAATATATTACTATTGCCACTGTTCGTCCTGAAACTATTTTAGGTGATAGTGCAATTTGTGTACACCCTAAGGACGATCGTTATAAAAACTTAGTTGGCAAATTTGCTTTTGTGCCCTTAATTAACAGACGCATACCCATTATTGCAGATGATTATGTTGAAATTGAATTTGGAACAGGTGCATTGAAAGTTACACCTGCGCATGACATGAACGATTTTGTTTTAGGTCAGAAATATAATTTAGAAGTAATTGATACGATGAACGATGATGGTACTTTATCAGAAGCTGCCGGTATGTATATTGGACAAGATAGAATTGAGGTAAGAAAAATTATTACCAAGGATTTAGAAGCTTCAGGAAATTTAGTGAAGATTGAAGACTACACGCACCAAGTTGGGTTTAGCGAAAGAACTGACGCTATTGTGGAACCAAGATTAAGTTTACAATGGTGGGTGGATATGAAAAAATTAGCGGCACCTGCACTAGAGGCAGTGATGTCTAATGAAATTAGTTTTCATCCTGCTAAATTTAAAAACTTATACCGCCATTGGATGGAAGGCATTAAGGATTGGTGTATAAGTAGACAATTATGGTGGGGTCACCGCATTCCCGCTTGGTATGATGAAGAAGGTAATTTTTATGTAGCACATAATGAAGCAGAAGTAAACGCCAATCATCCAGAAACTAAAGGGAAAAAATTAACACAGGACGCCGATTGTTTAGATACTTGGTTTAGTAGTTGGTTATGGCCTTTTGAAGTATTCAAGGGTTTATCTAATCCAGGCAATGCGGAAGTAAATTATTACTACCCTACAAGCACACTTGTAACTGCTCCTGAAATTATTTTTTTCTGGGTAGCTAGAATGATAATGGCTGGAGAAGAGTATATGGGTAAGATTCCTTTTAAAGATGTTTACTTCACAGGTATTGTCCGTGATAAGCAAGGAAGAAAAATGAGTAAGAGTTTAGGAAACTCTCCAGACTTATTAGAACTCATTGACCAATATGGCGCTGACGCTGTTCGCTTTGGCATTATGATTGCCTCTCCTGCAGGTAACGATTTACTATTTGATGAATCGACATTAGAGCAAGGAAGAAATTTCAATAATAAATTATGGAATGCCACTAAGTTGTTAAAAATGTGGGAAGCACGTCAAAACAATAAAGGTCAAATTGCTGAAGATGCAAAATTTGCGATGGATTGGTTTGAAGCAAAATTAAATGCTACTCAAATTGAAGTGGATGAAATGCTTAAAACATTCCGTTTAAGTGAAGCATTGAAAGCTATTTATAGTTTAATATGGGATGATTTTTGTAGTTGGTATTTGGAATGGATTAAGCCTGGCTTTGAGCAACCTATACACCAAGGCGTTTATGAAAAAACAGTTGAGTTTTATGATGCACTATTGCAATTATTACATCCCTTTATGCCATTTATTACAGAAGAGATTCACCATACTTTAAAAACACAGAAAGAGGACTTATGCGTGAAGCTTTACACTCCTAATACAAGTGTAAATAAAGAAGTATTAAACGCAGGGGCATTATTGCAAAATGTAATTTCTACTTTGCGTGACGCTCGTAATAAAAATCAAATCAAACCAAAAGACGCCATTGAATTACATATTCAAACGGACAACAACGCTCCTTATCAAAGCATTCAAAATATTTTATCCAAGCAAATTAATGCTTCTAGTATTGCTTATACTTCTACTACAGTGGCCGCCTCTATTGTAGTGGCTTTAGAAAAAGATAAATTTTATATTGTAGCCAACCAAGCTATTGATACTGCTAGCTTAAAAGAAAATTTATTAAAGGACCTTGCCCACCAACAAGGTTTCTTGCAAAGTGTAGATAAGAAATTACTTAATGAAAAGTTTGTACAAAATGCCAAGCCAGAAGTTTTAGCCATTGAACAAAAAAAGAAGGCCGATACTTTAGCAAGAATTCAAACTATTGAAGAAAGCTTGGCACAGTTAGGGTAAGATATTTTAGTTTAAAAAGAATATATTTTTATTTAACTAAAATTATCAACTAAAATATAACTTATACAAAAGTATAATTCAATGACCGAAATTCAAATTACCCGCGCTGGTTTAAATGATAGAGATTTTATCAGATCTGTTTCTGAGCGCACTTGGCCCAGCACTTATGGTCATATTATATCGCAATCCCAAATCGATTTCATGTTGGATTGGATGTACAGTAATGAATCCTTAGAAAAACAAATGAATACGGGTTGTGAGTTTTATATAGCTAGCATTAAAAAAGAAAACTGTGATTGGGATGCTGTAGGGTTTTGTTCTGTGAGCCCTGAAAAAGATGATGACTCAAATGAGATTGCCCACAAACTCAATAAATTATATGTACTTCCCTCAGCACAAGGCACAGGTGCAGGCAAAGCCCTATTAAATAAATCTATTGAAGTAGCCAAGGCGGCAGGCTCTAGTTCACTATTCTTACAAGTGAATAAACTAAATAACGCATATACTTTTTATTTAAAAAAAGGTTTCATTAAAGTAAGAGAATTCAAATTCGATATAGGCAATGGCTTTTACATGGACGACTATGTCATGCGTTTGAATTTCTAATCTGAACTGTGAAATATTTAAATCTTAGAAATTACCACCCCTTCTATACTTATTTGGCGGTCGCTTGGATTGATTAAAATATCAATTTTATTTCTGTATTTTTTATTCATTAAATCATGAATAAACCAAATGCCATTAAACTTACCTGCATTGGATAATTTTACTTTATCTCCGAAGGAAAATAATTCTTTTAAATCACGGCTAATGGCAATGACTCTATGTTTTTTAGGGTTTAAACTATCTAACTTAAAACCACTTGCAGTTACTAATGGTGTGCTATCTGTTTCAGATATAGCAGCTTTATAAGTACTTAAATTAACCAACTTCATTGACTTTAAAACAAAAGGGTATTGCATGACAATGGCTCTTGCGTTTTGCCCAGGTCTTAATAAATAAAAACCACCCACAAGTATTAATAGAAATACCCCCATGCCTAGATACTTATTATATTTCATAATAAAGTTTTTCATAAGTTGATGATAATTAAACTATTAAATGAGTTTGCTTTACGATACCCATTATAAAAACGCTTTGTACCTGGCTAATATTGTCGGCCTGGCTTAATTTATTGACGTGGAAATTGTAATAACTGTTCATATCCTCAGTAACAATTTTCAACATAAAATCAAATTCCCCCGAAATACTGTAACATTCCACCACATCGGGTAGTTCATTAATAAGTTTAATAAACTGTCCTCCCGATTGCTTACTATGTTGATTCAGAGACACATAACAAATAACCATCAGCCCCTTTTTTACTTTTGTTCCATCAATTAAAGTGGCATATTGTTTAATTACCCCACCCGCTTCTAGCCTTTTAATACGCTCATGCACCGGTGTGGTACTTAAATGAATTTGATCGGCAATTTCTTTCACAGTGATTCTTGCATTTTGCTGTAAGAGGCGTAAAATGGATAAATCCTTCTCGTCTAAAGAAATAGAATGTTGCATACTAGCCGAATCTACTAATGGAGTACTATTTTTCATGTTATTTTAGCATAAATCATCATAAAATTATTATAAAATAGTCGAAAATCCTAAAAATATCAAATATTTTATTATTTTATCCTATTTACTACCTTTGCCCCCTAAACAAAAATATATATGTCTAACCTAGAAAACATCGATTTTAGCCTACCTTATAAAGTAGCCGATATCACATTAGCAGATTGGGGTCGTAAAGAGATTCGTTTAGCCGAAGCAGAAATGCCAGGTTTAATGAGTATCCGTGCTGAATACGGACCAAGTCAACCCTTAAAAGGTGCTCGTATAGCGGGTTGCTTACACATGACTATTCAAACAGCTGTATTAATTGAAACTTTAACTGCTTTAGGCGCTGAAGTTAAATGGAGCTCTTGTAATATCTTCTCTACACAAGATCAAGCTGCTGCTGCAATTGCTGCAACAGGTGTTGGTGTATTTGCTTGGAAAGGTCAATCTATAGAAGAGGGTGACTGGTGTATTGAACAAACTTTATTCTTTGGTAGCGCAGACCGTCCTTTAAATATGATATTAGATGATGGTGGTGATTTAACCAATATGGTATTAGATAAATATCCTCAATTCGTTGCTGGTATTAAAGGTTTAAGTGAAGAAACCACAACAGGTGTTCACCGTTTATATGAGCGTATGGCAAAAGGGACATTACCCCTTCCTGCTATTAACGTAAACGATTCTGTTACTAAATCTAAATTTGATAATAAATATGGTTGTCAAGAATCATTAGTAGATGCGATTCGTCGTGCAACAGATGTAATGATGGCTGGTAAGGTTGCAGTAGTAGGTTCTTACGGTGACGTAGGAAAAGGTTCTGCTGCTTCTTTACGTGGTGCTGGTTGCCGTGTAATGGTTACTGAAATCGATCCTATCTGTGCATTACAAGCTGCAATGGATGGTTTTGAAGTAAGAAAAATGATAGACGCAGTAAAAGAAGCAGACATTATTGTTACTGCTTCTGGTTGTCGTGACTTGATTAATGAAAAACATTTCAGAGTGATGAAGGATAAAGCAATCGTTTGTAATATTGGTCACTTTGATATTGAAATTGATATGGCTTGGTTAAATAAAAACTATGGTCATACAAAAGATACGATTAAACCACAAGTAGATTTATACAATATTGATGGTAAAGATATTATCGTTTTAGCAGAAGGCCGTTTAGTAAACTTAGGTTGTGCTACTGGTCACCCTAGCTTTGTTATGAGTAACTCTTTCTCTAACCAAACATTAGCTCAAATAGAATTATGGACTAATCATAAGAACTACGAGAACAAAGTGTATGTGTTACCTAAGCATTTAGATGAGAAAGTAGCTCGTTTACATTTAGCAAAAGTAGGTGCTCAATTAGATGAATTAACAGATGAGCAAGCAGCTTACTTAGGTATACCAAAAGCAGGTCCATTTAAGTCTGATGCATATAGATACTAATATTTAATTGAAAATAAATATAGTAACTAGTTCTATCTAGATTCTATATTAGATTCAAAATTCCCCTAGCCGTTCCCGAGAAATCAGGAGCGGCTTTTTTATCTATTTTTTGTACCTTTAAAGGCATCGCTTTAAGCCCTATATAAAGCGAACTATTTTATTTTTCATGAGTATAATTTAAATTACTATAAAACAATTTTGTATGAAACTGAACAAAATTTTATCTGCTACAATAATCGTTACGCTAATCGTTGGTGTAATTTCTACTGCAAATGCACAAAACATAAGTATTATTCCAGAGCCTTACCAAATGACTACCAAGTCAGGTACTTATACTTTACCTAAAAGCATTGCAATAAATGCACCAAGTTCAGCAAATGCCGTTTCCGATTTAATGGCAGGAAAATTAAGAACCACCACAGGACGCCAAGTATATTTTACAAAAAACAAACCAAGCATTGATTTACAGATTATCAATGATGCAAATTTAGGTACCGAGGGTTATACTTTAGACATTAATGAAAAAGGAGTTCAATTAAAAGCCAATGGCAATGCTGGTTTATTTTTTGGTTGGCAAACTATCTTACAATTATTACCAGCTTCAGTTTATTCCAATACTTTACAAGCCAATACAAATTGGACTTTACCTTATGTTTCTATCATAGATAAACCTCGTTTCGGATGGAGAGGTATGATGCTTGATGTTAGTAGACATTTTTTCAGCAAAGAAGACGTAAAAACATTTATTGACGACATGGCTCGTTATAAGTACAATCGCTTTCACTGGCATTTAACCGACGATCAAGGATGGAGAATTGAAATTAAATCCCTTCCTAAGTTAACTAGCGTTGGGGCTTGGAGAGCAGAGCGCAAAGGAAAGTGGATGAATATATCCACCCCTGCTATTGATGAACCTAAAACTTATGGTGGTTTTTATACACAAGAAGATATTAAAGAAGTAGTAGCATATGCAAAAGCCAGATTTATAGAAGTTATTCCTGAAGTAGATATCCCTGGTCATAGCATGGCAATTAATACGGCTTATCCTTTTTTAAGCACCACACCCAATTATCCATTTCAAGTGAATGCTGGTGATGAGTTTATGGATTGGGAAGGAGTAAATGGACATGTAGCTGCCAAAATTGATAACTCATTAGACCCTTCTAATGAAACAGTATATGAATACTTAGATAAAATATTTGGAGAAATTGCTCCTCTATTTCCTTTTGAATACATTCATACTGGTGGCGATGAAAATCCAAAAAATAATTGGGAAAAATCACCAAATATACAAGCCCTCATGAAAAAAGAAGGCTTGAAAGACATGAATGAAGTACAAAGTTATTTTGTACGTCGAGTGCAAAAAATAATTAATAGTAAGGGAAAGAAAATGATGGGCTGGGATGAAATTTTAGAAGGTGGTTTGTCAGGTGATGCAGCAGTTATGAGTTGGAGAGGCGTGAAAGGCGGCATTGAAGCTGCAAAGCAAGGGCATAAAGTAGTGATGTCGCCTAACGATTATAACTATATCGATTTTTACCAAGGCGAAATGACTGCTGAAGGAAAAGTATATCGTGGGCTTAGAATGAAAAAAACCTATTCTTTTGAACCTGTTCCTGAAGGCATTGATCCTAGTTTAATTCTAGGTAATCAAGCCAATCAATGGTCAGAACAAATATTTGATATGAGATATGCTCAATATATGACTTGGCCTAGAGGTATGGCAGTTGCTGAAACAGCTTGGTCACCAAAGGAGAAGAAAAGCTGGAATAGTTTTAGTAAAAAAGTAGAAAATCATTTCGAGAAACTAGATGCAGCAGGCGTTCGCTATGCAAGAAGTATTTATGATCCAATAGTAACAACTCAATTAAATTCAAAATGGGAATTAATTGGTATTATGGAAGGGGAAGTGGAAGGTTTAGATATTTATTATACAATGAATGATCAAATGCCCGATAATTATAGTGAGAAATATACAGGTCCTTTCCTTATACCTGAAGATGTTATTTCTTTAAGAGTCATCAGTTATAGAGATGGCAAGCAAATTGGTAAATATTTAAATATACCCATCGAATCTTTAAGAAAAAGAGCCGTTAAAGTATTGTAATGAAATAACAATACCATGATTTCTCTATTTCGAAAAATTTTTACTTTAGTTTTCTTTTTGCTAATACATTTCTCCCTGCATGCACAATTAAAGAATGTAGAAAAAAATATTGCACTACCGAAAGATAGTAGTTTACTGCAAACTATTATTAAACAATTTAAGGGTAAAGCTAATCCTCTGATTGATTCAACTTTTATTAATTTAAATAAATTTGTGCAACAAGTAGCTCATTATGAAGGTAAAAGAATTAGAAGTATTCAAATTGAACAAAAACATTTTGGGGCAAGTATTATTAACCCTTACAATGTAAAAAAAGATGCCCTTACAAAACTTGCAGATAAGCTACATAATAAAACAAATGAAAATACGATTCGAAAAAATTTATTCATTAAAGAGCAAGAACTACTAGACCCCTTAGTCATAGCCTATAATGAAAAGTGGTTAAGAGATTTACCTTATATACAAGACGCCCGTATACTCGCTTCTCTTTCAACTAATGATACCAATGAAGTAGATATATTTATTATTACAAAAGATATTTTTCCTTTCGGTGGCAGTTTCAATATTCGTAATTCCGATTCTTATACAGCAACTTTAAGTACTGAAAATGCCAATGATGGAGGTAACGCTTTTAACCTAAGCCACAACTTTGATAAGAACAGATCCATCAACACAGGCTGGGGATTTGATTATACTAATAGAAATTTACAAGGTAGCTTTACGGATGTCACATTGGGAGCAAAATCATTTGCTCCCAATGAAGCCAATGGCGATTTATCAGAGTCGACCGTTTACATAAGAGGTAACCGCCCCCTACTCACACCTAATAGTAAATGGAACTGGGGATTTGATTGGAATAATGCCAACAATAAAAATGTTTTCACTAGCAAATGGTCAGACTCTTTATTCATGAGTACTTATAATTACAACTTAAAACATTTTGATGCCTGGTTAGGCTTTCAACTATTTAGTAATCATCTTTCACTCGCTGCTAATAATGTGCATTATTTTGTACAAGTTCGTTTTTTAGAAAATATATTTAAACAAAGGCCCTCAGATTATTTAGCTCAAATAGATAAAAACTATCAAAACATTAATGCCTTTCTAGGTTCTTTTTCTTTATTTAAACAAAAAATTATAAGAACACAGTACTTATATGGTTTTGGAAGAAACGAGGATTTACCAACAGGAAAATCAATAGTCATTACAGCTGGAAATTATAGAAGGGAACAAAATTCTTTACCTTATCTAGGAGTTAAATTAGAGTCCTATAAATTACTATCTAATGAAAATTTTAGACATAGTATATTAAGCGCAGGATCAAGTTATTCCGATGGACAATTACAAGATGTTCGATTTATAGCAAGTATAGAACAAATTAATAAGCTTCGTTTTTTAGAAAGTGGTTATAAATACAGATCCTTTATAAATCTAAGTTTTACACAAACTTTAAAAAATAAATTTAATGAGGCTTTACTCATAAATAGTAGTTATGGTATACCACAATTGAATAAAGAACGCATTTATGGTGGCACACGTATTACTGCCAACTGGGAATCGGTTTGGTATAATTCAAGATCTTTTTATGGTTTTAGAACCTCTCCTTTTGCATTTGGAAATATAACTTATCTCAGAACTGTGGGCCAACCCATTGGAAATGGAGATATTTATTCCTCTATAGGATCTGGTATGAGAATTAGAAATGAAAACCTCATTTTCGGCACAATTGAATTAAAGGCTTTCTACTTCCCAAGAACCAATCGTCAAGTTAGCCCTTGGAATATTAGCCTTATCACTAATCTTCGTTATAAGTACAATTCTAGTATTATTAACAAGCCCGATTTCGTTCAAATTAATTAGTATTTTAAAGCAGAAACAACCCCTATTTATTCAACCTTTCCTACTTATTTTTGTTATATATTTTTATGGTTCAAGCGTATAATTTTTTAGCAAGCTGGCAGCTTTTCCCTGAAAAAAGCGAATTCGAGTATCAATTAGTACCTAAATCGGGAAACTATAAAATTGAAAGCGTTCAAAATGGCCATGCCCTTAGTTTTAGTCATAATTGGGTTAATATTGAAAACGAGGCTTTTTATGCACAATATAGCGTTATACCCAATGGAATAGCACAGGCTTTTGAAAACCCATTATTAGGTAATGAAGTTATTGCCGAAATAAATAATGCTTCATGTTTAACTGTTCAATTTAACAAAGACAATAAAGAAGTACTTAAAGTGGTGCATGAAATTTTAGCGAACGGTTTTTTAAAAGTATCACAGTATGGTTTCAAAGAAAATGGAGAAGCTTTTAAAAATATAGAAGTTTACCATAAACAATTAAGCGTTCTACCTTATGCATCCTCTGCAGGCAGTGTAGCTATTCGTCCTACTAAAGAGGGTGTTATAAAACATAAAGCATTATCTGCCATGGAGGATCAAACCAATATGCAGTTAAATCAAATTAAAGAGCAAATTGAGTTACTAGCAAGGCAAGCACAGGAAATTAAAAAACGTAAAGAATTAAGTTTAATGATTTACGAAGCTAAAATTACTTTCAAACCGCAGATAGGACAAATATATCACGTATATGAAAAAACAGATGCCACACATGTACTTTCTTTAGTAGCACCTAGTGAATGGGGTGGCGGTTCTGGACCCTTTGCAGGATTTGTAGCTACAGTAAAATTATTAGCCGATCATACTTGGGTTGAAGTTTAATAATGAATACGAAAACTCTATCTTATAGAAACTTCATATAGTTATTAAATACAATAAAGCTACTTAAAACTTTTACTAATAACCGTACTTACTTAAAATTGCAGTAACCTTTTTCTCTACCTCTTTGTCCTTTACAACAGCAGGTGCATGATGCTTTTTAATGGTGGCATCAAAAATAAGTGGCCCTTTACATCCCCAATGTTTATTATTAATATAACTATCTACTCCATCAATATCCTTAGCAGGATTAGTTCTTGTAAAAGCAGCCCAAATAAAATTATTAAATTCAGCTGCCATCCAAGTAGCGTCTTCAGTAATAATAATCATAGCAACACCTTGCTTTTCTAATAAATTTTCACCCAGACCCTTTAATTTTTCTTGAATAGTTAAGATATATGTAGTTTCAGTATTTACAGTATTCACTGCATTTACAGCAATTACACCCGGCATCACTAATTGTGCATTTATATTTAATGCTTTTATATTTTCGGGAATAGAAGTTGCTAATTCTCTTCTGACATCACCATAAGTAGCTAGTACTAGTTTTGAACCGCTATTTAAACCATCCCCAGAATAATCTAAGGTATCCATGGTGGTGTTGGTATAAAAATGCAAGTCATTTGAAAAGTCCATTCTAGATAACATATACTGTAAAAAGTCAGGTACATTATTTACATCAAGTTTATTTGTAGCAAATTCAGCTACACTTTTACCAGTTGTTTGAGTATTTTCTGCATTATTATCTTTTAATTCAATCTCTTTCGATTTTTTAGCTTCTGCTGTAATCCAAACAAATTTTGCCAAACTTAATTGTCCAGTGCCTAAAATATGATTAGCAATGGTTAAAATTTCAGCAGGTTTTTTATTTTCTAAAAAGGGCGTATACCTTTCACTACCTATGGCTAATAATAATGGGTGAACGCCAGCAGCATCTACTGCATGTACTTCTTTTAATCCCGGTATTTCATTAGACACAGCCGACCCCGTAATATGATGAATGAGTTGCCCAAAACTAGTATCTTCTTGTGGTGGTCTTCCAACTACTGTGAATGCCCAGATGGCATTTTTTCTGGCATACACTTTATGCACTTTCATCACAGGAAAAGGATGTTGTAAACTATAATAACCTAAATGATCTCCGAAAGGACCTTCTGGTTTATTCTCTCCAGGAAATACTTCTCCGGTAATCACAAAATCGGCGTCGGTACTTACACAAAAACCATCTATATAAGTATAACCAAATCTCTTACCAGCTAACACACCCGCAAAATTCATTTCACTCATGCCTTCTGGAAGTGGCATTACTGCAGCAACACTATGTGCAGGTGGCCCACCTATAAAACAACTTACTTTTAATGGAAGTCCTTTATTATTAGCCTTGGTTTGATGCACTCCAATACCTCTATGTAATTGATAATGCAACCCAATTTCTTTGTTCAATATATAATCATTTCCATTTAATTGAATACGGTACATTCCTAAATTAGCATTTCCTATACCTGGTTTGTCTGCATCTTCTGTATATACTTGTGGAAGTGTTACAAAGGCACCGCCATCCATTGGCCAATGATGTATAAGTGGTAAATCACTAATATTTATCTCTTCAAATAAAACTGGTTTTGAAATTGGATTTTTATTCGGTAGTGCATTAATTGCAGCCGGCAAAGTAGCTAAAGATTTTAAAGGATTTTGAATTGCCGCTAAAGGATTAATTTTTATATCAATTAATTGCTTCACTGATGGAAGTGTGTCTCTAAAAATAAATTCACTTCTTTCTAGTGTACCAAAAATATTGGAAGCTGCACGAAACTTAGAACCCTTTACTTTTTCAAATAAAATAGCAGGACCTTTTTGTTCAAAAATGCGCAAATGTATGGCTGCCATTTCTAAATAAGGATCAACCTCTTCTTTGATACGTAAAAGTTGACC
>Ga0214919_10006100_pt1 | contig 16705 bp, 13 predicted proteins | sample LL1503_MetaG_FD_177994 | JGI IMG/M metagenome (GOLD analysis project Ga0214919, IMG submission 177994) | Freshwater microbial communities from Lake Lanier, Atlanta, Georgia, United States - LL-1503 | ecosystem: Environmental > Aquatic > Freshwater > Lake | place: USA: Georgia | collected... | reverse complement strand
CATCAACAGGACAAAACGAGGCAATGCAGGGAGAGTCTATGGGACAGAAACAGGCCGTAGGAGTAACAGAGCTGATGATACAAAGAGGATCAATAGTACAACAGCCGTTCTACTATGCCCTAGAAAAGGTAATGCTGCAGTGCTACCAAGCTATAGCAACAAGAGGAAAAAGAATATACATAGAGAACCAAAGAAAGCTAGTGCTAGCAGTAGGAGACGAGCAGGCAAGGTTTATATCCCTTTCAAAGGACATGAACCTAGAAGACTTCAGGGTATTTGTTAGAAGGTCTAACTCGTACGATATGCTGGTAGAGTCTGGCAACGTCATACTAAACGACCTGTACGCTAGACAGATAATAGACAAGGCCACATTCGCAGATCTGTACGGAAGAGCAACAGCAGACAGGATAGCAACCTCACTAAGAAAGATGGTCAAGACAGAGGCCGAGATGGGAAGGATGCAGGCAGAACAAGAGCAGATGAACGCAGAGCAAGAGGACCAGACCATGCAGGCAATATCCGACAAAGAAGAACAGCAACAGGTCGGCATACAAGAACAAAAGAACATAGAGACAGACAAAAAGCTAAACGCAAAGCTTCAACAGATAGTAACAAAGGAGCAGGCAAAGGCAACCTATAACCCTAAACAGAAGTAATGCAAGTGAATATTTTGTTAATTAAATTTTTATTCTCATATTTGTACCAACAAAAAAACTGATAAACATGGAAAACACGGTAACAACTCAAGAAAACGTATCAACAGAATCAACAACGAACAACATCGCTGCTGAAAACAAAGCTATTGTCAACAACCAGACAAACACATCAGCAGAGAATGACATGAGTCACCTAGCTGTACTAAGCTCTGTGCTTGGTGACAAGTCTGAAACAGCTCAAAAAATAAATAAGGACGTACGAGAACACCTCAGCAACGTAAAGAAGAAGGAGAGTGTTGTAGAGAAGTCTGTAGAGAAGCCTGTAGAGAATGTCGTAACAACCCCTACAGATAGCGTAATCGAAAATGACGAGATAGAGGTAGAGGGAGGACTGAAGATAACACTACCAGGATCAAAACAAAAGAGTGCCCAAAAGGCAGAGTATAAGACACCCGAAGAGGCATTCGAAGCGATGAAGACATCGTTCGGTGTTCAGGCAAACACACCATCAGAATTTGTCGAGAAAGCTACAAAGGCATTCAACGGACACAGAGCTCAGGCTCAAAAAGCTGGTGAACTAGAAAACAAAATCAACGACATAAACAAGTCGTTTGAAAATATGCCAGCACCACTATTAGAGGCATTCTCTGCCTGGGCAAATGGCGAGGACTACAAGGAGGCTATCATAAACAGCAACGGGATAGACTACTCCAAGTCATCAGAAAAACAAGACATGAAATCACTCGTAAACAGTTTCTTTCCAGGAAAGTTTACAGAGGAAGACTTTGAAGAACACGAATACACTAATAACTCAGCGTTAGAGATTGCAACGCAAGCATCACTAGATAAGTTCAACACAATCAAAGGTCAACGTGAATTGGCTGCCAAGAATGCTATTGAAACCCAAAAGAGATATATAGAATCTTTTGACGCATCAGTAGCATCTGCCGTATCCCGAATCACAGAGGAACTGCCCTACTACACGGATAAAGCCGCTATACCTGCAATCAAAGCAGACACAGCACAGCTTCATACGCTTCGTGGCACTGTACTTGAGAAATACTTTTTGAATGCTGACGGAACGGTTCTACCAGGTGCTGCAGCAAGAATGGCGATGCTAAGAGACGGACAATCAATCATATCGGCTATTGTCGACAGAGAGAACCAGAAAGCCGCCTCCAAAGCAACAGAGCAGATAGTGTCAAGAGGTGCCGATACTCCATCATCATCGGCTGGTCATAATGTTAACAACGGTAACAAATTACCAGAAGAGGTTCAGAGAGTTCTGAATATGCTTCCAAAGAAAAAATCAGTTTACTAAACATTATACTAAAAAAAAATGGCAAACACACCAAATACCACATACGTACCAGGAATCGGAGGAGCACCATTCGGTAACCTTCAGGCAAACGCCCTTGGTTCGGACTATGCACTTAACTCAGCTTATGGTGCATCAACAACAGACCTTATCTCTCGCTCAGTACGTGAAGCAATCTTCGATGCTGCTCCAGCGAAATACAACATCTTAAAGTTGCTTTTCGAGCAGCCTTTCGAAACAGTTGATACAGATGAAGTTTATTACCGTGAACAAACATTCGGCCGCTCACCACTTGTTGCAAACGCTATCACAGCAGCACAGGCAGGCGTAGTTGGTAACACAGTAACAGGTAACTACACAGTAACTGCAGCTACTATCACAAACATCACATTGGACATGGTTGTTGGATTCAATGACGCACAAAACTTAAAGGGTATCGTTCGAGCTATCGTAGGTAACGTGCTTTCAATCGAGTCAAACACATCAATGGGACTTCCAGCAGCAGCAGTTGGAGATATCCTTATCCCAATGTCTACATTCCGTACAGACGGACAGTCTTTGTTTCAAACATACCAGCGTGTTCAGACAATCGAACGCTACAACTACCTTCAAGGTTTCTTGAGAGCTAGACGTTGGGGTGTTATCGAAATGAAGAAGTTCGAAAACCGTGCAGTAACAAACTACCTTGACAAAGATCGTGACGAGTTGATGAAACAACTTCGTTTGGATGTCTTTGCTACATTCGTAAACGGTACACGTGGCGAGTTCCGCACAGCTGTTGGCGAGCCTGGAAAAACAATGGGCGGATTTTGGCCTACCATGCAAGCTGCTGGTTCTGCTTCTGCAACAACCACAACTGCTGGACTACAAGCTACACTTGAGGCACTTGCTTTCGCTACAGACTACAAGTCAGAAGGCGGAGTACGTTTCATCGTAGCGGTTCCACGCTTGATCAACGAAGTGAACAAATTATACAAGCAGGTATTGACACGCTACACTCCAAGTGATAAGATCGCTGATCTTGAACTTGATGAGTTACGTTTCGGTGGACTTCGCTTTGTATTCGTTCCTTGTATGTTGCTTCAGGAGCCTTCATTGTTCCCATTGTCTTTCTCTTCCAAAATTTTCGTCTTGGATCTTGAGACAATCAAACCATGTCAGATGAAAGGAATCCCTTCATTCAATATGGGCGGAACATTGATGATGGAAGGTCCAAACGGATCACGTGAGCAGTTCAAAGATTTATACGTTGAAGCTCACATGAGTCTTATAATGGACAACCCATTATCTTCATTCAGTATTGACGTTCTTTAATCAGACGTAGAATAGTAACCAACAAACTACCCCGAACTGTTCGGGGTAGTTTTTAAATAAATACGATTAAAATGGAAAACCAAGGTAAAGACAAGAGCCCAAAGGCTTTAGGATCTGTTGAAGAAGGTAAACTAAAACCTTTATCACAAAATCTTACAACAATGCAACCAGTAGCCGAGGAGGTTAAAAAACCCCTATCTACTGAAGAGATGTTCGCTGAGTTTATGAAGCAGCAAGCAGAAAACACAAAAACAATTAACGACCTACGGTCCCAGCTTGAGACTGCTCAAAAGGACAAAGGATCATCCGCACAGGACATTGCAGCGGCACTCCGAGAGGTGGTATCAATACCATCAAACGAGACGCAAGGCAACAACGTCTTTGACGAAAATGACTGGGACGAAAAGGGTGTAGACTTCTTCTCGTACCGAGTGATGACAGTTCTAGCGTCAGACAGAAGAAAGGGTTACGAGACAATGCCTCCAAACGGTCCAATCATCTTTGAATACAAGGTTGGAATAACAAAAAAGGAAGGCAAGGAAACAAACATCATCAACATCTGCGGATTCACAAGTCACTCCAAGAAGGAGATTGAATGGATCAAGAACCACACAGAGTTTAAGGCTGGTATTATATCCGAGAAGTTCAACAAGGACATAACACACAACCAGGTGATGAAGGCAACAAGAGCGGCAAAGCACGTAAACCACATAAGCGTACTGCCAATCAACGTGGTCATACAACGCTGCAAAGAAAACAGTATTCCACTATTAGAGGACCTAGAGATGATGAGAGGGATGCTTGCAGACCATTTAGTAAACAAAGAAATTGACGAGGAAACAAACAGAGCCCAGAAAATATTTCAAGAGAACTCCAGAGAGAGCCTACTTGAATCTGTGAATCCTATAGCTTAATAAAGAGAAAAAAAATAAAAAGCAGGGATATTCCTTGCTTTTTAAGTATATTTGGGGCATGGCAATACTTGTACAGAATGTAGTGACTCAGTGTGCCTCAGCTCTTGATGCAGAAGGTTCCGACAGGTACCTGTTTGACCTTGACTACAGGCCAGCTATTCAGTACTCTGTGAGATGGATGGTGGTGGCACTGAACAACGTGTTCTCACAAACCAAGGGACCAGCAGAGTCACTCAGAGAGCTTATAAACACAAGGGTATACCAGGCCAACAACTACTCAAGGGTTGCATTTAACCCAGCAGACCTAAGCGGAGAAAAGCTTTGGACGCTACTGAGTATACACCCAGAGGCAACAACAATAGAGCCACGAACGATAGATCCTACAATAACAGGGGCCACTTCAAAGGTTAGACTAGACCTAACATTCAAAGGAAGCGAATACTCTGCAGAGCGTCTCACATTTGAGCAGTTCAACCAAAACCAAAAGAATATATTCCTTCCTGGAAACACAATAATATCAGGTGAGCTTAAGAGGTACTCATACCTTGACTTCTCCTCATACGTATCAAACAACTACAACCCACCAGGGACATACGAGGTAGAGATAAGGCCAACGGTATCAAGGTCAATTATAGGTATAAGATACCTAAAGTACCCTGATATGCCACAGCTCATAACGGACTCAATACAGTTCCCAGACTCCGTAACGGACATGATAGTGGAGAAAGCTTTACAGTGGATATCTTGGAAGCAGGGTGACCAAACAACGCTATACTCTGTTACAGAGAGAGACATTCAAGTATTAATAGGAAACCTAATCTAATGGCAACCAAACTAAGGTATTTAATTGACGAGATCATAGTTGACCTAAAGCAGACCATAGACGATGCTGAGATAAGTCCTGTGACAGTTGGCTTTTGGATAATAACTCAATCCAACAGAATACTTAGCCAGCACGTACAAAAGATGGACTCTGGCGCATTCCTTACAACATGGCCATCGGTACCAGTAATCGTACCAACAGCAACGCAAACCACAGGCGTTGTTGCTGGAAGAAAGTATATAACACTTCCGTCAAGTATATTTGACTTTGACAAGGACGGTGGAATAGAGTACATATCATACCAGTCCGATGGAGGCCCAGGGTGCCCACCAGAGTTTGAATTTCAAAAGTTTGAAAGGACATCGCCATCAGAGGCAAGGTTACTTACATGGTCTCCATACACAAAACCAAGCCCTACACGCCCATACTATTACAGAACAAAGGACTACATTCCATTACTTGGAATAGAGAGCATTAACGTGGAATATGTGGAGGTTGGCATCTACTCAACAATTGAGTGTATCGACACAATAGACATAGACGCTCCATTTGACTTTCCAGAAGAGTTGATGGACGTGTTAAGAAGGTCACTACTTGATCTAGGTAGATTCATTCTATTTATGCCAAGCGAAAGAACGAATGTTGGAGACGATCCAATAAACGAAGGAAGCCAGATCCCTACACAGAAGATAGCATCTGTTAACGAACAACAAATTCAATAATGGACTTTTCAATACACGACTACTACACCCCAGATCAAATACTATTTGAGGTTCTAAATAATATTGGAGATGTTGAATCCAAAAAGCTTCACCTTGGGTGGTACCACTCACAGCTACAGCACTGCCTTGAGGAGCTATCGTTTGACACGCTATTCTTCGAAAGAAGGGACGATGTACCAGTGCCAGCAAACTTCCAGCACCAGCTAGCTCAAGGGACATTCAATGTAAAGGAGGTGTACGGATACAACGGAAACCTATGTGACAATGGACAGATGACAAAGATCTGGCACAAAAAAAACTTCGTAACTAAAGGTGGTCGAGTGATAGCAAAAAACAGACAGGACGGATCACACGATCCATTCTATCAGTCACACAGACAATACGAAAGGAACCCATACACGCTAGAGCTTGGATTAAACGGAAGACCACTGTCCGCCACAGCACACTACTACAATGTAGAGAACGGTGTGCTCATGCTATCGTCATCAACAGCTCAGTTTGAAAGCCTTCACATAAGATCGTCTGGGATATCAGCAAACCTAGGCGACACACCATTCATACCACAGGTGTTCAGAACAACCTGTGTGGACTACGTAACAGAGGCGGCATCGAGAGCTCTTATAGCACAGGGTGTAGAACCAAAACTATACCAGTACCTACAACAGTTATACTCAAGCAGAATGGACAAGGACGGATTCAATGGAAGCTGGCACAAGGCAGCGTCAATGATAGCAAAGATGAGCTCTGGAGAGAAAAACGACTACAAGGAATATATAGCCAGATGGAAATTTGTTAAACATTAAAATTTAGACCATGTTAGAAAAATTAAAAATATATATGATTCACATACTTCAAGTTGTTTTAGTATTTTTTTCGCCAGCACTAGCGCAGATACTTATCGTTGCACTAGCTGTAATAGTTGACACAATAACAGGTGTGTGGGCAGCAAAGAAAAACCTAGAACCAATAACATCAAAAAAACTATCAAACGTAATCCCAAAGACAGCTGTATACATATCACTCATACTATTATGTCACGGCATTGAGGTTATATTTGAGATAAGCCACATAAGAACATTCATAGCAATATCACTACTGTCAATGGAGCTTATGAGCGTAGATGAAAACTTTAAAAAGGCTACAGGTAACGGAATACTCAAGCCTATAATAAGATTTATAAGAAAGAAATGAACAAGGTAAAAAAATATTTTTTTGGGTGGTCAAATATAAAATGGATCGTAAGGGAGCTTACAAAGATATACTCCAACGATAAATCATTTTTCTCAAAAAAAAGGATAGAATCTGCAATAGCTTTCGTAATATTGCAGTGGGGTATGATATACTCCCTACTAAACATTTCGTCAAAGGGTTTGGAAATAAACGAGGTAATACTATGGTCTGGAGTAGAGCTCCTGATATGTGGATATACAGTCAATCAAATACAGAATGAAAAACTTAAAAAAAAATAAAATGAAGTATTGGTACTATGGAATAGCGGTTATTATAGCCATTGTTATTATTCTAATGGCAAAAACGTGCAACAATAAAAAAGAAGAGAGTGCAACGGTAGTAAGTGACTTGGTAAACAAGGTAAACAAAAACATAGACTCAATAAAAGATGACGTGTCAAAAAGAATCGTTATCATAGATTCGTTAAGAGCACAAAACAATAAGAAAGTATCATCTATAAGAAAACATATAGATAAATACAAACAAAGCAAGGATGATCCAGGATGTCCTCCAAGTGCATTCAACTCAATGTTTAACGACACGGTTGTAATGATAAAAAACTGTGACTCCGTAATAGAAAGCTTTGAGTTAGTAATATCAAACCACAACAAGATCGACTCCATGCACGTAGTAAACGAGGGAGCTCTAGAGTACTCTATAGAAAAACTAAACGATGCGCTTCAAAGCTCACAGGAGGAGTACCTTATATTATATAATGAGAACAATAAATTAAAAAAGAAAAACAAACGACTAAGGATCCTGTTTCTTGGGAGTGCCTCTGCGGCTGCATTAGGTTATATAGGAATCATTATCAAGTAAAGCTATGGATCAAGAACACGGGCCTTGGGATATACATTCTTTTCAGTCAGGATCTGACACAGACACCTCCAAGGAGTTACTTGGTGCAACCAATAATGGTAAGTATGTTCGTATGCGCAATGGACGTATACGTGTACCAGACGGAGTAAACCAGGCAGCAACAAAGATAGGAGGGGAGACAATACTTTATATCAACAACCTACCATCAAGCACATACAAGTGTATGGTAAGTTGTCAGATAAACGAATACTTTGTAGAGGTATGGGCAGATAAAAATGCTGTACTAGACTCACTGATTCGTGTTGACGGAGTAATAGTATTACAGAGTCCATTATTTCCAGTAACGGTTGCCGATCCACCGCAGTACAGTAAGAACGAGAACACCCTTGGAGGAGAGATAGGACTAACAGCCTTATCGTTCACACCACTTCTTTTCAACATAAAGGATATGGTTGACTCTCTTTTATTGGATCCGAACAAATACTTCTCAGCGTTTAACACAGAAAATTTCTCTGTCAACCTATTCGTTGCCCTTGACGTGCCAGCATTCCAAGAGATAGTAAACGTAGGTGGAGGTGGAGGTCTTCCAGTAGGAGACTACTCGTACTCAATGAGGTACTCAAGTGACGAGGGTGACAGAACAAACTGGTCGGTAGAGACTCCGCTAATACCGATAATACAAAACCTATCATCGGCAAGCCCACAGTACCCATACGCAAAGACATACGGAGGGCCAGCGGCACCACAGAGTAACACAAGATATGGAATAAAGATAAGGTTCAGGGTAACCAACCTGCACAACTACCAATACATAGAAATAAAGAGGACAGCATTCAACCAAAACGCAGCGATAGGTTTCACGCCCACACCAATAATAATTGCCAAGGTATCCATTGCCAAGGAGGAAATTTCTTGGAGAGACTTCACCGATCCAGTGGACTCAAACATAGATCCAGGTGTACCTATCTCAGATGCTCAATTAAGCCAAACGCTAGCATTTGTTGTTGGAGCAAAGACAATAAGATACATAGACAGAAGGCTTATATTAATGAATGTTATCCTAGCGTCCAAGATATCAGAACTTACATTCTTGGAGCTAGAAGGCAAAAAGATACATCCTGTTATAGACAAGATCGGAAAGCAAGGATTTAGCGATCCGTGGAACTTTGTTAACAGAAAAAGTTATATGGGTGGGGAGAAGTTCTCCTTTGCTGTTGTTGGCTTTGATGGAACCTTCGGGCAGGGATTTGCTCAGAAAGACATAGACCTAGAAAACTTTCAGTACCCAAACAGAAGGGACGTTACATCATCCGTTACAGACATATACAGCTACGGAGGAACAGTAAGGGCAGCGACAACAGACATCACCGTTGACAGCACACACGAGGTCTTTGACCTCACTGACGCTGTTGCTAAGACCGATGTCTGCTCATTTAAAAACATTTATCAAAGAGGAGACCTTCTGCTACATGGTTACAAAAGTCTAATAACTGACAATGTAAATGCGTACTGTGATGAAAGCCTTGGTGAGATAGCTAACCACGGAGCCTATGTTCCTATATTTACTCCAATCGTTATTGGGCCTGTAGATGTTTTCCCAGCATATCACCCATACAGGCCAACTGGAACACAGGACTCAGACACAAGCGGACACAACTACAGAGTAAACCCAGAAGTATCTCCTGGCGGAAGCCATCTTTCAGATGCGATAAACAACAACCCAACAGGGTTTGCACCAACATACTACTCACATGGAATGCTTCTTACAGGTCTTGATAACTTCCCAGACTGGATGAAGTCGTTCAGCATAGTAAGGAGCAACGGAGCAGGAAGGGTAATAGCACAAGGGCTTGGAGCATACCACCTACAACCAGCAATATACAACTCTGCAACTACAAACACCTCTCTTGCTGGAAAGGTGACCGACAAGGTGTGGTTCTTTTGTCCAGACATAGAAAACGGGATCGTTAGCAGCGATGTTGTGAACGATATGACAAATAACCCACAAAATTATTCGGTGCAGTTTGTTTCACCGCTAGGGTTCTTTAGTGAGATATATAACTTTGAGACTAACTCAAGTGCTGGCTTTAACAGAGACGGACTAATAGACATGATCTCCTACGCACGTATAGTAAGAGACGTTGACGGTGGACAGATAAACCCAGCAGAGGACCTAACAATGGGATACTCTGGAGCAGATGGGTACAGATACCCAGGATATGGTAAGTGGAGAAACACCACAGTGCCACCACTGTTCTCATCTTCAGATAAAGGTAATAACGTATTCCAATTACAATCAGCAGAAAGAATAACAGAGGGAAGGGGAACATATATAGGCCTACAAATACAGGGCACTCTATATGCAAACCAATACACTGGTGGTACATTCGAAAGAAACTTCGATGAGGCAGGACTAAAGGACTGGACAGAGCCAGTGTACATTATAAACATAGTACAAACTGGTGCCAAGGTTCCAGATCAAAACATACAGGCATACAAGAACTGCTACTACCAAAAGCTAGAGAGCATAATAGGCAGGGGTGACGGATCAAGCTTACAACAGTTTCTGCTCGTAGACGAGAGATGGGAGGACTGCATATCCGCACTTGATATCTCACACCCAACATCATCGACAGACAGATTTATATACATAAGACACCCCGATGGTACGACAGAGAAGTGGTGGAATATAACATTCTACACAGTACCTCAGAGGAACGCAATAAACAACACCATCATTACCACTGGAAGCTACGCAAATGGAGCCACAGGAACATACACCAGCGTGTATGACGGTGCCAGACACTTTACAATAGTATTTGACCAGGCTCCATTCTACCCTGGCAACCTGGACTTTATAATAGTAAAATACGATAACACAGCCCCTATAAAGTTCTTTGGAGGGGACTCCACAGTAGGAGAGACTATATTTGCCCCTATAGACAGGGAGTCAGACGCATACGATAACGCTAAGGAAACTCAGTTCGCCTTTGGCGTAGGCTTCCCATACTTTGAGTGGTGCCTTAACCCAAGACACTATGTAGTAAAAAGAACCACTGGGGTTAACAGAATACAAAACCAGAACTGGCTAGACATGGCGTACATACGTCAGCTGTGCATGATGTTCTGCGTGGAGTCAAGGGCTGTCATGCCGTACTCCTTTAATCTGGACTACCCACTACAGTACTTCCCATCGGTCCACTACGTTATGAGACCAAACAGATGGGATCCAACAACAGACATTGTAGGAAACAATATATATCAGGGCTATGTGGATGACTATGGCGAGGCAGAGATGAGCGCATGGGCATGGGGAGGACTTCGGTTCAGACAAAATATTAACCACGAGTACACAAACGAGCCAGCAAATAGATACTTTTCTAAGCCAGACTATGGCTTTGTAGAAAAGCTACACTACCCTACAAGGGAGATGCACTCACTTCCAAGAAGTATAAACGTACAGGACTCACCAGGTCTTAGAACATTCCCTGCCAACAACTCATTTGACATAGACGATAACACAGGAGAGATAAAGTACGCCTACTCTGAAATAAACGAGAGGGGAGAAAACCTATACGCAATAACAGAAAAAGGAATATGCCTTCTTCTAACAAAAAAGTCAATACTATCAGACCTCAACGCAGGGGAGATAGCCTACATGGCCACCACAGCGTTCGTGCAGGGGCAGTACTGGATAGACAGATCAAACGGTATGGACGACCAGATGTGGAGATCGGTAGCAGAGGGAAACATACCATTAACAGCAAACGCAGGTGGAGGACAGAATAAGTCAGCGGCACTATTCTTTGCTAACAGAGATAGCGTGTTTATGTTCTCAGGAAATCAAGTTACCGACATAGCAAAGGCAAATTATATGTCAGAGCTTAGCCCATACCTAAAGGCAATAAGACCAGGCGTACTAACTCATATAACAGGGTTCTATGACCAAAGAAACGATGAGTACTGGTTCCATATATACGATCCTGCTCACGAGGGACAGGACACCAACATTACAAACCTATTTGTGTACTCACCAGATTCGTCAATACAATCGTGGACATCAAACTACGACTATCGCTTTGACAGAATGTCTATGGCTGGACTAACAAATTCATACGGATCAAAGGAGGGAGAAACATACCTACTAAATGACGGCTTTGTGGTTAACGGAACACCAGTACAGTTTGAGCTAACATACGCAAGCTCACCAGATCCGTCAATACAAAAAGAGTTTGAAAGAGTGGTGGTAAACGGAGACAAGCCTACAAGCATAGAGTTCTATGACGAGAACGATAACCTACTCTGTTTAATGGACCAGCCAACACAGGGCATATACTACCTTAAAAAATACAGTGGATGGGAGCAGGGCATCCCAAGGAATATTAGTGGAAATAAAAACAGAGTACAGGAAAGAGTACTTATGTGCAAGGTTATACACTCAGAAGAATCGAAGTTCATTGTTCACACCTCTGGTATGCAGGTCAAAAAGTTAAAATGATTATAATGAATGTTATTGGTAGTGACAAGTGGCTTAAAATACTTGAGGATCTCTATGAGTCAGACGAGGATTTATGTAATATTTATCACATAGAAGCTCCTGCCACAAGTAAGGTCTGCGCCAGTAGAACATTCGAAGACATAAAGAATCTAGATGACTTCTCCTTCTATGTACTAATAAACGAAGGTCGTATATCGGGATGGTTTGGCAAAGAGCCAGACCACCTTACAGGGTTTTTTCTTGACAAAGGTTTAAGAAAAAACTCAAAAGATGTCTTTAAGTCTTATATTTTTCCTAAATTTGGGGACGAGTTTTTGTCCTCTGTCTATAAAAAAAACTCAAGGGCCGTTTCCTTCTTAAAAAAGATAGGAGAACCGTATGCTGAAAATAATGTTATATTTACCGTTAAGATATCAAAATAACAACATTTAAAAACAATATATTATGCCAGTAACAGCATTAGTAGCAAAATTAGGAGGGGCAGCAATAGGAAAAATGGCAGGTCAGGCAGTAGGACAAGCAGCAGGTAAGGCAGCAGGTCAGAGTGGAGGAAATAGTGTAGGCAAAATCAAGGAGACACTGAACAAAACTAAACAATTTTATGGAGCAGCAGCCGCTACAACACTTGGACTTATTCAAAGTGCAAGGGCAAATAAGATGCTAAGGAAGGCCGATAACGCAGCACCATCACTATACGATGCACAGCAACAGGCATACCTTTCAGAAATAAACCAGAAGAGACGATCGATACAATCAGGCAGCGCATACGCTGGACAGCTTGGACAGATAGACCAAGGGATGGCAGGCACACAGCAGGCTGTAGTGCAGTCATCTGGCGGAGATGCAACAGGAACACTACAAGGACTATTAGCATCACAGGCGGTTGCCAACAGAGGTAAGAACGAAGCATTTGCTCAGGAGGGACAACAGCAGCTACAGTACGACACACTTGGTAGTGCACTAACAAACAAGATGGCAGACAGAGCTATGCAGTTACAGCTAGCTAGGTCTCTTCAGCTTAGAGCGCAGGGTATGCAAAAGAAACAAGACGCATTTGCAAATACAATGGGCGGATTAGCAAGGCTTGGCAATATTTCTGGAATGCTCCCTAACAGCGGAGGAACAGCACCAGTACAGAACACTGCCCCAGGGTTAGCCCCTGTAAATACAGGATCACTAAGTCCAGAAGCAATTTCAGATATAGCAATGAGGACTCCACAACGATCTGGAAATTTAAATTTTGACAACACTGGAGCTTCTACAGTTCCATCAGGTCCATTAAACTTTAGTAGCATCGTCCCTAAGCAGGGGCTTAACGCTGCTGCAAATGGAAGTACTTTTGTTCGTGGTGGAAATTTTGCAAGTTTAATTAAGAGATAATATTATGCCACCAAAGGATAGAAAAGCAAAGAAGGCCGCAGAAAAAGCAAAGACAACTACAGCCACAACACCAGAAGAAACACCAATAGTAACGCCTGACGTTGCTACAAATACAACACCAGCACCAGTAGCTACAGCACCTGATCCAGCCACAGCATTAATAGATCCATCTTATACTGATCCTTTAGCTTCATTTAAGCTTGGTGCTCCATCACCTGAACCTGCAGTTGATGCTACAGCTATGTTAAGTCCAAGTGCAATAAATACAGCACCTGCGCCAGTAACTCCAGCTGTTACCGATCCTTTAGCTTCAGTTAAACTTGGTTCTCCTACCTCACCATCCACAGTTGACTACGCATCTATATTAAGCCAAGGTTCACCAAAGACAGCTCCTGCTCCATTAGTTCAGAACGTAGCACTTAACGCTGCTCTAAACACTGCAAGGGCAAAGCAACCAGCACTTGACATAAACGCTGACAACATACTAAGCTACACCGACACACAACCACAGGGCTCTGAGCTTGAGCAGTTGCTCAAACAAAGATACGAAGGCTTCAAGGTGGAGGAGGATCCTCAGATAAGAGAGTACCTAAACGCAACAGAACAAAAGTCTATGCCACTGCTTAGCCAGGAGCAAAACTTCCCATCTGCGTCAAACAATATATTTAAAGGAAGCTACCAGGGTTCTGAGGTAGGAAATATTCCTCTGTTTGCAGAGAGCAGCCTGATACCATTTGGTGCATTCGATGCCCGTCAGAGAGCAATGGAGGCCTCTGCTACAACAAAGGCAAAGGAGTCGCTAGACTTCTACAAAGAATCGGCACCACAGACAAAAAGATTCTCTGTACAGCCTGAGCTGGACGAGACATTTAGAAGCGGACAGGAGCAGTGGGTTGCAAATGCAAAGTCTCAGTACGGAAAGAACTGGGCTACAGCGTTAAAGAACGATCCTAAGTACGGAAACTGGCTTGAGGACATGAGGACGGTAGCTAAGTACAACGATGGTATTGTTGACTTCGTTTCCGACATTCAGGCAAAAACAAAGTCAGGAAAGTTTGTTGCATCACCAGAGCTAGAATCTGCAATGGCAGACTTCACAGCAGGAGTAGGTGGCCTTGGAAATCCGTTGGAATCAAAGGGTGGGGTTGGCAAGTCATTGCTAGGTATGAGAGCTTACTACGACCTTGACAAGGCAACTAATGAGGCTGTAGACCAGATGATACAAACAGAGACAGCAAAGTATCCTGGAATTAGCAATCAGGGTATCTATGATTTGATAGTTGGTAAGTCAGAGAAGGGTGTTGACATGGGAAGAATAATTGATGCGGCACAGGGAGTATATGATAGTAAGTATGCCGATGGCAAGGGCTTCACATACGACCAGGTATTAAAGTCAATGATAGCTAAGCTAGGACCAAAGTCAAGCACATACAATACTAAAACTGTTGGCAATCAATACTCAGGAGCTGGTGGAAGCAAGCAACTGTATTCGGATAATAATATCAATAAACAAGTAGAAGAATTTATTTACGGTGATAAACAGAAGGTTTTGGCATACGATACTCACCAGTTCGATAATATAGAAGCTACGGTGCCTAATGTTAAAAACGCAATAGACATAAGGACAGGTAAGCAGGTGAATATATCTGGAGCATCAGGCATAACTTTAGGGGCAACCACAAACGTAATATGTGATGAAAAAGGTATCCCTGTAGACAAGGTTACCTTAGATGCAGTATTGACAGGCGATCAAACCTTGAAAGATCTTAGATATTCGTATCAGACGTTTGCTATAGGCACAGTTGCTGTTGGAACTGGAAGTGTAAAGAATTTTAGTGGTACCACAGTATCAACAAAAATTGATGACACATACATGATACCATTATCTCAGGTAAATACACTCCTAAACACAACGGATTCCAAAGGCAATGTTAAGGTAGGTGTAAGGACAGACCTACAAATAAAACAGGCAAAGAAAAGAAACGATTATATAGAGAAGAATGGTGATCCAAAATATGGAACAAGGGAATCATTTTTAAATCAAACAAATCCTTTGACTGAAAAACAAATTGATGATAAGAAGAAAGCAGGGGAGATCATTGTTATAGGAGAATAAAGCACTTAACTAAAAAAAATGCCAGTAGCTAAAAATCCATTAGATTACCTAAAAAACCCTGAACCTGAAGTTAATTACGGGGTTCAAAATACAGGAACTATACCTCCACCTAGCGCAGGACAAGTTCCCGTTCAACCACCTGTTGGCACTGTGAAGGTAAAGGGAGTTACAACACCTGTACCAGCAAAATCTATCTTTGCGCCTGTTGGACCAACAGTGACGGCCAAGAAAGTACTAACACTAGACGAACAAAACAAACAAAAACAACTCGACAGTTTTAACAGAGAGGCACAGGCACAGGCGGCAGGAACATTAGCTGCACAAGAGTACGTAGATAAAAGAGCTGTTTTGACAGCAGACAAAGAGGCTGACTTAGCATTAAGACAGCAAGAGATGCAAAAATCAAGAGCCTTAGGCCCTTGGACTGGTAGTTCGCTAGCAGAGGATAATCTTAATAATAGGGTAGCAGGAAAACAAAACTCATTCAATGAAAACATTGCCTACCAAGAGGCTTATAATAAACATAAATTAGACAACCCATTAGAGGGAGATGTCAAAGAAGAAAAGTTTGAACTATTCAAGAAGCCAGAGGATCCACAGATAAAAAAACAAAAGGATCTAACAACAGCAACAGCTAACGGAGTATACCTTGAATATTTAAAAACGGAAAACCCAGGGTTATATCAGGATTATATAAGTAAGCAAGTACACTACAGTGAACGATCTAAAGATGTAAACCTTAGTGAAGAGGCAAAGAAACTAGACAAGGAGATTTTAGATAAGGAAAACCTAAACTTTGATATAAAGGCACTAAACTTTTCTGCCGAAGCATTAAAATTAAACATAAAAGATAACACTTCGTTCTTGGATAAGAACGGATATAAAGAGTACAAGGCTATCTCCGAAGAGACAAAT
>Ga0214919_10006099_pt1 | contig 16708 bp, 22 predicted proteins | sample LL1503_MetaG_FD_177994 | JGI IMG/M metagenome (GOLD analysis project Ga0214919, IMG submission 177994) | Freshwater microbial communities from Lake Lanier, Atlanta, Georgia, United States - LL-1503 | ecosystem: Environmental > Aquatic > Freshwater > Lake | place: USA: Georgia | collected... | reverse complement strand
GTGACTCGCGGCAAAATTGCTTGCTCGTTGGTGATTGAACCGTTAAACAAAAACAACGATAGCTAAACATGTAGAACTCTCTGTAGAGTGCTTACGGACGGGGGTTCGATTCCCCCCAGCTCCACCAATTAAAGGCTTCATAAAGCATCACCAAGAGTTAAAAAGTTATATAAATCAATAACTTATATAACAATACTCAACTCATAACACATCACGAAACATCTTGACATTACCCATTCTTGTGGGTAATTTTGTGGGTAAAGATAAATTCATAAGATTTTATACCCACAAAAACGCCAAAACTAGCATTCTCGCTAACTGATATTCAAATTAAACAATTAAAGTTAAAACCTTTTCAGAAAAAAGGATTGGGTCGGGGACTTTACATAGCTGGAAAAAAAGACGGCTCCAAATTTTGGTTATTTAGATACAAGAAATTAGGAGGAAAAGAAAATACACTTTCCTTTGGAAGTTACCCAGAGGTTAGTTTGAAGTTAGCAGAAAAGAGAGCCCTAGAAGCTAATGAATTAATTGAGAAGGGAATAGACCCCTCAAGCTCTAAAAAAACCTCACTAGCAATTCAAAAAGAAATTCATTCAAGCACGTTTAAAGTTATTGCTGAAGAAATGATAGAAATCCACTTTAAACATTTATCACAATCATATCGTCAACGTTCATTAAGAAGATTAGAGCTTTATGTTTTTGCTTGGATTGGAAATAAGCCAATTTCCTCAATTACACCTAAAGATTTATTAGAGGTTTTTAAGAGAATTGAAAATGCAAATAAAAGCCCTACAGTTAAAAAAACACGAGAAGTCATCAATCTAGTTTTTAAGCATGCACTTCTTACTGGGCATATTAAATTTAACCCTTGTGATGCTTTAAAAGGCGTAATTAAAATTGCTAAACCTAAACACATGGCTGCTTTAACAGAGCCAGATGATGTAGGGCAGCTAATGAAAGCTATTGATGGTTACAAAGGCAGTTATTCAGTTTGCTGTGCTTTAAAAATTGCACCTATGGTATTTGTTAGACCCTTTGAATTGAGAACGGCTAAATGGAAAGATATGGATTTAAAAAAAGGGGAGTGGTCATATCTCGTAAGCAAAACAAAAACAATGCATCTTGTACCTTTAGCAAAACAAGTTGTAGACATCCTTAAAGATTTAAAAAAATTAACTGGCAGTGGTGAGTTCGTATTTCCTAATGGACATGATGGGCAGAAGGCAATGAGTGAAGCTGCTATTAATGCCGCGTTAAAAAGAATGGGATATGACACACAAAAAGAAATTACAGGTCATGGTTTTAGAGCGATGGCACGAACAATTCTCCACGAAAGATTAGAATTTGATAGGGATATTATTGAACATCAACTAGCTCACAGAGTTCCAGATGCTTTGGGGCAGGCTTACAATAGAACGAGATTTATTAAACAAAGAAAAGAGATGATGCAAGTTTGGGCTGATTATTTGGAGGGATTAAAAAGATAATTATGGCTTACGACTACGACGGCTTTGAAGAATATTTTTTTAAAAAATGTGGCGTTCTTAAGAAAAAACTTAATGAGCATTATTTAAAAATAACTGGTAAAAAATTTGATATAAGAAAAAATAAAATTCTTGATGAGATGAAAAAAGGAGATTTTGAAATTTACATGGGAGAAAACGAGAAGGCTGCAGCTCTTGGACTTTTCTTGCTAAATTCGCTAACAAAAAAAAGCAAAATAATTACTTTTTTTCAAAATTATGAATTGGCAATAGAAATGAAAAGATTTATTGACTCCGATATTGATATTTCTTCTTTTAATTCGAGAATAAAAAAACATGCTGCAAATTTAAAATGGGAAAAAGACCCCAGAATAGCTGATAAGAAATTTGTTAGAGAATGTTGGGATAGATGGCAAAAAAATCCAAATGAATACAAAAGCAAGGCTGCATTTGCAAGAGATATGTTAGAGAAGTGTGAACACTTAACAAGCAACAAAGTAATAGAAGATTGGACTAGGAAGTGGAACAAAGAGTAAGTATGCAAGCATACTGATAGTCCAGCTAGCACGCAGGTTTTAAGTAATATCTATTATCCATATATTGCTCCTACGCCAATTGATTTGGTATTTTACTAGGAGCTTTAATATGCAATTAACTAACAATGTCAAAATTAGTGATGCGTTAAGTTATTTTGACAATCTTCCAAATAGTTCTAATGTCAGACTTCCGGTTGTAATGGTTATTTATGGAATTTCTTCCGCATCAGTTTGGAGAAATGTGAAGCTTGGATATATTCCAAAACCTCGAAAATTAACTCCAAGAACAACTGTCTGGAATGTTGGAGAAATAAGACATGCTCTTCATCTTAAAAAAGGTGGGAGCGATGAGTAATATCAAACTTAATGAATGCCCAAAATACTTTAGCTGCTCTGCACCTATATGTCCTTTAGATAAAGACTGGAAATTAAGGGCTCTTTGTAATGAGGATGCTACTTGTTTCTATCTCTTGGAGTCAGTTAAAGATGCTTCTAAAACGCATTTTGAAGTAGCCCAGCTGGTGGAAATGTATAAAAGGGTATGTGAGGTAAGGGGAGACATTTGTAATACCCATAAACGTATTTCAAATAAAGTTGAAGCTTCTAAAAATTCTGGTTCAAGAATGACAAGGAAATTTAAACATGGCTAGAAAAGACCCTAAAAAAAGCAAAGCATCTTTTCTTTGGTTGCCAGACTTTCTTATTTTTGACCCAATATTTGGAAGTCTCTCTGGAAATGCTGTGAAGTTATTTATAGAAATTGCAAAAGAATACAATGGAAAAAATAATGGGGATTTGTCAGCTACATGGAATACTTTGAACAAAAGAGGCTTTAAATCCAAAGGAACAATAAACAACGCATTTAAGGAATTAAGAGCAAAAGGATTTATAGAGTTAACAAGGCAAGGTGGAAAAAATAGATGCTCTTTATATGCAGTAACATTTCATAACATAAATGAGTGTGCAGGCAAGCTTGACGTTAATGCAACAAAAAAACCTTCAGTTTTATGGAAGAAAATTAATTCATCTACTCTTATAGAGACCCAATCAAAACTGACTACCCTCCAGGAGAGCCAATCATAGATATGAAATACAACAATCACTCTCTATGAGAGCCAGTCATGTATAAATTTATTATTTCTTTACCCACTATGAGTAATGCTTTATAGATATATACCATAGGTCTATTGAATTATTCTTCTTCAAAAAAGATAGCTATTGCTGAACCCGTTTTATAAAAGATTGCATAACTGGAAACACTATAATTTTTCACTAAACACACTCAAAAATATATCTATCAGAATTTGGGTTAGTAATTGCTTGCACTCGTGCAGACAATCCTTTTTTCGCACATTCAGCTTCTGCAAGCACCAATGCTTTCTCAACCCCCATATCTGGAATACCAGCTTTAACAATAACTGTTCTGGGTGTTGATGATGTTATTTCAGCAGCACAGCCTAGAAGTAGTAACAAAAATAATAACGTGAGTATTTTTTTCATTATTTGAGTATACGTTTTGCTAAATTTAATGCAAACTACAATTGACAAGTCAGCCCAGTAATTGCTTTGTAAAACAATGAGTTGCAAGTAAAAATTATTATAATAATTCCTTTAAAAATCATAAGGTTATGAAAGTAAACAATTCATTCTGCGATAAAAAAGAGAGTAATTAATTAATGAGAAATTTAAATAAATTATTAACGTTTCTAGTGTTCTTAATTCCAATGACTGGAAATGCTTATTTTTTATCACAGCCAAAATTAGACTTATATGACGAGAAATACGCAGTACAGTTAATAACTGTTGGAGCGGATTTTAGCGCACTTAATTCAGATTTGAATGCATACGAAAAACAAGCTGACGGTTCAGTTCTTGTTCCCACCTTATCAGTTGATAAAAATAAAAAATTAATTGGATTTTATTGGACTAGAGTCAGTTGCAATGACGATAGTGTAATTATGTTTCAGGATTATATTAATGGCTCTTTCGAAAAAACCCAGAATTCAAACGGAAAAGATTTGCCTTTTGATATAAAGCGATATTACTGCCCAATCATCACAGATGCAGGAAAAAAGCTTTTAACTTATGGTTATTACATGAGTGAAGATAAAAAGATATTTTCATATCTTGGTTGGTTTCCTGAAGAAATGAAAAAAAATAATTTGGGCGAGCTCGAAATTCAACTTTACCCATACGGATATAACGGAGACCAAATAGTAACTGGAAATAATCCGATTAATTCAACTATAAATTGTAAGAATAAAACTTTAAAAGACAGCAATGGAGAGCACTATATTGAGTCAGATGGGAAAAATTATAAATTTGTAGTAAATACAGCATGTGAATTTAATGACGTATTAAAATTTTCGTCTTATGAAATTCCTGGAATAGTTGATGCTAAAACTTATGCAAAAATTCAAAAAGAAAAAAAGCTTGAAGAGCAGCGAATAGCGAGAGAAGAAAAAAAGAGACTTGCTGAAGAAGAGAAGCAGAGATTATTGTTAGAGAAACAAAGTGCAAAAGAGGCAAAAGCTCGTCTAGAGGCGGAGCAAAGAGAAGCCGAAGCTGAAAGATTAAGAATAGCTAAATTGGAAAGAGAGAGTCAGAAAGAAACAGCAAAAGCCTTAAAATTGTATGAGGAAAGAGCAAAAAAAGACCAGGCATTCGCAGAAGCTAATGGTGATGGAAGTAGCAATGACGGCATATGCAAAAAATACGGCTTTAAAGTTGGCAGCGAAACTTATAAGAATTGTCGGTTTCAGCTAGATATGGCTCAAAAGCAAGCTGAAATTCAGCAAGCCGAGTTTAATGAAAGGCAACGTCAATATGATGCTCAACAACAAAGGTATCAGCAAGAAATGCAAGCGGCTCAAGATAGGCAAAATTTCGAAACAGGAATGAATTTATTAACATTTGGATTGGGTTTGGCTACCGGAAAAACATTTCAAGAAGCAGCCCCAGCTTTGTCTGGACAACCAATGTATCAGCATCAGCCGCAACCACCAGTTTTTCAAAATTATACAATCACGACTCCTAGAGGCATTACAAATTGTGTTTACCAGCCTAGGATGAATTTGATGAATTGTAATTGATAAACTTAAAAAGGATATTTAATGAGATTTTTTCTGATTGCATTAGTTTTTTTAAGTGCCGTAGGTTGCCAGACAACTGCGCAAAGCCTAGCAAAACTAAATGAATATCAAAATAAGAACGCAGATATTTTCTTTAAAAAATTTGGTATGCCGGCAGGTCAATATCAGTTTTCTGATAAATCGAAAGTCTATAGATGGTCTTCAGGAGTTATCAATTACAATATGCCTTCTGTTACTTCATACAATGGAACTGTAAATGATTTGGGTTCATTTTATGCCCAGTCTTCAACTGTCGGGGGCTTTATTGTTGAAGTTGAATGTACTGTTGATTTATTAGTTACACCAGATAATTTAATAACCGAAATAAAAATAATAAAAGACACTTTGGGGCAATTAACTACATCACGATGTGGGGAATTTTTTCTAAATAATTAATTTAATAGTCCGCAGAAGAAATGATTAAGAAAAAAATAGAGAAAGAGATTACCAAAGAGCAGAAAGCAAAGATAATTGGTGAGGAAATGTTGGCTAATTTAAAAGCTAATGTCCTTATTGACCAATTGAGAGAGAAAGAGAAAGCTAATCGAATTGCTGATGAGCTTCTTGAAGAAACTTTAAAGCAGATAAATAAAAAATAAGCCAATATAGATATATTTAGCGGAGTTATAAAAAAAGGAAAATTATGCGAAAAACTAAATTATTACTTATCATTTCCATTCTGTTTTGTTTGGTAGGTTGCGCTGCTGGAAGCTCATTTCACCCAAAAACTGTTGAAGGCGCAAATTGTAAAGCGCAATGTGCAAAAGATATGGCTGGATGTGCTGGGTCGTCTTATTCTTGTGATAGAGCAGCTTCAACATGCATGGATGCATGTCAAGATTTAGATAGTTTAACGAAAAAATAGTAGACAAATAAATTAACGAAGTAATAACAGAGAAAATTTAATGAATTTTAGACCTATAGATGAAATGTCATTAAGACATTTATTTTCAACACAACTTGCAAAAGAAATACTTAATCTTGCCTATATAGGACCTGTTTTAGACCAGCTGGGTAAAGTTGATACAAGCCCAGACGCCCTAATCTTGGATATGAGAAAAAGTCCTTATAAGGTATTGAGATGCGAATTTAAATTTGTTCCCAACAGTAAAGAAGACTTTTCACATAACGGTAAATTTGATGTTGCAGTTATTTGGGCATATGGAAATATATCAAAAGAAAAATTACAAGCTGATTTGTTAGAGCAAAATGGATGTTATGAAATTATTGCTTTAGATGAATTAAAGGCATTCCACGCATTACCTTCATACAGTAAAGAAGCTATAGGACTTGCTCAAGATTTTAGAGGATTAAAATCAGTCATTCTAAAGAGAGATGTTGCCTCTGTTGTTGCCCTTTATATGGCTGCGAGCGTTTATCCTAAAAGGATTGACTCTGAAAAAATGATAGATTATCTAGCCAAGCGCTTTGCACATGTGAAAGCAATGCCAGGTAAAGCTAAAGGAAACATCGTAGGAGCATTTATTCAAACCAACCCTCCTTTAATAGAACTTGTGTTTTCTAAAAACTACCAATGGATAAGTGATTACGATAGTTTGGTTGCAAGTGTATATCTAGCAGAGTTAATTCAGGTTAACTTTAGAGTGGATTTGCCAACAGCTGATGATTTGAAATTTATAACAGCTGAATAATCTTCCTCCTCTGTTACAATACTTCACATAATTCAGAGTAGGGCATCAAAACCTACCTGATTTTTTGTGGGTAAAGGTGTGGGTAAAGATAGTTAACTCAATTAATAACTTATTGATTAATAAGTATTTTTTTTAATTGATTTGTTCCCCCCAGCTCCACCATATAATTTAGGCTTCTAGATATTTCTTAAGCGCTAGTTTTGTTTTGGCGTTTAATAAAGACCAGACGCCTAATTTATCCTCTTGATTTAAACCCTCGCATCGTTCATGAGCTAATTTAATGTTGCCAAGCTTAGCTTGATCCATAACTTCTTGAGCTATCAGCATCAGGGGATTATCTTTCACCACATCTTGATCTCTTAACGGCAGATCTTCACCCGCATAGATGTATAAACCAATGCCATGAAGTGAAATAGCCTTCGCTAAGCATCTTTGCATGGCTGTATTAACCTCATAAGCATTGGGATTTAATATCGCACGATTTCTAAAATCCATCACGGGAAGTTGGGCAGTTCTTGATTTTCCAAAAGCGGTCACCTTACAAAATACCATCAAGCTTTCTCCAAACTTTTTAGGCTCTAAGTATTCCCATGTTGCATCATTATCTAGCTGAAGCAACTGGTCGAGCGCCCATGACCACGAAAGATAGGAGAGGCCATTTTTTTTCTCGATATGTTGGCTGACATTTATTTGTCTTAACTCTTTATAGTGCATGTTGAGTTCCTTTATTAATAATAATTTCTCGAATTTCTCTTTTAACTTCTAAACTTAAAAGTGAAGCGATATTGATTTCGCTATCTACAGATCTAATTTCTTTAACTTCTTGATCTATTAGCGACCATTTCACGTCAAAGCTATCGTTCCGATACTTAATGGTTATCCAAGATTCTCGTTTCATATTATTTATAAGCTTTTTAATAGCTAGAGTTTATGTACATAAACATATATTGTCAATACACATAAACAAATAAATATTAAATAAATTAATTTAATGAAAAATTAATCAAAAAAAAGCCACTGAAACAGTGGCTTATATGAGACATAAAAAAATTAGTTATTTTCTGATTTTACCCTCGCCGAGAATAATCCATTTTGCGTTAAAGGGTGAGTTTTCTTCCAATTTAAAGGCATATCTCGGATCAATATTTTTTATACGGCCTGACAACCATTGATTGACCGTACTTCTAGAGGCCCCACAAAGAAGACCAAATTCAGTTTGGCCTTCAATACGGAGTGTTTGCATCATATATTTGACGCGTTCAGCAGTAGTTTTCAATGCTTAGTCCAGTTAATGAATTAATCATCAAATTATAACTTTTTTTCATTTAACTCTTAGCAAAGATATTAAGCCGCCTCTTCGATTTCATCCCCATCATTTACTAGTTCACCCTCAATGAGTTTAGGTTTATTTTCGCGATACTGATCTAATGCCTTCATCGCACGGTAGAGATCGTTATCGAGTTGCACTTGGTACTTTGTCATGAGTGTAATGTCAACGCCATGAGGTATGCGATGGATGATCTTCATGTCCTCGAGTAAGCCATGTGCCACATGAATGTCCTGGCTTGAGGCGACGTAATTATTTGCTTCCTTTTTGATCTCACGAAGTGCTTTCAGGATCTCATTGAGATCTTCTCTAAACTTCTCCCATGACGTCTCATAATCTCTCGCCTTATTTTTTAAGAGCACAAAGGTTTTGGGCATACTCCTTTCAATGAGGCCAAGCGAAGGAAGATTGTCTATGAGTGGATAAGGCCTAAGTTCTTCAATGACCTTGAGATAGAACTGGTAATTAGACTCCATTTCATCTGAAAGGTCATCCCCTTTAAATCGTCTGATGGTGGAGTGGCGTAAGATCTGGGAGAGACTCTCAGCCAAGATCTCGGGCCGCATGGACATTCTAAGCTTCGCGGCTTCTGCCTCACAAAGACGAACTTGTCTCACCATGGCAATATAGATGCGATCTACTAAACACCGCTCCATCGTGTCTTGGGGCTGGTAGGTAGCCAAGATATCCTCACGGAGTCTATGTATAAAAGCTTCGTCTTCGCCAGGAAGGATGGTGATGTTAGAAAAAATGCCGTGGGTGACGGCATTCATACTGGATTTCTTTTTACCTTCAATTGAGGTAGGACCTGTTGATTTTTGAGCGTTTTCTTGATTAGCTCTAATTTGAGCATCACTTGCCATAATAATTTCTCCATAATTGTTTTGTTTGCTAGCACTTATTTGCTAGTGATTTTAATATGGGAACGATTTTAAAAATTTCAAGTAAATCAATGACTTATTGTAAAGTTTAACTTTACATATCCCCAATTTAAAAAGGCGGAATGCCTTATATTTCTTAGGGGTCGAGCATGGAATTAATTTTTATTTTTTTTTCGAAAAATTTACGAATTAATAGAATTTCAGTTAAAACATCCACTTAAAAATCTTTCATTAAAAGCCCTTAAAAGCTTAAACTTTAGTCGTAATGATAAAATTGAGTTATGACTATTCTAGTGACAGGTGCTGCAGGTTTTATTGGTTCTAATTTTGTTTTGGATTGGTTTAGTCATTCAAAAGAAGATGTGGTATCTCTCGATTTGTTAACTTATGCTGGCAATCTCGAAAACTTATCCTCTTTAGACAACAATCCTCATCATCATTTTATTCAGGGAAATATCGGGAGTTATGATTTAGTTTCAAATCTTCTCAAAAAATATAAGGTACGAGCCGTAATTAATTTTGCTGCTGAAAGCCATGTAGACAGATCAATTGAAAATGCGTCAAATTTCGTGCAAACAAATATTGTTGCCACCTACCAATTTTTAGAAACTTTAAGAGTTTACTGGGACAGTTTAGATTTAAATATTAAAAGTTCTTTTCGCTTTTTGCATGTATCGACCGACGAAGTTTATGGTTCTCTTGAGCCTCAAGCAGCACCTTTTAACGAAGAGTATGCATACAAGCCCAATAATCCCTATAGCGCAACAAAAGCCGCAAGTGATCATTTAGTAAGAGCATGGCATCAAACTTATAATTTACCTGTTATTACAATCCATTTATCTAACAATTTTGGACCTTATCATTTTCCAGAAAAATTAATACCGCTCACCATTTTAAATGCACTCAATGGCAAACCTTTAGCTATCTATGGCGATGGAGAGCAAATTCGTGACTGGCTTTATGTGAAAGATAGTTGCAAAGGAATTGATATGGTTTTAAAAAAAGGCGTATTGGGTGAAGTTTATAATATAGGAGGGTCTCATGAAAAAACAAATTACGAGGTCGTTACTCATATATGTTCAATATTAGACGAAATAAAACCAAGAAAAGATGGCAAATCTTATTCTGAACAAATAGCCTTTATTCATGATCGTCCTGGGCATGACCGTCGATATGCTATTGACTCAAGTAAGATAAGAAAAGATTTGGGCTGGAATCCTAGCGAAAGCTTTGCATCAGGGCTTCGTAAAACAATCATTTGGTTTATAGAAAATTATAAAATTCATTAGTTATTATTCATTTCTTTCTTTCTTTTATATAAGTTCCTATGATTATTTTCCTTGCAGGCAAAAATGGCCAACTAAGTTCTTCATTGAATAAAGAACTAAGTATTATGCACAAAGTTTTTGCAGTAGATCGTAATATGCTTAGTTTATCCAAGATCATTTCTTTGGAAAAATTAATTGACCAATTTAAGCCCGACCTTATTATTAATGCAGCGGCTTATGCTCAAGTCGATCAGGCCGAAATAGAGAAAGATTTAGCTTTTGAAGTTAACACACTACTCCCAAAGTTTTTAAGTAATAAAGCGCAAATACTTGATATACCTATCATACATATCTCAACAAATTATATTTTTGATGGATCAAAAAATAGTCCCTACGAAGAAGATGATCAAGCCAATCCCTTATCTGTTTATGGTCAAACAAAATGGCTAGGAGAGGAATTTGTTCGCATGAATCCTAAACATTTTATTTTGAGAACGAGTTGGTTATTTTCATCTCATAGCACCAGTTTTTTAATGACCATGCTAAAGTTAGCTAAAGAAAAATATACTATTAGTATGGTAAATGACCAATGCGGCACTCCAACATCAACGAAAACTTTAGTGGATGGCATACAAGAAATTTTGACTCGACTTTCTTGCCAACATTCGTCCAAAATTTACGGTACGTATCATATAGCGTGTAATGGAAAAACAACCTGGTATGATTATTCAATAAAGATTTTATCTGTTCTTGAATCTATGAGAGTTAAGACTTTATTAAAAAAAGATCGAGTCATTCCAATTTCTCATATAGATTATTCTCAGAAAGCTTGTCGTCCAAATTATTCAGTTCTTGCGACTATGAAATATAAAAATATTTTCAAGTCAAAATTGCCAGATTGGGATTTTGAAGTAGAGAGAACAATGCTTGAATTAATTTAAAGTGTTTAATAGTTAAGTCAAATAAAGTTTATAGAAATTAGGCAGATGAAAATAACATCATTAGATATTTCTGATATTTTAATTATTGAACCAGAAGTTTTTAAAGATAACAGAGGTTTCTTTTATGAGAGTTTTAATATAGATGCGTTTAGCAAATCAACTTCATTACATCCTATTTTTGTCCAAGATAATCATTCCAAGTCTTCAAGAGGCGTTTTGCGAGGATTGCATTATCAGTTGCCACCATATTCACAAGCAAAATTAGCGCGAGTGATTCAAGGAGAGGTTTTAGATGTAGTCGTAGACATCAGAAAATATTCTCCAACATTTGGCCAATATGAGACTCATATTCTATCCGCTGAAAATAAGAAGTTAATATGGATTCCTGAAGGTTTTGCCCATGCTTATTTGACTTTGTCTGAGACTTCAGAGTTTCTTTATAAGGTAACTAATTTCTATAACCCAGTATATGAGCGATGCATTCTTTGGAGCGATAATTTCTTAAACATCGATTGGCCTTCATCTCTTAAAATTGAAGTTTCAGCTAAAGACGGTTTAGGTAAGCTGTTTAAAGAAGCTGATTATTTCTATTGACTTAAGCTTTTCTTTAAAGTTAATATGTTCAAAATTGAACATATTAACTTTAAAGGCGCTCTAGTGACCAAAGTTCAAAAAAATATTGATCCTGATATTCATTTTAGGGTGCTTCATACCATAGAAGAAAATCCCCACATCACCCAAAGAGAGCTTGCTCAAAAATTGGGTATTAGCTTAGGAGGAGTTAATTTTTGCCTTAAAGCACTTGTTGAGATTGGACATGTGAAGATCAATAACTTTCAAAAAAATACCAATAAATCATCATATCTTTATTTACTCACCCCATCTGGTATATCCAAGAAAACCCTACTTGCTACAAGTTTTTTAAAGCGCAAAATGAATGAATATAAAGCACTCAAGATGGAAATTGACCTTATTAAATTAAAAATTAAAGACTCAAATGTGATAAGTGATAAAGGTTCTTAATATGCAAAATGTTACGCCTATGCATAAGCTTCTTTTGCGTCTTTGGCAACATATGAGCTTGCGTCGCAGACGCCAATTTATTTTATTACTTTTACTGATGATTGTTACTTCAGTGGCTGAAATTATAAGTATAGGTAGCGTTATTCCTTTTTTGGGCGCATTAACATCACCTGAAAATTTTTTTACAAATCCTATGGCGCAGCCTTTGATTTCCTTTTTAAAAATTGAGAATGCAAATCAACTCATAGCTCCTTTGACGATTGTTTTTTGTTTGTCAGCCGTTTTATCTGGCGGCGTTCGTTTAATTTTATTAATGTTTACAACTCGTCTATCGTTTGCGACAGGTTCAGATTTAGGGATAGAGATTTATCAGCGAACCCTCTATCAGCCTTATAAAGTTCATGTTAGTCGAAATAGCAGTGAAATTATCAATGGCATCTCCAATAAAGCTAATGCAATTATTTATAGTGTTATTCTTCCAGCCCTAACTCTAATTAGCGCTAGTATCATGCTCTTAGCTATATTAATTACACTCATTTATGTCGACCCAACCATTTCTTTTTTTACTATCCTTATTTTCGGTTCGATTTATATCGCCCTCTCAAAATACACACGAAATAATAAGATTAAAAATAGTCAGGTGATTGCAAAGCAATCAACTCAAATCATCAAATCATTACAAGAAGGTTTAGGGGGGATTAGAGATGTGCTTATTGACGGTTCGCAGCACGTATATTGTGAGCTATTTAGACGAGCAAACGCTCCTTTAAGAGATGCGCAAGCAAATAATCAAGTGATAAGTCAATCCCCAAGATTTATTATGGAAGCGCTAGGTATGGTGCTCATAGCAGGTCTTGCATTTTATTTATTTAAACAGACTGATGGCGCATTAAAAGCCATTCCTGTCCTTGGAGTTTTGGCATTAGGTGCTCAAAAGATGCTTCCAATCATGCAGCAAAGTTATCAGGCTTGGTCTTCTATTCAAGGTAGCTACGCATCGCTTGAAGATACGCTTTTATTGATTGAGCAGCCTTTACCTTTTGATTTTTACAATAAAGAATTGATTCAAATTAATTTTAATCGCAATATCAAATTTGATAAGGTTAACTTTCGATATAAGACTGGCTCTCAGAATGTTCTTCAGCGACTAACTTTATCTATCTTTAAAGGTGAGCGGGTGGGTATCGTTGGAGCTACTGGAAGTGGCAAGAGCACTGTTATTGATATCTTGATGGGTCTTTTAGAGCCGTCATCAGGGACTTTAAAAGTAGATGGAAAAGCTATTACCAAGAAGAATGTTCGCAGTTGGCAAAGACGAATTGCTCACGTGCCACAAGCAATTTTTTTATCAGATACAACGATTGCAGAAAATATTGCATTTGGTGTTGATAGAGAAGATATTAATTTTGATCGGGTGCGCGATGCTGCTCATAAAGCACAGTTGCAAGACGTCATTGATAAATTACCAAATCAATATAATACGCTCGTCGGCGAGCGAGGGGTACGGCTTTCAGGTGGACAGCGTCAGAGGATAGGCATTGCAAGAGCTCTATACAAAAATGCAGATATTTTAGTATTTGATGAAGCCACGAGTGCACTTGATAATAAAACCGAAGAGTCTGTGATGAAGTCTATTGAATCTCTTGGCAAAGAAATTACGGTCATTATGATAGCCCATAGAATTACAACCTTAAAAAAATGTACCAAAATTATTGAGCTTGCCGATGGAAAAATTGTCAACGTTGGTAGCTATCGCGATATTATAAAATCTTCTCATTAACTTTAAATATAATTAAACAACCTATGTTAAAAAACTCATCTATTCTTATTACAGGCGGCACTGGGTCCTTTGGAAATACTTTCGTTTCTATGACGCTTGCTAAATACAATCCTAAGCGCTTGGTTATTTTTTCGCGTGATGAGATGAAGCAGTGGGAGATGGCACAAAAATATCAAGGTGATCCGCGTGTAATTTTTGTCATAGGTGACGTGCGAGACAGAGACAGACTTTCAAGAGCTCTAGATGGCATAGATTATGTGGTTCATGCCGCAGCCACCAAAATTGTACCTACAGCTGAATATAATCCATTTGAATGTGTTAAGACTAATGTAGATGGCGCGATGAATCTGATCGATGCTTGTATAGATCGAGGTATTAAAAAGGTGGTTGCTTTATCTACAGATAAGGCAAGTAATCCAATCAATCTTTATGGGGCTACGAAACTTGCATCAGATAAGCTTTTTGTGGCGGGTAATGGTTATGCGGGCATGCACGATACTCGATTCTCAGTCGTACGTTATGGTAACGTCATGGGATCCCGTGGGTCTGTTATCCCATTTTTTCAATCTTTAGCAGCAACGAATGAGTTACCGATTACAGATGAAAGAATGACACGTTTTATGATTACCTTAGAGCAAGGTGTAGAGCTTGTTTGGCATGCATTCGAAGACATGCAGGGGGGTGAAATTTATGTTAAAAAAATTCCATCCATGAATATTCTTGATATTGCTAAGGCCGTGAATCCTTCTGCCAAATTAAAATTTATTGGTATTCGTCCCGGTGAAAAACTTCATGAACAAATGATCGGATTTGAAGATGCTCCATACACATATGGATATAAAGATCACTATAAAATCCTGCCTATGATACATGATTGGCATAATGACCCACTTCGAATAAAGGACGGCATAAAGGTTGCAAATGATTTTATTTATTCTTCTGACAATAATGTTGAATGGATGTCAATTGAACAGCTTAATCAATGGATAAATCAAAATAAACCAAAGATGAGTGTCTTTTAAACCTAAATGAAAGAAGATATTTTAATCACAGGCGGCTCAGGTCTTTTGGCTTTAAATTGGGCTCTTACTATAAGAGAAAAATTTAATGTAACGCTAGGGCTGCATAATCGCAATATCAATCTCAAAGATACTAGAAGTATTTTATTAGATTTAGATTCTAAAGAAGCTTTAACAGAAGCACTTGAAGCATTACAGCCTCAATTAGTTATTCATGCCGCAGGATTTACGAGCATTGAGCAATGTGAAGCCAATCCAACATTAGCAAAATATATCAATGTAGATCTAACAAAAAATCTTGTGATGGTTTGCGCTAAGTTAAACATTCCTATGGTTTACATATCTACCGATCATTTGTTTTCAGGAAATGAATCTTTAGTTGACGAAGAGTTTCCTGTTTCACCCATAAATGTTTATGCTAAAACAAAAGTGGAAGCTGAAAGTTATATTCAAAATACTTATCCAGAAGCGTTAATTATCAGAACAAATTTTTATGCCTGGGGTACAAGTTATCGACATTCATTCAGTGATATGGTCATTAATAATTTACGTGCGGGTAAAAAGATAAGTTTATTTAAAGATATTTATTACACACCCATACTTATTGATCCGCTAGTTCATAACGTACATGAATTAGTTCAGAAAGGAGCCAAAGGGATATTTAATATGGTTGGCGATGATCGTATTTCAAAATACGATTTTGGATTAAAACTTGCTCGAGAATTTAACCTTGATAATAGCTTGATTAAAGATGGAAAAATAATAGATAAACCATCTCTTGTAAATCGCCCACATGATATGAGCTTATCTAATAAAAAAGTTTCAAATTACCTAGGAAAAAAAATGGGCGGACTTGATCAGCATATTTTAAAACTTAAAGCCCAAGAAGCGAATGGGCTTGCACAGGAGTTGCAAGCATTATGATCCCCTATGGAAAACATCATATTGATGAAGATGATATTCAGGCTGTAGTTGACATTTTAAGGAGTAGCTTCTTAACCCAAGGACCTGCTGTTGAGGCTTTTGAAAATGCTTTAGCAGAATACGTTGGCGTCAAGTATGCGGTTGCTGTCTCAAGTGGCACTGCTGCCTTACATCTCGCGGCTCTTGCGGCAGGCGTTGGCCCCAGGACATCTGTTGTGACTAGCCCAATCACTTTTGTTGCAAGTGCTAATGCAGCAAGATATTGCGGAGGCGACATGCTTTTTGCAGACATTGACCCCGAAACGGTTAATATGTCACCGGACGCTCTGCGAGAAGTCCTTTTAAAAAATTCTAATGTTAAAGCAATAATTCCAGTTCATTTTGCTGGGTTACCTTGCGACATGATCGCAATAAAAAATTTGGCTGATGAGGCTGGAGCTATCGTGATTGAAGATGCAGCTCATGCATTAGGTGCAACTTATCCAAATGGAAAGCGGGTTGGTTGTTGTGAAAATTCATTAATGACCATTTTTTCGTTTCATCCAGTTAAAGCAATTGCTGCTGGCGAGGGTGGAATGATTACCACCAATGATGAAGCAACTTATCGAAAATTAATTAGGTCTCGAAGCCATGGCATAAATAAATTGGATGATCTGCTCCAAATTGAAGCGGAAGCATTTGCAGATGGTGAACAAAACCCCTGGTACTATGAAATGCAAGAGCTTGGGTTTCATTATCG
>Ga0214919_10006098_pt1 | contig 16709 bp, 15 predicted proteins | sample LL1503_MetaG_FD_177994 | JGI IMG/M metagenome (GOLD analysis project Ga0214919, IMG submission 177994) | Freshwater microbial communities from Lake Lanier, Atlanta, Georgia, United States - LL-1503 | ecosystem: Environmental > Aquatic > Freshwater > Lake | place: USA: Georgia | collected... | reverse complement strand
CCCTGGCCAGCTCCCTTGAGGAAGGCAGGGGCGCACCCATGGGCAGACGCCCATCCAAAATAGCCTGAACCACGGACAAGCGCAGCCGCTGCTGCAAAGGCAGCCCCGGCCCCTGCTGCAAGGCAAACAGGCTTTCCCATTGCGCGTTTTTGGTGCGGGGCGTGTTCGTCATGGCAGAGTCAGTATAAAAGCAGGGGCGCTGGCTTGTTCGAATCCGGCCATCTGGCTCTATCAGATTCGGCCCAAGCCGCCTATCCTGCCAGCTTTGAAACCCGCCCAGAGTTCGCCATGCCCCAAGCCAACCCGCCAGTCACCACAAGCACCCTCGCCGCTTTCAGCGAGGCCTGGAACCGCCACGATGTCGACGCCTTGATGTCCTTCATGACCGACGACTGCGTATTCATGACCGCTGGAGGCCCAGACGCCTGCGGCGCCCGACACGCTGGCACCGAGGCCGTGCGCAAAGCCTTCGCCGGCGCATGGGCCACCTTGCCCGACGCCCAATGGCGCAATGGCCAACACTTTGTGCAGGGTGATTTCGGCGTGTCGCAATGGACCTTCACGGGTACCGCAGCCGATGGCAGCCGGGTCGAGACCGACGGCGTCGACATCTTCACCTTTCGCGACGGCAAAATTGCCGTCAAAAATGCCTTCCGTAAGGCACGACCCAATCTGCCCGCTGCTCAATAAGCAGGTAGGCGCATGAGCATGACGCAAACAATGCAATTCACCGGTGGCGCGCCACCCACAGACCGAAGCTATGACCCGCAGTACGACCCGCTGGTCTCGGCGAACCCCGGCGCGGGGCGGGCCTATGCACCGACCTATTGGGTCGCCAGTGCTGGCGCCCCCCCCGCAGACGACGGCCCGATCTCGGCAGACATGGATGCTGACGTGGTGGTCATCGGGTCAGGATCAACCGGCATGTCGACCGCGCTGTACCTGGCACAAGAGCATGGCATCCAGGCCGTGGTGCTGGAAGCCAATCAGACCGCATGGGGCTGCTCCAGCCGCAGCGGCGGTCAGGGTCAGAATGCCAGTGGCCGCTTGACGCGCTCGCAGTGGATCGAACGCTGGGGCCTGGATGTCGCCAAAAAGCTCGACCGCGAGATTCGCACCGGGTTTGAGAACTTCAAGGCACTGACCGAGGAGATCGACTGCGATGCTACCGACGGCGGCCACCTCTACCTGGCACACCGGCCCGAGAAAATGGCCTACCTGCGCAACGAGCACCGGGTGCGCAATGAAACTTTTGGCTATAAGACTCGCATATTGAGCGCCGAAGAGGTGCGCCGCGACTACTGCGACGAGCGCGACACCGCAGGCGCCATGCTCGAAGCCGAAGGCGTGGGCGTTCACCCGCTCAAATTCACCTTTGGGCTGATGCGCAAGGCGCGGGCACTGGGCGTCAAGGTCCACACGGCCAGCCCAGTGCAAGGTTGGACCACAGTCAACGGCGTGCACCACCTGCGCACCCCGGGCGGCGTGGTGCGGGCCAAGCGCGTGGCGGTTTGTACCGGCGGCTACACCGGGCAGGGACTCAACCCCATGCTCAAGAACAAGCTGCTGCCCATCCTGTCGAACTCGGTGGTCACCCGGCCCCTGACGCAAGCCGAACTGGCAGCCACGAACTTCAAATCGCACACTTTTCTCACCGACACCCGTACCCTGCGCTTTTACTACCGGCTTCTCAAAGATAACCGCCTGCAGTTGGGTAGCCGCAGTTCCATCACCGGGGCCGACGCGCAAGACCCGGTGCACCTGAAACTGCTGACCGACGCCATCGCGCGCAAGTTCCCGCCCTTGGCTGGCATCCAGATCGACTACTCCTGGTGGGGCTGGGTGGATGTGAGCCACGACATGATGCCGCGCATCAGCCGGCCCGACCCGGCGCAAACGGTCTGGCATGCGGTGGGCTATGGTGGCAATGGTGTGTCGTTTTCTACATGGGCTGGCAAACGGCTGGCCGAACGTGTGGCTGGCAAGGACGGAGGCAACGAGGTGTTTCAGCTGCCCATCTACAGCTCACCTCTGGAATACCCCAACCTGTTTGGCTTAGTGCGGTCTGAGGCGTTTGCGCCATTCCGGCGCTTTGGCCAGTATTTTCTGTACAAGTGGTATTGGTTGCGGGATGAGAAATAATTGAAATCAAATTGGCTGGCTGCGCGTCACGCGGCTATCCAGTAGCGTCGGCTGGCGGTAAAAAACCGAATGGCGCCATTCACATGGTCAGAGGGGCAAGTTCTGAATTCGATGTCTTCTCCTCCTGAAGTGAACCGCCCACCTTTGCAAGCCATACGGGTACTGGACCTCACCCGTTTGCTGCCAGGTCCCATGTGTACTTTGCACCTGGCCGACCTTGGCGCCGATGTCATCAAGATCGAGGACACGGGGGTTGGGGACTATGTCTCAGTTCCTGTTCGCGAAATGCTCAATCGCAACAAACGAGGCATACGCCTGGACCTTAAGCAGGCTGAAGGGGTCGAAATATTACTGCAGATGTGCGAGCGTGCCGACGTGCTGGTCGAGGGCTTTCGCCCGGGCGTGATGGCGCGGCTCGGCCTTGGCTACGATGTGATCCAAAGCCGTAACCCCAGACTGGTCTACTGCAGCATCAGTGGGTACGGTCAGACCGGGCCCCTGAGTCAAAAAGCCGGGCATGACCTGAACTACTGCGGCTTCGCCGGGGTAGCCGAGCAGGTGGGCATCTCCGGCGGCCAGCTGGCGCTGTCGAACCTGCCGATGGGCGACTTGCTGGGTGGCACCATGCTCGCCGTGATGGGCATTCTCGCGGCCTTGTTCGATGCGCAACGCACTGGCCAGGGCCGGCACGTCGATGTGGCCATTGCCGACGGCGTGTTGGCGCATGCGGTGCTTCCGCTGGCCGGTTTGCACAGCGAGGGCCGAACGCCACCCCCGGGCGGTGACAAACTGACCGGAGCCTTGCCCTGCTATGGGCTTTACCCGACGCAAGATGGCCGCTATCTGGCGGTGGGGACCTTCGAGCCCAAGTTCTGGGCCAGGTTTTGCACCATCCTGGCTCGACCTGAGCTGACCGAGCACCACATACCCAAAACCCAATCGCTGTCCGATTGGGTGCGTAAAGGGGTGGGCGAGGCGGTTCGGGCGCACCCGCTGGCCTACTGGGTGCAGCTGCTGGAGGGCGCTGATTGCTGCGTCACGCCCGTGCTCAGGCTGGACGAGGCGCGGGACCTGCCGCACTTCAAGGCGCGAGACATGTGGGTGCAGGTGCAGACGGCCCAAGGTGAGCAAATGACCCAAACGGCGATGCCGGTGAAGATGACGGGGTTCAATTTTGAAGTGCGCTGTCCGGCTCCCAGCCAGGGTCAGCATACGCGTGAGGTCTTGGGCGAGTTGGGGCTGGACTTTGCTGTGATCGAGGCACTGTTTCAGCGTAAAGTCGCATCTTAGATCCCGTCTGATTGCCCGCCGCCCGTTCAATGAGTCGCCACCAGAAACCTCCCCAGATCCAGCACACCATCGCCATTTACCAGGTGGTGCAGATGCTGCAGGCCATAGAGGGGGAATCGGACCGTGCCGTGGTGTTGCGACGGGCTGGTATCTCGCCCGCCCTGCTGGAGTCTGCTCTGGCGCGGGTGTCCCAGATCCAATTCGCCCGCCTGATGACCGCGCTGGTGCGCCACCACCGTGACGAATTTTGGGGCTTGGGTTCCTCGCCCTTGCCTTTGGGTACATTCGCAATGGGATGCCGCATGCTGGTGGGACACCGCAAACTAGGCGAGGCCTTGCGCGCCGGGTTACGCTACTACCACGCCTTACTGCCAGACTTTGTGCCCCGTCTGCAAATCAGAGATGGTATGGCCTATGTGCGAATGAGCTCACGGCACGCCTTGAACGATCGCCAGACGTATGCGGTGCGTGTTTTCATGTTTCTCAGTTATGGGGTGATGTGCTGGCTGGCAGCCCGACGCATACCTGTTGACGAGGTGATCTATCAAGACCGCGATGTGTTGCGCCGTAGCGATGCTTCGCGCCTGTTTCAAGCGCCGACCCGACTCTCGGATGGTGAATGGGGCTACCGCTTTGCGGTCAAGTGGCTGGACTTGCCCGTGGAACAGAACGCCGAAAGTGTCGAAACATTTTTGCGTGGCGCACCAGGATGTTTGTTGGTGAAGTATCGAGACCAAGCCAGCTTTACCGAGCGCATCCGACGCATGCTTCGGCGCTACCTGGCCGACGAAATGCCATCATTCGAAGCGGTCAGCGACATGCTGGCCACTACGCCGCAAACCTTGCGCAGACGTCTTCAACGCGAGGGCCAGGGCTACCAGATGATCAAGGACGCCTTGCGCCGAGACGTCGCCGTCGATTACCTTACCCAGTCCGACATGTCTTTGATCGAAGTCGCCGCACGGGTGGGCTACTCTGAAGCCAGCACTTTCCACCGCGCCTTTAAAGTGTGGACCGGCCTGTCGCCCGGGGCTTACCGCCAAGCACACAATGAGCCCATCTCTGTACCGAGGTAGTCTCCTTGCAAAGTTGGTATTTTTTGCCAATCATCTTGAGGTGATTGGCGATTGGCAAGTGAGTGTTGAAGCTAGATACTTCAGGCGTATCGAACCGTCTCAAGGCAAAGGCATGGCCGTTCAAAACCGCGCAGTTTACGTCGCTGGTGTGGGTATGACCCCTTTCGCCAAACCAGGCGCCAGCCAGGCCTACAACGTTATGGGCATGGGTGCGGCCAGGCTTGCGCTCGATGATGCAGGCGTTCCCTACGATCAGGTCCAGCAAGCCTATGCCGGCTATGTCTATGGCGACTCCACCGCCGGGCAGGCCGTCATGTACGGTGTTGGGCTGACCGGCATCCCAGTCTTCAATGTAAACAATAATTGCGCCACGGGTTCAAGTGCGCTATTTCTGGCGCGTCAGGCGGTAGAGGGCGGCATGGTCGAATGTGCTATCGCTGTCGGCTTTGAGCAGATGGTTCCAGGCGCTCTAAAGGGTGCCTACGACGACCGCCCATCGCCCATGGCACGGTTTACCGAGGCCATGACCGCCCATCAGGGCTACGAGCCGGCAGCCCCACGTGCCGCGCAATTTTTTGGCGGCGCCGGCATGGACTACATGCAGCAATACGGCATCCGGGCCGATACTTTCGGCCGTATTTCGGTCAAGGCCCGTCAGCATGCGGCGCGCAACCCGATGGCGGTTTTTCGCCAGACCCTGACGCTTGAAGAGGTCATGGCCTCGCCTGTCGTTTTTGGTCTGCTCACGCGTTACCAGTGCTGTCCCCCAACCTGTGGCGCTGCGGCAGCCATTGTCTGTTCGGCCGACTTTGCCAAAAAACACAAATTGGACATGCGCGTCGTCATTGCTGCGCAGGCTATGACCAGCGATAAGCTCACTTCCTTCGAGAGCAACGACATGCGCCGCGTGGTCGGCTACGACATGACAGCCGCTGCTGCAACGCAGGTCTACCACGCCGCTGGGGTGGGCCCCGAAGACCTTGATGTGGTTGAGCTGCACGACTGTTTCACGACCAATGAACTCATCACCTATGAAGGCCTGGGCCTGACGCCCGAAGGCACGGCCGAAAAATTTATTCTTGACGGCGACAACACTTACGGCGGGCGCATTGTCACCAACCCCTCCGGCGGTTTGCTGTCCAAAGGCCACCCCCTAGGCGCCACAGGACTGGCGCAGTGCGCTGAGTTGGTTTGGCAGTTGCGCGGTCAGGCTGGCGAGCGGCAGGTCGAAGGGGCCCGTCTGGCGCTTCAGCACAACCTGGGGCTTGGTGGCGCCTGTGTCGTGACGCTCTACCAAAAAACCTGAGACTGATCATGATTGACCGCCAATACATCGGCCATGCCATGCCGAGCTTTGAGGTGCTGGTGGAAAAAGGCCGCTTGCACTTTTTTGCCAAGGCCACCGGCCAGACCGATCCGGTGTATTGGGATGAAGTCGCAGCCCGAGCTGCTGGGCATCCGGCCCTGCCCGTGCCACCGACCTTTCTCTTTTGCCTGGAGATGGCATCGCCCGATCCAGCCGCGATCCGGCATCTGCTTGGAATGGATTACCGCCGACTGTTGCACGGGGAGCAAGGTTTTACATATCACAGCCTGGCGTATGCCGGCGATGTGCTGCGCTTTGAGCAGCGCATCGAAGACATCTACGATAAAAAGGGCGGTGCGCTTGAATTTGTGCTGCGCAAGACGCGTGTGACCAAACAACGTGGCAAGCCAGTCGCCGATCTCCGTACCGTGACCGTCCTGCGCAATGACTGACGCAATGCCTTTGAACTCATCGCGCCCGTCGTTCGCAAACCTGCGGGTGGGCGACACCCTTGCTGCGTTGAAACTGCCTCCCGTTTCGCGGCTGACCTTGGCCCTGTACTGCGGGGCATCGGGCGATCACAATCCTATCCACGTCGACACCGACTTTGCGCACAATGCAGGCATGCCTGACGTCATTGCCCATGGCATGCTGTCCATGGCTTGGCTGGCCCGTTTGCTGACTGATTGGGTGCCACAGCAGGCGATTCGTGAATACAACGTGCGCTTTGCCACCATGACATCTGTTGGGGAAGCAATTACCTGCATCGGCGAGGTCATCGAGAAACTCGAAACCAATGGCGAGCGACGCGTGCGCCTGTTGCTGAAGGTGGCCAATGCCGATGGCCAGATCAAGCTGATCGGCGATGCGGTGGTCGCGCTGGCTTGAGTCACCAACCCATGTGTAAAAAAGTCTCATGAACGCAGGGCTCGACCAGCTTGGTGGCAACCACATCCGTTGGATCATGAAGCGGCTGATACTAGCCCTTACTGACATGTCTGGCCAGACCTAAGGAGATGCTGTGGAAAGTGTTCTGACCTTCCCCCGTACTGTGTTTCGCGAAGACCACGAAATGCTCAGAAAAACGGTGCGCCGCTTTTTGGAGTCCGAGTGCAAGCCGCGCCAGAGCCTGTGGGACACAGCTGGCCGGGTCGACCGTGAAACATGGCTCAAGGCCGGACGCGAAGGGTTGCTTTGCGCCACCATGGACGTCCAGTGGGGCGGCGGTGGCGGCGACTTCGGCCATGCGGCGGTGATCGTTGAAGAGATCGGCCGCTCAGGCGTTAGCGGGTTGGGCTTTAGCCTGCATTCCGATGTCGTCGCGCCTTACCTTGAGCGACTCGGCACCACCGAGCAAAAGGCGCGGTGGCTGCCTGGCTGCGCGCGCGGCGAACTCATTTTGGCGATTGCCATGAGTGAGCCTGGCGCGGGCAGTGACCTCAAGGCCATCCGCACGAGTGCCCGCCTTGAAGGTGACGAGTATGTCCTTGACGGCGCCAAGACCTTCATCTCCAATGGTCTGAACTGTGACTTGGTGGTGGTCGTGGCCAAGACCCGGCCAGAGTTGGGGGCCAAGGGCGTGTCGCTCATTCTGGTGGAAGCTGACCGCGCAGGTTTTCGCAGAGGCCGCAAACTTGACAAAATGGGCCAGCAAGCCGCCGACACTGCAGAGTTGTTCTTTGAAGGCGTTCGGGTTCCAAGGGGCAATCTGCTGGGAGAGGAAAACAAAGGCTTTGGGTACCTCATGCAAGAGCTGGCGCAGGAGCGTTTTGTGATCGCACTAGGCGCTGCCGCGAAGATGGAGGCCATGTTCGCCGAGACGGTGGGCTACACCAAGTCGAGAATGGTGTTTGGCAAACCGCTTTTCGAATTTCAGAACACGCGCTTCAAGCTGGCAGACATCAAGGTGCGCACCACGGCGGTACGCATGATGGTAGACCAATACCTTGGCGAGCACCTGCGTCGAAAATTGACGGTCGAAGAAGGCGCCATGGCCAAGCTGTATTGCACTGAAGAGCTGGGCAAAGCCCTCGATGAGCTGCTGCAGCTGTACGGCGGCTACGGTTACATGATGGAATACCCAATCACCCGGGCATTCGTGGACTCTCGTGTCACCCGCATTTACGGGGGTACCAGTGAGGTCATGAAAGAGCTGATTTCCAGAAGTATATGACCATGGCCAACTGGCACCGTAAATTTTGGCCCCAGGGTGTGCCCCATCAGTTGCGGGTGCCGCAGGTCACGCTCAACCATTATTTGCATACAGCAGCTCAGCGGTATCCCGATAAACCGGCACTGATTTACGCCGACCGGGTGTTGACGTATCGCGAGTTGCACCAGCAGGTGGAGGCAGTAGCTGCTTATTTGCAGCAGCGGCTGGGCGTTGTTCGCGGCGACCGTCTGCTGCTGATAAGTCAGAATTGCCCGGAGTTTGTTATTGATTACTACGCGGCCATGCGCGTGGGCGCTGCTGTCGTGCCGGTCAGCCCGATGAGCACCTTGGTTGAGATTGCCTACTATGCCGATGACAGTGGTGCCAAAGTGGCGTTGGTGGCGCAAGACCTGCTGCATCAGGTGCAGCCCCTGATGGGTCGAGATGGCGGCACTCTGACTTCGGCGCTGGTACACACTTACAGCGAGGGCGTACCCTCCAGTGGCATCGAGGCGCTGCCTGAGGCTATGCGCTTTACCGCCTGTGTCTTTTCTGAGGACACCGTGCATGCCTTTGCTGACGCACTGGCTTACAACAACCCGGTGCAAGACGTGGGGCATGGTCCCCACGATCTGGCCGTGTTGCCTTACACCTCGGGCACCACCGGGCATCCCAAGGGCTGCTGCCACACGCACAGCACCATGCTAGCTTCCAACCTGGCCTCCCAGGTGTGGCGTGGCTTGCATACCGACGCGGTGTTTTTGTGCGTTGCGCCGCTGTTTCATATGCTGGGCATGCAAAACGGCATGAACTTGCCCCTCACCCTGAGTGGGACCATCGTGATGATGCCGCGGTGGGATGCGGCGCGGGCGACAGCCCTGGTTGAGCGTTACCGCGTCACGGTCTGGACTGCTCCGCCGGCCATGGTGATGGACTTCTTTGCCCATCCAAGTGCCCGTGAGCGCGACCTGTCGAGCCTGACGATGTTGTCTGGTGGTGGTGCGGCCATGCCCGAGGCGGTGGCCAGGTTGCTGCTTGATCAATTCGGGCTGACTTACAACGAAGCCTATGGCCTGTCGGAAACGGCGGCCTTTTTGCATGCTAACCCGCCGGCCCGCTGCAAACGCCAGTGCCTGGGTATACCCACTCAGGGCGTGGATTCGCGCATTGTTGACCCCGAAACCCTCCAAGAGTTGCCCCAAGGGCAAGTGGGTGAACTGGTCACTCGCGGCTCCCAGGTGATGCAGGGTTACTGGCGTAACGCACAAGCCGACAAGGATGCTTTCATGATGTTGGACGAAGAACGTTTCTTCAGAACGGGTGACTTGGCCTTGGTCGATGAAGATGGGTATTTCGTGATGCGTGATCGCCTCAAACGGATGATCAACGCCTCTGGCCTCAAGGTCTGGCCCGCAGAAGTGGAAAATGCGATGTACGAACATCCCGCAGTTCATGAAGCCTGTGTTATATCGATGCCTGATGCCAAGCGCGGTGAAAGCGTATTGGCTTTGCTGGTGCTCAAACCGGCTTTTAAAGGCGAGGTCGCTGAGCAAACCATCATCGACTGGAGCCGACAGCGAATGGCCGTCTATAAAGCGCCGCGCAGAGTGCGATTCATGGACGCCCTGCCGAAGTCGAACATGGGCAAAATCCTCTGGCGCCAGTTGCAAGAGCAAGAGCATGCAGGTCTGAACACATTTCACGACGTAAAAGGGTAGTCACATGGGCGGTGCAGGATTAGTACAGGACAAAGTTGTCGTGGTGACGGGCGCTGGTGGGGGCATTGGCCGCGATATTGCGCTGGCCATGGCCCGTGAAGGGGCCAAAGTCGTGGTCAATGACCTGGGTGGTTCCGTGTCGGGCGAGGGTCAGGATGCCGGCCCTGCCCACAAGGTGCTCCATGAGATCCTGGCCATGGGTGGGCAGGCCGCCGCCAACACTGACAGCGTATCGGATGCTGCGGGGGCTACGCGCATCGTCCAGACGGCGATCGAGCACTTTGGCCGTATCGATGTGGTGGTGAACAATGCGGGCATCCTGCGCGACCGTTTTTTTCACAAGATGAGCGTGGACGAATGGGACGCCGTGCTCAAGGTCCACCTATACGGCGCCTTTTACGTTAGCCGTGCAGCCGCCCCGCACTTCAAGGAGCAGGAGCAGGGCAACTTTATCCACATGACCTCTAGTTCCGGCTTGGTGGGCAACTTGGGTCAAGCCAATTATTCGGCCGCCAAACTGGGCGTGATGGCCTTATCCAAGTCGATCGCGCTGGACTTGCAAAGGTTCAATGTGCGCTCTAACTGCATCGCTCCTTTTGCATGGAGCCGCATGATTGGCTCGATCCCGACCGATACCCCGGCAGAGCAAGCCCGTGTTGCGCGCATCAAGCAGATGACGCCGGCCAAGATCGCGCCCATGGCGGTGGCCCTTGCCAGCGACGCAGCGTCGAATGTGAATGGCCAGGTTTTTGCCGTGCGAAATAACGAAATCTTCTTGATGAGTCAGCCGCGTCCTGTGCGCTCAGTACACCGCGGCGATGGCTGGACCCCGCAAACGGTGCTCGATCACGCGCTACCTGCGCTAGCGTCGAGTTTCTTTGACCTGGCGCGTTCGGGCGACGTGTTCAGTTGGGACCCCATCTGAAAGCCGGACTGGAGAATTGCCGTGAACCCATCACAACCCATGTCAGTTAACCGAGGTGCTCTGGCCCGCCACCAGGCGGCATTGGCGCAAGGGCGATTCCTGATTCAGAAGTGCAATGACTGCACGCGCCACATTTACTACCCTCGCGAAATTTGTCCACATTGCGGCAGTGACGCCGTCGAACTCGTGGAACCTACCGGCACAGGCACGGTCTATGCAGTCACCAATGTGCGGCGAAAACCGGCCGAAGGCGGTGACTACAACGTGAGTCTGATCGATCTGGACGAAGGTCCACGCCTGATGAGTCGTGTCGAAAAAATGGCGCCGGATAGCGTCAAGATCGGTCAGCGGGTGAGCGCCCGTGTCGTCCTGACTGAAGGCCGCGGCATGGTGATCTTTGATCCCGTGCCTGGCGGAGGCGCCCCATGAGCCCCGACTTGAAACAGCTGCGCGGCAGCGCGGCTATTGCCGGCGTGGCTACTTTTGGCTGTGGCGAAGCCCATGGCTTTACTGAAATGGAATTGCTAGTCCGCTCAGCCCATGCGGCTGTTGCCGAAGCCGGCCTGAAGATGAGCGACATCGATGGCTTGTGCACCGCCAGTGTCGGTGCCACCATGTGGTCGATGCCGGTCATTGAATACCTGGGTATCCGTCCGACCTATATCGACGGCACCATGATCGGAGGCGCCAGCTTCATTGCTCACTTGTTGCCTGCCATGCACGCATTGCAGTCGGGTCAATGCAAGGCGGTACTGGTCTGCTACGGTAGCACTCAGCGCACGTCGACGCATGGCCGTCGAGAGGTCGCCCAGGCGCGCCGCTGGATGGACCCACAGCCCTATGAAACGCCTTACGAGCCGTTTAACCCACCCTCCGCCTATGCGCTGGCCGCATCCCGTCACATGCACCAGTACGGCACCACGCGCCGAGACTTGGCGGAAGTGGCAGTGGCTGCCCGGGCCTGGGCGCGCCTGAACCCCGAAGCGTTCATGCGCGAACCGCTTTCCATCGATGACGTGCTGGCCGCCCGCATGGTCAGCGATCCGCTCTCGGTGCGCGACTGTTGCCTGGTCACGGACGGCGGCGGAGCTTATGTGCTAGTGCATTCAGACCGCGCCCCTGACTTGCGCCAAAAGCCGGTTTATGTGCTGGGCAATGCCACAGCGGTGTGGAACCGGCAAATCTCGTCGATGGATGACCTGACGGTGACCGCAGCTACCCAGTCTGGACGAGATGCCTACGCCATGGCTGGCCTGGGTGCCAAGGACATCGACGTCGTGCAGTTGTACGATGCCTTCACCATCAACACCTTGCTGTTCTTGGAGGATCTGGGCTTTTGCTCTAAGGGTGAGGCTGGCGCGTTCGTGCGCAACGGCGGCATCGCGCCCGGAGGACACTTGCCCGTCAATACCAATGGGGGAGGGTTGTCGTGCGTGCATCCTGGCATGTACGGCATTTTTGCGCTCATTGAAGCCGTGCGCCAGTTGCGTGGTGACTGCGGTGACCGTCAAGTGCCCCGCGCAATGACAGCCATTGCGCACGGCAACGGCGGTACCTTGTCGAGCCAGTCTACAGCGGTGTTGGGTTTGGCCGAGACCTTGTGATGTCGGTAACTGATGATGCCAAGCCATGTTTGAAGAGAGTCTATTCACATGATCCGAGATCCTGAAACCTTTGAAGCCCTGCTCGACTCTGTGCGCCGCTTTGTGCGAGAGCGCCTGGTGCCCGCTGAAAGTGAGGTCGCAGAGACCGATCAGATCCCGGCAGCCATCGTGCTGGCGATGCGCGACATGGGCTTGTTCGGACTGACTATCCCGGAGTCTTATGGTGGGCTAGGACTGACTATGGAAGAGGAGTCGCGCCTGCTCTTTGAGTTGTGCAAGACGTCACCGGCATTTCGCTCCGTGATTGGCACCACGGTGGGCATCGGTTCGCAAGGCATCTTGATGGACGGCACGCCTGAGCAAAAAGCCTATTACCTGCCCAAGCTGGCAACGGGGGAGTGGATGGCCTCCTTTGCGTTGACAGAGCCTGATGCTGGATCGGACGCCGCTTCGTTGCGCACCACGGCGATCCGGGATGGCGACGTGTACGTGGTGAATGGCACCAAGCGCTACATCACCAATGCACCGCAGGCCACACTTTTTACCCTCATGGCTCGCACCAATCCGCAAGACAAGACCGCAGGCGGCGTGTCGGCATTCATCTTGGATGCCAAATCGCCGGGCATCACCTTGGGCAAGATTGACCAAAAAATGGGCCAGAAAGGGGCACACACCTGCGATGTGATTTTTGAGAATGTCCGGGTGCCTGCCTCCCACTTGATTGGCGGCCGGGAAGGTCAGGGCTTCAAGACGGCGATGAAGGTGCTCGAAAAAGGCCGTATCCATTTGGCGGCGGTCTGTGTGGGCGTGGCCCAGCGCATTCTGAACGACGCCCTGCGTTACGCTGTGGATCGCAAGCAGTTCGGGCAATCGATTGCCGACTTCCAGCTGGTGCAAGCCATGCTGGCCGACAGCAAGGCTGAGTTGTACGCCGCTGAATGCATGGTGATCGATGCGGCGCGAAAGCGCGACGAGGGCCGCAACGTTGCCACTGAAGCATCTTGCTGCAAGATGTTTGCATCAGAGATGTGCGGACGCGTCGCCGACCGTGCGGTTCAGATTCTGGGTGGTGCGGGCTATTTGTCAGAGTACGGCATTGAGCGCTTTTACCGTGATGTGCGGCTGTTCCGCCTGTATGAAGGCACGACCCAGATTCAGCAGTTGATCATTGCGCGCAACATGGTCCGCGAAGCACGCGGTTAGGTGTGTCCAACAGCTGTTCGCTTGAATCACCAAGCAGAAGACAGTTCTGAATATTTTTTCACTTGAAACCTGAGGAGGAAATGCGGTGACTTCCCACACTGCCCAATTGGCCGCCTTTGCCGCGGCACTGAGTTTTGAAGATATTCCCGATCCAGTGGTTCGCAAGATCGAAGACCTGCTGGTGGACTGGTTTGGCTCCACGGTCGCCCCCCCGGCCCAGCTTCTTCATTCCCGGCTAAGACCGGGAATCCATATGCCAAATTGGCCTCTAGCCCCCGTCCTTATTGGGGTTATAGCTATTTATTTGATAGCAAATGGACGAAATCGGCCTGATGCATCCCACCGGGTGGCCTTTAAATAAATTGTCACTTTCTGCCAATGCAATTGAAGCTTGGGGCGATTGCACAAACGCATGCGGCTGGGTGCAATGGTGGTCACCGCCCGGGATTAGCTTGCGCGGTTGGAGCAGATGACCGCATGTATTTGTCTTTCGAGCGATCCAGGGCTTGCGCCGTCGCACGGCAAACCTGCTGCAGCGCGGCATTTGCTTATTAATGGGTGATCGTTGGACGGATATTTTCGTATTTTTACTATAGGGGGCAGACCTTGAGCACGATTGACCGTAGACACCTTTTGCAAGCGGGCGCAGCCCTCACAGCCGGCAGCATTTTTGGCATTCCCCTGGAGGTGGCAGCCCAGGCTGCCAAGGGCGGCGTGCTGGTGATCGGTACGGCAGAGAATCCGCGCCACCTCAATTCCGCCGTGCAAAGCGGCTTGGGCACCATGCTGCCCGCAGCGCAGTTGTTCGCCTCGCCAATTCGCATGGACAAGGACTGGAAGCCCCAACCCTACTTGGCCGAACGCTGGTCATTGTCTGAGGACAACCGCAGCGTGACCCTGTTCCTGCGCAAGGATGCAGTGTTTCACGATGGCAAACCGGTGACCGCAGATGATGTGAAATTTTCAATTGAGGCGATCCGCGACAACCACCCCTTCAAGACCATGTACGGGCCGGTCAACGCGGTCACCATTGTCGACCCCCATACGGCTGTGGTGCGCTTGGCTGAGCCTCACCCGGCCCTGCTGCTCGCCATGTCGACATCGCTGACACCCATCATTCCCAAACACATCTATGGCGACGGCCCTGACCTCAAAATCCATCCACGCAACGCCAGTCCGATAGGTTCAGGCCCGTTCAAACTGGTCGAGTTCAAACAGGGTGAGCACATCATCCTTGACCGCTTTGACCGTTTCTTCCTCAAGGGCTTGCCGCGGCTCGATCGCATCATTGTGCGCACGTTCAAGGACCCTTCCAGCTTGATGATCGCCTTCGAACGTGGCGAGATCGACGTCCATTCCTCCGCGCGAGACCCTGCCTCGCAAGCGCGCGTACGCAAGATGTCCAACGCGACACTGGTCACGCGGGAAGCGCCTGCGCTGGGACCATTGACCTGGCTCGCGTTCAACAACAAGAGCCCCAAGCTGGCCGATAAGCGGGTGCGCCAGGCCATCAACTATGCCCTCGACAAAAAGTACTTGATCGAGACGCTGCTTGGGGGCGTTCACACCCGGGCGACCGGACCGATCGTCTCGGGTAGTCCGTTCTATACCAAGGACGTTGAACGTTACGACTTCAACCTCGACAAGGCTCGCAAGTTGCTGGACGACGCCGGTCTAAAACCCGGTGTAAACGGCGTGCGGCAGACGATCGACTACGACTACCTGCCGGGCCTTCCGGAGGCCCCCATCATCCAGGAGTACGTGAAGGTGGCACTGGCTAAAGTGGGGATCGAGGTCAATGTTCGAACTTCGCCCGACTTTCCCACTTGGGCGAGACGCATCTCATCACTGCAATTCGACATGGCGTCAGACAATGTCTGGAACTGGGGCGACCCAGTGATTGGGGTGCACCGGACATGGTTAAGTTCAAACATCAAGCCCGGTGTGATCTGGTCCAACACACAGAGCTATGCCAACCCCAAGGTCGACGAGTTGCTGGCGGCGGCCGGCAAAGAGATGAACCCCGCCAAGCGCAAGGCGTTTTACGTGGACATGCAAAAACGGGTGGTGGATGACTGTCCGGTTGCTTTCTTGTTCGAAATTGGCATTGCCAGCGCCTACCTTACCAAGGTAGTCGATCGCCCAGCGGGCATCTGGGGTCCAGTGGACGCGTACACCGAGATGAGCGTGAAAGCCTGAGCTTAGCCCGCAGCCTGCAGCCCTTCAATGGCTTGTTGCCAGATCTGCATGGCCCGTTGAAACACGCCCTCACGCCAGGCTGGCGTGTCCACGAAAAATGCATCTCTCACCTGTTGCCGGATGACATCGCCTTGCGCAGAATTCGGCTGGCCCCGCTGGTACAACCAGTTATCAGCAAACAAGGCGTGGCGAACCAGTGCTTGGGCTTGCGTGCCCACTTCAAGGGCAATCGCCACGGCAAGCGCCTGAGGGCACAAAGCCTCAAACGCCATACGCACATTACCGCTGACCACCACAGTAGCGGACTCACCCAGGGCGGGCGATGTCACATCAGCGCCCCACCACTGGCGGGCCAGTTCAAGCGACCTTGAACCCACAGGGTGCCGGCAAATCAACTCTGTGTGCCCTACTGGCCCCAGACCGGTGTGATGATCGAGCACCGCGATGACCTGCGCCGCCTGCAAATAACGGGAGGCCAAGACTTGGAGTTGCTGGTTTGACCAGCATGGCGCCTGACCTCCGTAAAAGACGCCATCCGGATGATGGTGCTGCCCGCCGCTGATCGCCTTGGATGCGGCCCGGAGCCCAACGCGCTCTGCGTATGCCGCGAGCTGCGCCTTCAATTGCAACTGGCTGCCTTCCTCCCATTGCGGCGGCAGCAGCCATGGATGGACAGTGTCATAGTCCGGGTTGATCGGCAATGGGGCGGAGAAGTCTATGCAGTTTCGGTTGATGTCGATGTTGTCTTCGTTGACCCGTCTTAAATAGGAGAAGCCATAGGGGTTCAGCGCATGCACCAACAGAACGGCAGTGTCTGGGGGCAAAGCCTGACCAGCCCGCTGGTTCAGCCAGCCCACTTGGCAGCCACTGCCATACAGACCTTCAATGCCATGCGTGCCGGAAACGCTGACCAATACTTTGCGTGCGTCCCTTGGGCCCAACCACGCGAGATCTATGGCCAGCTCCTCGCCCTGGCGTCCCTGTTGAGGGTGAACCAATGTGTCCAACTGGGCGTTGGCATGAAGGGCAGTTTCCCGAAATGCCAGCCGGGCGGAGGGGTAGTCATGCGGGAAAGTTGGAGTCATGGGCAGACC
>Ga0214919_10006097_pt1 | contig 16713 bp, 21 predicted proteins | sample LL1503_MetaG_FD_177994 | JGI IMG/M metagenome (GOLD analysis project Ga0214919, IMG submission 177994) | Freshwater microbial communities from Lake Lanier, Atlanta, Georgia, United States - LL-1503 | ecosystem: Environmental > Aquatic > Freshwater > Lake | place: USA: Georgia | collected... | reverse complement strand
TGGCGGAAGCGGTGAGATTCGAACTCACGAACGTCGCGAAACGTTGCCGGTTTTCAAGACCGGTGCAATCGACCACTCTGCCACGCTTCCTGTACGCGAGATTTTAGCCTGACAATTCGCCAGTTTCAGGCATCTGCCAAAAAAAGGGACTGCAAATCACTTAAAAAATCAAATCCCATGTTGGTTGGCACCACTCTTTGAAGGTCTGCCTCTATCCATCCCTTGGTTTTTGCTTCATCCAAGGCCTTCGAAATGGACGAAATGGGAAGCCCCGTTCGATCTGAATACCACTTCAAATCAAAACCATCTTTTAATCGCAAGGCATTCAACATAAATTCGAAGGGCAGTTGATCGCGTTTAACTTCTTCAGATTGCGCAACTGCGGATGCCTGCATGGCCTTTTGCATGTACAACAAAGGCTCGCGATGCCTCACCAAACGCATCACGCGATGCGGAAAACTAATTTTGCTGTGCGCACCTGCGCCCAATCCCAAGTAATCGCCAAAATGCCAATAATTGGTGTTATGCCAACAAGCGTGACCTTTTTTTGCAAATGCAGATACTTCGTAGCGCGCCATGTTTGCTTTTTGCGTCGTCTGTACGATTCGATCCAGCATCTCATACGCGTGATCATCATCGGGCAAGCCAGACGGTTTGTGCTTGGCAAATAAGGTATTGGGTTCAATCGTTAAGTGATAAATCGACAGATGTGGTGGATTAACAGACAAGGCCCTTTTTAAATCTGCATCCAATTGCGCCAGCGTTTGAGTGGGCAATGCATACATCAAATCCAAATTAAATGTCTCAAACGCACGACTCGCCTCCGTGAGTGCATCCATCGCTTGCTGACCATTGTGAACACGGCCAATGATTTGAAGATGTTGATCGTTGAAACTTTGCACACCCACCGACAAACGCGTCACACCCGCTGCGCGAAACGCAAAAAATTTGTCTTTTTCAAAAGTACCAGGGTTGGCCTCTAAAGTGATTTCGCAATCGGGCACCAAGGGCAACAATGAACGCAAATCACTGATCAATCGATCAATCGCTGCTGGAGAAAACAAACTCGGCGTTCCACCGCCAATAAAAATACTGTGAACGGGTCTGCCCCATATTAAAGGCAATGACGCTTCTAAATCGGCTCGCAAAGCATCTAAATAATGTTGCTCGGGCAGTTCATTCAAGCCGCCTTGCCGCCATTCGTGCGAATTGAAATCGCAATAAGGACATTTTTTGATACACCATGGCAAGTGAATATAAATCGATAGCGGTGGCAATGCAGGTAAATTTAGTGTGCCTTGCCGCATCAAATGTTGAACATCTAAATTCATACTACCCATCGCTCGAGCATCAAACTCAACATCTGTTGCGCTGCAAATCCGCGATGGCTGTTTGCATTTTTTATTTCGACTGGCAACTGCGCAAATGTTTTTTCAAATTTTGGAATCCACATCACAGGATCAAAACCAAATCCATTTCTGCCCTGTGGCGAACGTGTGATTTCACCCACGACGCGCCCAACAGCAATCAAGGGTTCTGGATCGTGCGGTGTGCGCACAGCAACCAATGTGCTCACCAATGCAGCGCGTCGATTATCGATATGTGCCATTTGTTCAAGCAAGGCTTTTACATTCTCATCATCACCCTTGGGATAACCAAACTGCGTTGCATAAAAAGCTGTTTGTACGCCAGGCAAGCCATCAAATGCATCCACACACAAACCCGCATCATCGGCTAACGCAGGCAAGCCCGTGTGACTGCTCGCGTGTCTGGCTTTGGCTAATGCATTTTCAATAAAAGTATCGAAAGGCTCATCGGCCTCAGGAATATCAAATTCACTTTGCGATTTGAGCGTTAAGCGCAACGGCGCAAACATGGCTTGCAACTCTTGCAACTTGCCACGATTGTTGGACGCTAAAACAATATCGCGAATTGGTTTTAGCATAAATAATTAACTACACAATGATTTTTTTTGCATGACGACCAACTCATCGATGCCTTTTTTTGCCAATCGCAACATGGTCTGCATTTCATCCGAACTGAAAGCTGCGCCCTCCGCCGTGCCTTGCACTTCAACAAAACCGCCCGCGCCTGTCATCACCACATTCATATCGGTGTCGCAATCGGAGTCTTCGACATATTCCAAATCAAGCAATGGCACACCCTTAAAAATACCCACAGAAATTGCCGCCACATGATCGATGATGGGAGACACACTTAATTTGCCGCTCTTCAATAAAGTAGACACAGCATCTTGCGCAGCAATAAATGCACCTGTGATGCTCGCTGTTCTTGTACCACCATCGGCTTGCAACACATCGCAATCCAAATGAATCGTGCGTTCGCCTAATTTTTTAAGATCGAAAACCGAACGCATGCTTCGACCAATCAAGCGTTGAATTTCTTGTGTGCGACCGCTTTGTTTACCTCGCGCGGCTTCTCGATCACTGCGTGTATGCGTTGAACGCGGCAACATACCGTATTCAGCCGTAACCCAACCTTCTCCACTGCCTTTTTTGTGCGGCGGCACTTTTTCTTCAACCGATGCGGTACACAAAACTTTGGTGTCGCCAAATTCAATGAGCACCGAGCCTTCGGCATGAATCGTGAAGCGACGGATGATTGTGACAGGACGCAGTTGATCAACCGCGCGTTTTTGCCTAGATGGGATGGATGTTATGGTCATAATCGAAACAATGAAAGGTCAAAACAACTGATTGTCTTCTAAGCGAGACCGAAGCCTGAGATAATCGTCGTTTTCCTCCAAATTTAAGCCATGCCACTCTTTAGCATGACGGGCTATGCCAGCGCCCAAGTCTCCTTGCAAGGCCCTGCCAATCCCACGCTCCCGCAACATATGCGCCTCGGACTGGAAATTCGCTCGGTCAACTCACGCTTTCTAGATTTAAGTTTTAGGTTGCCCGATGAGTTGCGCGAACACGAACCCGCCATTCGCGAATTAATCACGTCCCACCTCAAAAGAGGCAAGGTGGAGGTCAGGGCGTCCTTCGAATCCAACGCTGCGCAGGCTTTGTTGGAGCCCAGCGTCGCACTTTTGCAACGCCTAAATCATCTGCAAGATCAAATCAAGGCTTGGTTACCGCATGCCAAAGATTTATCCGTATCCGATGTTCTCAAACTCGGCAGTCAACCCGATTTTGACAAAGCCTTGGTGGGCCCTGCGCTTATTGACCTGGCCCAATCATCGATCAAACAATTGATTCAATCCAGACAACGCGAAGGCGAGCGCTTGGCCAAATCACTCATCGAGCGAATCGAACAAATCCAACAACTCAACGCACAGGCTCTGCCATTAGTGCCCTGTGCTGTGGAGCAACAAAGACTTCGGTTTTTAGAGCGATGGCGCGAGGCCATGGGATTGGTGCAAGCCAATCAACTGCCCGATACCGTACAAGAACGCGCTTTAGCTGAAGCAACCGCATATGCGGTTCGAATCGATGTTTCTGAGGAACTCACACGTTTGGGCGCTCACCTTGAAGAAATTCAATCGCTACTCATAAAAGGCGGAAAATCGGAAGGAATCGGCAAACGACTCGATTTTTTAATTCAAGAATTGCATCGCGAAGCAAATACTTTGGGCTCCAAATCCACATCTCTCGACCTCACGCGCATCTCGGTTGATATGAAAGTTCTGATTGAGCAAATGCGCGAACAAGTTCAAAATCTCGAATAATGAGCAACTACCCTGGCAACCTCTTTGTCGTCGCCGCCCCCAGTGGGGCGGGCAAATCGAGTCTCGTCAAAGCTTTGATGGAACTAGATACACGCGTACAACCCTCAATTTCTCACACCACGCGCCCTCCTCGTGGACAAGAAATGCATGGGCGTGAATATTTTTTTATTGACGATAAGCAATTTGACAGCATGGTCTTGTCGGACTCGTTTTTGGAATGGGCGCATGTACACGGCCATCGCTATGGCACGTCTCGCAGCTCCATCGAAGAGCGCATCAAACAAGGCGGCGATGTCATCCTTGAAATTGATTACCAAGGCGCGTTGCAAATCAAACGTATCTTCAACAATGCCGTTTTGATTTTTATTTTGCCCCCTAGCTGGGAAGAGTTGCGGTCCAGACTTCAGCGCCGCGGAGAAGACACTCCCGAAGTCATCGAATTGCGCCTCAAAAACGCCGCCATTGAGATGGCTCAGACGCAAGAATTTGACTACGTTATAATCAACGAAATGTTTGAACGTGCTTTGTTTGATCTCAAAGCCATCGTTCACTCACAAAGACTCAAATTCGCCGCACAGCAAATCAGCCGTGTGACGGTTTTTAAAGCCCTCAACCTCACCTAACACCAACGGAGTTCCGAGATGGCACGTATCACTGTCGAAGATTGCCTTTTACAAATCCCCAACCGCTTTCAGCTAGTTTTGGCGGCCACTTACCGCGCACGCATGCTCAGCCAAGGCCACACACCTAAGGTTGAGAGCAAAAATAAACCTGCAGTTACCGCCTTGCGCGAAATAGCCGCTGGCAAAATCGGCATTGAAATGCTCAAAAAAGTACCTGGTTAATTTTCAAAAAAACGTTGCATACCCCATTAAAAGCACCGTTAACTGCGGTGCTTTTTTATTTACTCCACAAAATCCTCACTTCACGCTAAAGTAGACACCTATGCGTGAAGCCACTCCCACAGCAACTCCTAAAAATCCATTGCCTGCCAAACAAGCGGCGGCGGCGAGTTTTGCTACGCTTGTGAGCAAACTTGATTATTTAGGACCAGAAGGCATTCGCGAAGTTAAAAAAGCCTACAAGTTGGCTGACGCGGCCCATCTAGGTGTGATTCGCAAAAGCGGCGAACCCTACATCACGCACCCAATCGCAGTTGCCTCTCAATGTGCTGAATGGAAACTCGACGCACAAGCCCTGATGGCTGCTTTAATGCACGATGTGATTGAAGATTCAGGCATCACCAAATCAGAGTTGGTCAATCAATTTGGTTCTAACGTGGCCGAACTTGTCGATGGCCTCACCAAACTCGACAAGCTTCAATTTAATACACAAGAAGAAGGTCAAGCCGAATCGTTTAGAAAAATGTTGTTGGCCATGGCGCGTGATGTGCGCGTTATTTTGATCAAACTCGCAGATCGCAGTCACAACATGAGCACTCTTGAGAGTATGCCTTCTGACAAGCGTGCAGCCATTAGCGCAGAAACGCTTGAAATATACGCGCCGATTGCGCATCGATTGGGACTCAATCAAACCTATCGTGAGTTACAAGATTTATCCTTTCAGTTTTTAAAACCTTGGCGATATGAAGTCTTAAAAAAAGCGGTTGCAAAAGCGCGTCATCGACGTCGCGACTTGATGAAAAAAGTTCAACTCGAAATTGAAACCGCTTTTCACAAAGCCAAAATGCCAATTCAAATTTTTGGTCGCGAAAAAACTTTGTTTTCGATTTACAAAAAAATGGATCAAAAGCATTTGAGCTTTGCGCAAGTCACCGATATTTACGGCATGCGAATTATTGTTACATCCATCACCGATTGCTACACCGCTTTGGGAGTTTTGCATCAAATGTACAACCCCGTTCCAGGAAAATTCAAAGATCATATTGCGATTGCAAAAATAAACGGCTATCAATCCTTGCACACCACAGTGGTTGGACCTGCAGGACTCAACGTTGAATTTCAAATGCGAACCGAGGCCATGCACGTGGTTGCCGAATCTGGCGTTGCAGCGCATTGGCTCTACAAAGCCAAGTCGCCTGACACCGAGCAATCCGATCGACTCGGAACTCAATGGTTGCAATCTTTATTAGATATTCAAAATGAAACCGTCGACGCCAATGAATTTTGGGATCACGTCAAAGTTGATTTATTTCCTGACGCTGTTTATGTTTTTACGCCCAAAAGTCGCATCATGGCCTTGCCCAGGGGCGCCACGATTGTTGACTTCGCGTACGCAGTTCACAGCAACGTGGGAGACCGCACCATGGGCGGAAAAATCAACGGCGAACAAGTTCCAGTTCGAACCGAGTTGCGCAATGGTGATATTGTTGAAGTGATTACTTCGTCTGTTTCATCACCTAATCCTGCATGGCTGGATTTTGTAAGAACAGGACGCGCTCGATCCAAAATCAGACATTACCTCAAAACACAAGCGCTGAGTGAGTCACACGAGTTAGGAAACAAACTGCTCACGCAAGCACTTCGCTCCGAAGGGTTTGAGCAGTTGCCCGATATGCTTGGCAAGCATCAACACCTGTGGGAAAAATTATTGCGATTCACAGGCAGCAAATCACAAGAAGAGTTATTGGCTGATATTGGTTTGGGTAAACGCGTCGCAACGATTGTGGCCAAACGCTTGGTGGTGTTGCTGGGTGAATTGGGTGAAAAGCCCGATGTTCTTTTATTAAGTCGCGAACGATTCACATCTCATGAAACCGTCTCCCAAGGTGGCGTCATTGTCGATGGATCTGAAAACGTATCGGTGCAATACGGTCGATGCTGTCGCCCCATTCCAGGAGACGAGATTGTCGGCTACTTGGGCAGAGGCGAGGGCCTTGTTATTCATCGCGAAGCTTGCGCGGTTGCGAGCAAGTTGCTTCACAAAGACAGTGAGCGATTCATTCGAGTTGAATGGAGTGATGAACCCGTGAAAACATTTGAAGCCAATATCGTCGTTACGGTGACTAATGGCAAAGGTGTTTTAGCGCGTGTAGCCTCTGCAATTGCATCGGCCGAAGCGGATATTAGTTTGGTTAACATGGCCGATGAAGTTAGTGGTCAAGAAGCGATCGACTTGCGTTTTTTAATTGCAGTGCGCGATCTGCAACACCTCAATAGCGTGATCGCCAACTTATCTCGGATACCCACTGTGCTTCAGGTGCGTAGACAAATTTCAACGCGCGAACATTAAGTCTTGTCGCTGGGAGGCGGATAACTGACGTTTAAAACTTCTACCTCTTGGATGCCCGCAGGCGTTTGCAACTTCACCACGTCACCAACACTCGATTTGATTAATGCGCGCGCAATGGGTGAGACCCAGCTCACCTGGCCTTTTAAACTATCTGCCTCATCAATTCCTAAAATAGTGATGGTGCGCTCGACATTTTTTTCGTCCACATACGTCGCAGTCGACCCAAAAAATATTTGGTCTTTTCCGTGATGTACCGTTGGGTCTGTAACTTCTGCAATATCCAATCGATTGGTCAAAAAACGAATGCGTTTATCGATTTCACGCAATCTTTTTTTGCCATAAATATAGTCTCCGTTTTCTGATCGATCGCCATTGCTTGCAGCCCAATGAACGACCTCAACAATCTTGGGACGATCAACATCCATCAACTCAAATAATTCCTCTCTTAATGCGGCGTAGCCTTGTGGCGTGATGTAGTTTTTGCTGCCAATTGGCAATGAAGGCAAAGCACCTTCCTCGTCCTCATCTCCATCGGATTCGCGAACAAACGCCTTGTTCATGTTAATTTATAGCAAGACGCGAACAACACCATATAAACCGCCCGCCCATAAACCCGCCATGGCCAGAAATGCAACACCAAAACCGCGCCCCCTCTTAGCAGGATCCTTTAAATAATCGACGCCATAAACGATTCGAGCAATCACCCAAATCAAACCTGCGACACCTGCGCCAGCATCACCAATGAATGCCGAATAAATCCACATCGCGGGCAACACCAGCAGTGCAGCTTCAATGGTATTCATTTGAACACGATAAGCACGATCAAACATTTCGTGCCCCGTAGTGGCTGGCGCTTTGACCTCGTACTTGTAGCGCGCTTTGCCAACGATTATGGACGTCCAAAACATTAAAGCAACAATCAATAAAGTAACTAAAGTTGTGTATGGGAGATGTGTCATGTCATTACTCTCTTAAAAAAGACTGCCGAAAAAATAAAGCCCCAAAAAATGGGGCTTTATTTAAATTTGGTGCGGCTGGCAGGATTCGAACCCACGACCCCTTGGTTCGTAGCCAAGTACTCTATCCAACTGAGCTACAGCCAAGAATCCGCACCTGAAAAAGCAAATTTGACCCGATGTGTAACAGTATGCGGTTGCAAAAAATACTGCTACACAAACATCATAACTCATCCCCAAACTGCTACACATTGCACCATTTTGGGGCGCTGGAATAGCGCCCTTAACAAGCTATTTATTTATACAAATGCTCTCCCAAGACCGATAATTTTCTACCAACCCAGCCCCCACTACCCACGTACCCCCCTTTTATAGGAATGGTTCCATCTAGCAGGCTATGCGCACTGTTTTACTCAAACGATTTCATGTCGTGCTAAAGCACGAAAGTTCTTACATATCAATTCATAAAAAAGATGAATCCATTGAGAACGGCGGCAAATAGGAGCCAAAGTCCATAGGGCAGTAAAAGAATTCCAGCATTCCTATCGATGGCCCAGAATTGCAAGGTGGTCAAGGTCACCGTAAAAATAAGCACAAACATTTCAAGCAAAGCAATTCCGACCTGCTGATAGCCAAAAAACAGCACTGACCATCCAAGGTTCAGGGCAAGCTGGACAGAGAAAAGAAGCAAGGCATACCTTCCGGCACCCGCACTGTTTTTTGTCCAGATACGCCATCCGGCAACCGCCATCATGAAATACAAAAGCACCCAAATCGGTGAGAAAACCCAGTCAGGGGGATTGAATGGGGCTTTGTTTAGGGTCTGATACCAAGTCCCCACGCTGGAGGCTGTAACCATGCTTCCAAGGTAGAACCTGCCATAGCAAAGGGCGAGAAAGACTAGCAACGCTATAGCACTTGCTCGTTTTGATTTGAAAACCAATTTAAGTCAATCCTTGGGGAATTTCAGGAAATGGTGAGCGTAGCATTAAAGGGAGTACATGAGTCGATAAGGCACTTTGCCCGTTTTCATTTCATAGGAGCGAAAGACCTCGCCCATTTTGACCACCTGCGCCACCATGAAACCCACTGTACCCCCACTACCCCCGCCCCCTTTTATAGGAATGGTTCCATCCAGCAGGCTATACGCTATGTTTTGCTCAAACGAGTGCCTAAGCGGGTGGGATTGGACGGGTATCCAAATTCCCTATTTATCATTACCATTTGGAAATGCCCAATTGTCATTACAAATCTTATTTCTGAAGGATAAATGATGGCTCGAATTGAACCTTCCAGACCTAGCACCGCACAGGTGATTCATAACAGACCTCAAAAGGTTGAACCCAAAGAGGTTAAGCCTGCCCCCGTTGAGCCAAGGAAGGTTGCCCAGCATCCATCAAAGGGGAGTCGCATTGATGTGCGGGCCTAAACAATGCCAAATAAAACATTTCACCAATATGTGATTGGCATTGGTTTGTTACTGGTACTTTGGATTGTTGCGGACAATGCATATTCATCCCACATTAAAAATCTCTATCTGAATTGCATATTTAATGAGTCCCCCGCTGAGTCGAAACTTGGAAACGCTGTTTATGATGCACCACATTATTCTTCAATGAGAGAAAAATGTGCGTTAAGTATCGGTCATGAGTGGTTTGAAATGGGCAATGATATAGGGATGAACTGGAACGACTCTGCTGTTTGGCAAAGAGCGATAACATTGCCATCATATTTAGCAGACTACGCTTCATACACTTGGTGGACGATGACCCAATGAAGCGGCCCGATAACGAGGTGATGAAATGAGATTTGTTTATATTTTATTTATTTTCTTCATTGGATGTGGCTTTAAAAATGCAGACGAATGCATTACTGAGAGTTCAAAAACAGCCCATAACAATGCTGAAAAGGCGAACATTGTTAAGTACTGTGAGGCTGAGTTTCCTAGGAAAAAAAAATAAATAAGCCATGAAAAAATTACCAAGCATCAACAAGACCACAAACTTGTGTAGGCTGTAGTGATTAAATATCTAATTGCGTTGCTAAGTGTTTTTTTAGTTGCTTGTGAAACATCGCCTCTCACTGGTTCGTCCGGACAACCTATTCCACCGGAGGTTGATATTCAATGTAAAAAGCAATGTGTAAAGTATGACTCAAGGATGGGCGTGTTGGGTACAGCAAACTGTACACGAGAGTGTGTCAAGGCAAAGGGCTATTGACACTCCGTTGTTCACAAGCCCAGAGAGAAATCCTCTCTAAAAATTGAGTGGGGCAGTACAGCCCATATTAAGGGGGCCCATAGTTCCACAATATTCACGCCAAAACTTATCAAGTTAGCTTGAATGCTTTCTTCATTGCCTTGCCCTTAAGTTCGTAATAGCTTTTGCTTTTTTTGGTTAGATGAATGTATTTTGTTCTTCTATTATCGTTTTGAAATCTAGTTTCAACCCACTCATTTTTCAACATGTCACTAAATTTTCGATGCAGTGTTGCTGATGATGCAAGATTTGTTAACTCCATTACATCACTAACTGTCATGGGTTCATTGTGCATCTCTAGCACAGCAATCTCATCCAATATCAATGCACAGACTGGTTCTAAGTCTGCAGTTGCATCTTCTTTTTGCATGCTTTTTAAAATATTAACGTAGCGTAAGTAGTAAATCATTTTAGAACCTTTAAAAAATAAACCATTGTTTGAAACATTATAACTTATTTCTTTATTTTGTTAATTAATTTTGGTGAATATATTAAAATTAGTGCAACTAAAGTAATTCCAGTTATATCGCCTATAAACATTACAAAAATACCATCCACAAGAGAATTTGATTTTTCAAAAATATGAATCAATAACTGTACAGAAATTGAATTTAAGATTGAATATAAAACTGCAATTATGAATAAGATTTTAGGAGAGACATTAAAAAAATTATCATCTACATCGTAAAAGTACTTTGTAAAAATAACGCACAACATTGGCGCAACTGAAGTCGCAACAGACACCCATACAGAAAGCATGTATTGACTTTCAAAAAAACCTGTCAAGCTCAAATACAAATTTGATATAAAAATTGCTATCACACCAATCCACCCAAATATCAATACATAAAATAATTTAATACCTGTGGGTATGTGCACAAGGTGAGCAGCTTTTGCGAGATACAACATAGACGTTACATAGTTATTTGCAAGAAATGCAAATGAGTAAATTAACGCAAGTATTGGTATCAGCACTATTTTCATAACTATTTTTTGGCAAATTAATTTTAATTATATTAATAAGTGTAGCAATATGCTTGTAGTTTTTGTAATTAATTTAGATGATGGGCTAATGCAAAAATAAGCAGTTACTCCCTGCCTCTAAATTTCAGATTCTGAGACCCCCACCGTACCCGTACCCCCTAAATGAGGCTTGGGACTCCAGTCTTGGGTTTGCACACTGTTTTGCTCAAAGGATTTCATGTCGAGCAAAAGCACGAACGTTCGTACATTCCTGATATTCATCAAGCGCAGACTCTTCAGACAGTTCCGGCGGTCTAATAGGCAGCAACCATTGGTGATTGCATTATTGGACGTTCCTATTTTGATTCAATTGTTATTCAATTCTGCTTTGGCTTATTGGCTCAATCGTGCACTGAGTAAAAAACACAATGTGGCTTATCCTTCTGCGCTCATCGGCGCATCCAATTTTTTGAATTGGCGGTGGCCGCCGCAATCAGTTTGTTTGGATTCAATTCAGGTGCCGCATTGACAACTGTGTTGGGCGTTTTGATTTAAGTGCCCGTGATGCTCTTGGTTGTTTATGTCGTTAACAATTCCAAAGATTGGTACAACAAGCAATGAGCTTTATTGTTCAATGCTGATGCCTGTTCGTTTGAGAAACTCTCCCCAATGGGTGGTTTCTGTTTTGATGTATTCACCCATTTGCTCAGGCGCGCCGCTTTCTAATACAAAGTTCAGCGCAGCAATTTTTTCGCGCGTTGCCGGGTCAGCCACAAAATCTTGTATTTCTTGATTGAGTTTTTTAATGATTTCTTTGGGCGTTCCAACCGGTGCCATGACCCCAAACCAGGACAAGCCTTCTAGGCCGGGATAAATTTCTGAGAGTGTGCTGACATCGGGTAGAGCTGCAAATCGTTTATTACCGGTGGCCGCAATGGCTTTGACGGTGCCTGATTTGATGAATGCCAGACCCAAAGAGGGTGACTCTAAAACCAAATCAACGTGGCCCGCAACCAAGTCGTTGAATGCAGGAGCCGCACCTTTGTATTGAACGATGTTGAATTTTGTACCTGTAGCAAACTCTAAATTTTTAACCGTGAAATGGGGTGGTGTTGCCACACCATTGATACCGATAGAGAGTTTGCCAGGGTTGGCTTTTGCATAAGCGATGAAGTCTTTGGCTGTTTGGAAGGGCAGTCCATTTTTGGCATACAGCACAAAATAACTCATGCCTAATTTGCCAACTGGCATTAAATCGGTTGCGGGGTTATAGGGCAGTTTTTTAAATAAGTGCTGATTGATGGTGATGGCTGTGCCTGTGGTTACTAGAAGGGTGTATCCATCTGGGGGTGCCTTGGCCACAGCATCTGCGCCGATGATGCTGTTAGCACCGGGCCTGTTTTCCACGACCACTTGAGCTGGCATTTTTTCGCTCATACGTTGTGCCAAAGCGCGAGCCAAAATATCGGATGGCCCACCTGGGGTTGTAGCCACAATCATCTTGATTTGCTTGTTGGGAAAGTTTTGGGCCGATGCCCCAAGAAGAATTGAAATGAGTGCCAAAGTAACGCATATTTTGTTGTATGGCATCCCAAGTTTGGTTTTCAATGTAATCTCCATCTATTTTTTAAATACTAACATGACTTTCATTCAGTGCTGACGGTCTTTCTTGATGCGTATCGTTGATGCCCCCGTACCCCCCCCCATTTTTAGGAATGGTTCCATCCAGCAGGTTTACGCTCTGTTTTGTTCATCCTATTACTCATAGGGACTTGGTAGGTTGGCTATCATGTTGACATGACCAAATGGCTGTCAAAGGGGCTTCTTGTCTTTGCCTCTTTAATTTCTCTTAGTCCGCTAGCAGTTAATGCTCAGGCGGGGGAGGACAGGGTCGCCTTCATTATTGGTAACGGTGGCTATCCCAAGTCACTGGCTTTGAAGAATCCGCTCAATGATGCCACTGCCATTGAAAAGCAACTTACTAGTTTGGGATTTGAGACTAAGTCTTATAAAGACTTAAAGGTTGCTGAGGTCTCTGGGCTAAGGCAGCAAATGGAGTCTCGCATTAAACGTAACACTGTCTTGTTCTTTTACTACGCAGGACATGGGGTGCAGATTGACGGAAGAAACTACCTACTCCCAGTAGATGCCACATTAAATGACGGTGATAAGGCATCTCAAGAGAGTCTTTATCTTGGGGATGTACTGCATGCCATTGAACGTATGCGACCCAAGATTGCTGTGGTGATACTGGATGCTTGTAGGGATAACCCATTCAAAGACCAAAAGAACTCTCCAGCAGCAAAGCAAGGTCTGGCTCGCGTTGACCCTCCCACATCCACAGTTGTTTTCTACGCAACCAGACCCGGCGGTACGGCTCAAGATGGTGATGATGAGAATGGGGTATTTACCAAAGCGCTACTTCAAGAGATAGTCAAACCTGAGCAGCCACTAGAGGTTCTATTTAGGCGTGTTTCTACTGCTGTTTACAAGAATACTAGGGGAGAGCAGGAGCCTTGGATTGAAGGAGTAATCCGAGAAGAGTTTGCAGTAGCCAGTGGCGCGCAAATTGTTAAAACTCCTGAACGTAAGCCTGAGCCACTAGAACCCTCAGCGGCAGTTGCTCAGCCGATTGCAACTTCACCATTTCCAGTCCCATCTGTGCCGCTTATGCAATCAGAGGCTCTCGCTATGTTGAGTGACGAAGATGTCAAGGTTAGGGTAAGGTCAATCAAGACTAATTCGGATGAGGGTTTACCTACTCACGTTATTTGCGATGAATCTGGATGTTTTGACTACGCAAAGTGGGTAAGTGGATTAGGCAAGACAGACCGTTTGGAGTCTTTAAAGGAGTCTCTAAAGAATTTAACAGCGCAGCCTAACGCTAAATTTTGCATATTTGATTTAAATCGCTTTGATTGCCCAAATCAAGACCCTATAAAAATGACCATCATTTACCCGCTTGCTCCAATTTTGCCAACTAAAGCGTCAGAAGGATTTAGTTGGCAAGATGCAAAAGTTACAAATAGCGGTGGTATTTCATTCAAATACAAACCGTTGGTTGACAGAAAGAATGTTCCCGGCGGTTGCATTGAGTCTGATGGTGCAATGCAATTTTCACGCACTCGTATTGATATGACCCTTTCTCGGATGACATGTTTTAATTTGTTTATGCCCGGTTCCATCAAGCAGAATATAGAAGTAGTGATGATGGATTTATCCAAGAGGGAAATGCTGGCTTATTGGGATTGGAGCGTCATTAGTTTTCTGACATACGGAAGTGGGCGTCATTTGGTCAAAATTAAGTTCTGATTTGCTTACTTATTTCCAGTCAAGTCAGAACCCACCTTACCAACGTCCCCCTGTTAGGAATGGTTCCATACCGCAGGTTTACGCTCTGTTTTGCTCAAGCGATTACTTAGCGGGACATGTACGAACGTTCTTATTTGCCTAAATGGGCAGGAATTGACGTCCTTGCCGGGTAAAGCGGGTATTCAGCCCATGCCTTTGTGATTAACATTAGGGTATGAACATCCTATTGCGCTTACTTGTAGTCTTAATGATGGGGAGTGCTTATGCTCAGAGTAATTTACCTGCTTGTCAGGGTAGTGAAACATCGGGTTGGAGTAACTGTACTGGTACTAAAACATTTGCAAACGGTAACAAGTATGTGGGTGAGTTCAAGGATGGCAAGTACAACGGGCAAGGTACTTACACCTTTGCTAATGGCGATAAATATGTAGGTGAGTGGAAGGATGGCAAGAACAACGGGCAAGGTACTTACACCTATGCTAATGGCGATAAATATGTAGGTGAGTGGAAGGATGGCAAGAACAACGGGCAAGGTACTTACTTCTCTCTAGCCGACAACAAATTTAAAGGCGATAAATATGTAGGTGAGTACAAGGATGGCAAGAACAACGGGCAAGGTACTTACACCTTTGCTGATGGCGCTAAATATGTTGGTGAGTACAAGGATGACAAGCGCAACGGGCAAGGTACTTTCACCTATGCTAATGGCGATAAATATGTAGGTGAGTGGAAGGATGACAAGCGCAACGGGCAAGGTACTTACACCTTTGCTGATGGCGCTAAATATGTTGGTGAGTACAAGGATGACAAGCGCAACGGGCAAGGTACTTTCTATGCTTCAAATGGCTCAATCATCAATCAAGGCATATGGGCTGATAATATCTTTGTTCGTTCAGCACCAGTACAACAAGCAATCGTACCCAGCGTTCAGCAATCAAATACACCTAACCCAGAAATTGAAAGACTTCGTGCCGAAGCAGAAGAGGCAAAGAGAAAACAAGCAGACCTAGAACAACAACTTCGCCTTGCCCAACAAGCCTCACCTGTTTCTCAATCTACTCAGTCATCAATCCCTGCTGGGAAGGTCGCGTTAGTTATTGGTAACAGTGCCTACAATTCGCGTCCACTAGACAACCCCGTTAATGATGCTCGTGCTATTTCTACTAAGTTACGGTCACTTGGCTTTACTGTTATCAATAAAGAGAATCTAAAGATTAGGGAGATTGGTTCCACATTGAGAGAGTTCCGCTCAAAGATTTCTGCTGGCGATGAGGTTTTGTTTTTCTATGCGGGTCATGGGCTTCAGGTCAACGGAATCAATTACCTTCCTGTTGTAGATGCAGATATACAGGGTGAGGAGGATGTCCCACTCAATAGCCTAAGTCTTAATGTCGTTCTCAGCACTATGGAGGAATCAAAGGCTGGGGTTAAGTTGCTGTTTCTTGACGCCTGTAGAGATAACCCCTTTGCTAGGAGCTTTAGGAGTAGCGCTGGTGGTGATTTAGGGAAAATTGGTAGCGCACCGAGTGGAACATTGATTCATTACGCAACAAGACCGGGCAGTGTCGCAGCTGATGGCAAGAAGGGTGGCAACGGTTTGTACACCGAACACCTTCTCAAATGGCTCGATGTTCCTAACACACCTATTGAGGCTATGCATAAAAAAGTTGCGATGGGTGTTGAGCAAGATAGCAAAGGCAAGCAGGAGCCTTGAAGCGAGGGTCAGTTGAAGGGTGAGTTTTATTTCACTGCAAACGCCAGCACAGTCAAATTAATAGAGCCTATAAAGCCCACGCAGATTTCAGCACCCGCGGATGGTAATGCGGAAATAGTATTCTGGAACTCGGTGAAAGACAGTAACTCTTTATCTGAACTACAAGCCTATCTAACAAGGTATCCAAAGGGTATGTTTGCTGAATTGGCAACATCAAGGATTGAGCGTATTAGTAATCAAAAAACCCAAGCAGTTGCCAATACCTCTCCAGATGGCGATAAGAAGCCCAATCAACCAGACGCGGGACTTTTAATGTTTAAGAACTTTCTTGACCAGATGATGAAAGATAAATAACAAGGGGCATTGTCTTTAACGGATAAAGAAAAATTCACCAACTACTTGGTCATATATTGCTGGGACTTGTTCGTGACCAACAGATTTAGCAAGTGAAACAACTTCATTTCTTACATTGCGAACAACACGGTCAATACTTATGCCGAGGGTGTCCGAATTTTTGTGTAAACGGAGTTAAGGGTCATTGATGAGGGACCCGGTCCTCAAACTCAATACTAAACCGATTCAGCGCAGCCTTCCAGTCCCGAATTGGCATGTTCCATTTCTGGC
>Ga0214919_10006096_pt1 | contig 16715 bp, 26 predicted proteins | sample LL1503_MetaG_FD_177994 | JGI IMG/M metagenome (GOLD analysis project Ga0214919, IMG submission 177994) | Freshwater microbial communities from Lake Lanier, Atlanta, Georgia, United States - LL-1503 | ecosystem: Environmental > Aquatic > Freshwater > Lake | place: USA: Georgia | collected... | reverse complement strand
ATATCTTTTTCAGAATCATAATTAAGATTTAAAATTGATCCCATTTTAGGTTCATTTTCAATAATAAATTCAGTTACATAATCATCAATCCATTTCTGAATAGCTCTTTTAAGAGGTCTTGCACCATATTGTGGATCATATCCTACTTTAACTAAATGTTCTTTTAGAATATCAGAAATATTTAATTCAAATCCAATTTCTTTCGCTCTTAATATTGTCTTATTTAATTCTAATTCAACAATTTTTAAGATGTTTTCCTTATCTAAATCATTGAAATAAATAATTTCATCTAAACGATTTATAAATTCAGGAGCGAACTTCTTCTTTAATTCTTTTTCAAGAATAGATTTTACATCATTAGATTGAGATTCAGACTTATGTTTTGTTGAAAAACCAACACCTGATCCAAAATCCTTTAAAACTTTAGTTCCAACATTAGATGTCATTAATATAACACAATTTTTAAAACTAACTTTTCTTCCATGAGAATCTGTCATTTGACCATCATCTAAAACTTGTAGAAATAAATTAAATACATCAGAGTGTGCTTTTTCAATTTCATCCAATAAAACAACTGAATAAGGTTTTCTTCTGATTTTATCTAAGAAATTAGCATCATCATAACCAACATAACCTGGAGCAGATCCTGAAATTCTAGAAACATTTATCTTTTCCATAAATTCAGACATATCAAGTCTCAATAGAGCATCTTCGGATTCGAAGAGATATTTTGCAAGTTGTTTAGCAAGTTCGGTTTTACCGACACCACTATTTCCAATTAGAATACCAGAGAATAAAGGTTTATTAGGATCTTTCAAACCAACACGACCACGTTGAATAGCTTTAACAACTTTGTTAATAGCATCATCTTGTCCGATAACTTTACCTTGCATCATCTCTTGCATCATAGCAAGTCTTTTATTTTCGTTTTGAGAAACCTTTTGAAGAGGAATACCAGTCATCATTGACACAACTTCTGCAACATTTTCTTCTGTTACGGTTTGACGATTTTCTTTTGTATCTTCATCCCATTTTCTACGAGCATCTTCAAGTTGTTTTTGTAGTTGTTTTTCAACATCACGAAGTTTAGCTGCTTCCTCATATCTTTGACCTTTAACAACTTCTGTTTTCTTGTCTTTGATATCAGATAATTTTTGTTCAATATCTGTAACTTCTTTAGGAACTATAATATTTGAAATATGAACACGAGATCCTGCTTCATCAAGAGCATCAATAGCTTTGTCAGGTAAGAAACGATCTGACATATATCGAGAAGTCAAATCCACACAAGCTTTAATAGCTTCATCAGTATAAGTCACATTATGGTGATCTTCATACTTATCTTTAATATTTCCAAGAATTTCTAAAGTTTCATCAACAGATGCTGGTTCAACCATTACCTTTTGAAAACGTCTTTCAAGAGCTCCATCTTTTTCAATGTGTTTACGATATTCGTCGATTGTTGTTGCTCCGATGATTTGAATTTCACCACGAGCAAGAGCAGGTTTAAACATATTAGATGCGTCTAGTGATCCAGAAGCACCACCAGCACCAATCATTGTATGAATTTCATCAATGAAAAGAATAACATCAGGGTTTTTTTCTAACTCACCCATAAGTGCTTTAATTCTTTCTTCAAACTGACCACGATATTTAGTACCAGCAACCATTGAAGCCAAGTCTAATGTTACGATTCTTTTATTAAAGAGAACTCTTGAACATTTTCTTTGAATAATCTTAATTGCAAGTCCTTCAGCGATTGCTGATTTACCTACACCTGGTTCACCAATAAGAATTGGATTATTCTTTTTACGTCTTGATAGAATTTGAGAAACACGCTCAATTTCTTTTAAACGACCAACGATAGGATCTAATTTTCCTTCTTCGGCTTGTTTAGTCAAGTCACGACTATAAGAGTCGAGTATAGGAGTCTTAGAAGAGTTCCCTTGATTCTTTTTTTGTTTAAAACTATCATCTATATCATCTTCATCATCATGCAAAGCACTTTTGATGTCATAATTTTCTTTGATGTAATTTTCATCTGAAATTTGTTTTTCCATAAGTTTATTACTCTTTTTATTATTAATTTATATCGTTTGTATTATTAAAAGTTTTATCAAGTAGTTCATTGAGTATATCTTCTCTACGAACAGATTTATCTGTTGTATTTAAAACATCACAATGAAATGAAATATTCAGTCTTTTATTATTAAAATCAAAGTCTAAAGTTTTAATATTTGTTCCATTTGTTTCAAATTTTTGAGAAATAATTCGAAAAGATCGATTAGATTCATATAGTTTAATGAAAAATTGTTCATATGATGGATTCTTATTAATATCTAAATTAATAGTAATACTCGCATGTGTTCCAAGTGATAGTTGGATTGTTACATCTACACAATCAAATATATCATTATCTATTTTTATTTGCATATCATCAAATATTTTTATGCTAGTCGAAAATTAACTAGAAAATTACGCAATTCTAAGTTTTTCCAGCCACCGATGGATTGAACCCACAAAGTCCATTCTTGTTTTTCTGAATCATCAAAAAATATTGGATTATTAAAATTTATTTGATTTTTTTCTTTAAATCTAAAATTAGGATATTTATCTTTATTAAAGACTCTTTCATCAACAATAAATACAACTGATGTTAATTGGTCACCTAAATCTGGTTCATTAAAACCAATATTATAAATACCAATTTTATCTAAAGTTTCTTTATGCTTATTTAAAGATCCGGAATAAATACCATCAACAATTTTATTATTTGTTGTTCCTCCGTTTAGGATTATAAACGTCTTCCAATTATCCGCCCAATCGTTATATTGTATATTTAGTGATTGATTATGTTCTCCAACATACTTCATCCTTTGACCATAATCAACTACGGCATGTCCAAATTGAATTCCCTGCTGAATTGGTGAAATATTATAAAGCACCATTCCATACATTCTTAATTCTAAACTCATTTAATATTTTTTATTTTAAGTGAAAGACTTCTATTACTAAATGGCTTCATACCAGTTACTTCAATAAGAACTAAGTCTTTGATATAGTCTGGTAGAATTACTTCATAATCTTCGGTAGGAATTTCAATTTCAGCAATGATTAATTGATAACCACTATTAAATTCATCGACTTCCCACTTTAGGTTACCATCTTTATAGATGTGTCTTGTTTTCTTTATATACTTGGATTCGTTTGGTGTTTTATAGCACTTAGACTTAAAAGCGTTAAATTGTTTTAAAGTCATAAAATACTCTTCTTCTAGATTTGCACTTTTAGAAACAGATTTTTTAATGGTATGAATGTATTTCATATCACCATTTGAGGAGGACCAACTCCTAGCTCGTTCCCAGACTCCTGTTAGATTTTTAAAATAAAATTGATGTATTTCTACAACTTGTTCTGGTTGAATCTCGGGTAGAGATTTTAAAAGGAATTTTCGCTCAATTTCTAGATTCATTTCTACTTTCTATTTTTTGTTATATAAGTTTCTACTTTTTCAAATATACGGCTAATTATTAGAAGACCAAAAGTTAAAATTATAGGTGTTAAAATTGAATTAGTAACCGCTATTAAAATACCGATAGAACTAACAACCCAAATAAAAGCAGCCGTTGTCACACCAACAATTTTGTCGTCATGTTTCATAATAACTCCTGCTCCTAAAAATCCAATACCTGTAATAATTTGACCAATAATTCGAGTTGGATCTATGTTTGGATTATCCTTGGCTAAATAAAATGAGATAGATGTTAATATAGTACATCCTACACATATTAGAATGTTTGTTCGTATACCGGCAACTTTTTGTTTAATCTCTCGGTCATATCCAATTATTAGTCCGCATATAGTTGCTATAAGGACTTTAGGAAGTAAAAATGTCATTAAAGGAATAAACTCTGGATCTATAATCATACTTAACTATTTATAAATAAAAATCCCCTCTTATATGAGGGGATTTTTAAGTGAGTTTAATTCTTTTGAGAAGAAGATAACAAATAACGATATCAATTAAACTCACAAACAACACCCTTATTATATTAAGATTATTAGAAAAGTTTTCTAATGGTTTTATTTGTTTTACAAATATACGAAAAATAAGATGTGAAAAATAATATATACTAAAAATTTATTTGTAATATGAAAATTATTAACTCTTTTAAAAGCTTCAAAATTAATGAGTATATGGATGTTGAGTCACCATCATCTTGTAAAGCCGCATCATTAACTGGTGAGGTAACACTTTATAGACTAGTTCCAAATCCAGCAGATTTAGAATCTCCTGGTGAATTCTATTTCTGTGATATGGATGAAGTTAATCCAGACTTCTTAGAAGAACCATCTAATGAATTGTTTTTAATCACGGTTAAATGTGATTCATCTAATATTGATATTGAAAAATCTGAAGCAGAGTGTGGTAGATTAGGTAGTGAATGTATCGTTGGAATTAAAGATGATACAGCTTGTGAGTTTATTTCAGTAGAACAATATAAAGGATAATTATGAAATACTTAAAAATATTTGAAGAATTTGATTCTCAAGGATACGAATCACATTGGGATAAATTTGAACAATGGTTGTCTCAAAAAGATTTTGATCTATATGATGGTTTAGAAGATTTAAAGTCTAAATTCATGGAAGTTGCTAATGATGATAATTTAGCAGTTGAAGAAAAGTCAAATGAAATTGCAGCTTACTTAGATGAAAAATGGGGTCTGTATGATGGATATATGGATGTAGTTGATTATCTTGAATCTCTATTTATGGATGAAGAAGATAATGAAGATGATGATGATGAAAACTAACTAATAATATGAAATACTTGAAAAAGTTTAATGAAAGTGAATCAACATATTATGACTTTTATATGTCAATATATGATCCACTTGATAAGTTTGTTGTTGGTGCTTATATGATCATTGAAGAATCTGAAAAAACAATAACTATTTTAAATCTACAAGAGAGAGAAGATACAAGATCTTTTTTCGCAGATGGTAGAGTCCCATATACATTTTTACCGTATAAAGTTATACTACCTAAATCACAGATACAAATATTAGAACCAGTAGATAATATGGAAGGATTCAATTGGATTAAAATACCTTATTGGTTAGTTAAGAATAGTCCAGGTTTAAGAATATCAAGAGTAAAAGGACAAAAAAGATTTTCAAGTAATTCTATTTTTACTAAATCATTGAAACCAGAAATGATAGATGATAATGTTAGGAAATATATCAATGCTTGTGATAAAGATCATAGAAGCATTATAAATCTTGATTTGGTTATTAAAAGGGCTAACATGCTTTAATCCTTTAATAAATTTTTTAAATTTTTTTGTCTTATTTCATAAGGTGTTAATTTATCAGAATTTGTCCAGAATATCTGCATATCATATCTACTTCTAACTTGTTTTTTAAAACAAACTATACAAAATCTTGTTGGGAAACGAATTCTATCAACATGAATTATATTATCAGAATAAGATACTGGATCTGAATATTCCCAATCATGAAATCCAAAGAAACATTTTATTTTATTATAACTCATTGATTAAACGTAATGATTCCTTATATCTTTCATCCCAATCACCATCAACCTCTACAAAATTACATCCACGATTTATAAGCTCAGATTTTATCACCTCATAATGTTCTAATCTTTCTTCTAAAAAGTTTCTTGTTCCATCTTGAACACCTTCACAATCTGGTTTTAATAAGATGTAAAGGTCATATTTAGGTTTTGTTTTAAGAACATTTAAGAAGTATGGTTCAACTTTTTTGTATTCATCAGGACAATACATCTTTGAAAAAAGATACGTCGTTATATCCTCTGTATCACAAATTATATATTTTTTAGAATACTTAATCATCCAGTCTTCGATTTCTTGACGACCTTTTGAGATAGGAATAAAATCATCAATAGTCACAGAGTTATTAATCTCATAGACTAATCTACCATACTCTGGTACAAAATTGGTTCCTAAATTATTAGATACATTTTTAGTTAATGTAGATTTACCAACTGACTCTGGTCCCATAATTGCAACTCTTTTAACAAAGAATGGTCTCATAGATTGAGGTATAAATTCCCAATTTTTAAAAGGATTGTTTCTAACCATAGTTCCTGAAATAGGAACTGATTTTCTTTCTTGATCAACTAAAACGTGTTCTACTCCAAGATATCGAGCAAAATCATCACCATACTTCTCAGAGGTAAATACAGCATCTAAAGCATCAACCTGTGAGTAAACAAGTGGTACCCAATATGAATAGAATTCATCTAAAGTCTCACACTCATAGTCATAGGCAGGAAGACCTTCATCTGAAACACAATGTATTTTAATGTTAGGTACTTTATCATAACACAATTTAAGTGCTTCAAATCTAACCTCACCTGGAATTGATTGTGATGGATTATGAGTTATAATCACATGAACCATTTCAGATTGAGATAAAGCTGTATCTATTAGATACAAATGTCCCTTTGTGACAGGAAACATCTTGCCTAATACTAATGAGTTTTTATATTTCATTTTCGATTAGTTTAAACCTAATTTCACCATCTGTACTTAATTCATTCCAACATTCAAGAGGTCTTGAATAATATGAACCAAATAGTAAAGATTGATAGTTTACTAAAATATCTCCATTCTCTGTATGCTTTGAAAGAAATAAAACTTTATAAAGACCACCTTTATAGTGTCTGTAATTCTTACCGGGTTCTGGATAATTTAGCATAGTGAATTATTAATGTATTTTAATTTTTCAATAGGACATTCAATATAATCAAAAGAATTAATCAAATCTGATAATTCTTTTGAAGATTCTTTTACAATATCATTTAAATATCGTGATTCTTTTATCGATTTAGATTTTAAGAGTTTTCTCTTATTACCATTAATTATAGATCTCTTAACAAATAATTTAATTTGTTGTTCATCTAACCCGTTGATTTGTTTTTTAAATCCCATATTATTATTTTTTAATTTTATTCCAATTTATTAAACCTTGTACAGACAATATCAAAAATATAAAATATATCAATGATGATAAATATAGTTGATTTTGAATAAAAAGTATCATATATAAAATATCTGCTACTATCCAAAAATACCAAGCTTCTATCTTTTTAGAAAGTAATAGAAACATTCCAAAAATACTAAGTGTTGTAGTTATTGTGTCTAAAACAGGATGAGCACTTTCGGTAGTTAAGTATGAAACTATAAGTAAAGTAGGTGTTAAAAAAGTTAATACTATAAATAAATCTATTTTTTTAAGAGATTTTATCTCAATATTTTTATTCCAATTTATCCAGGCATAGATAGACTGAATTAAAAATAAACCTTGTAACCAAAAATTTGCAAATTCACCTTTTGTATAAAACAAATATGCAAAAGCCAAAATACCAACAATACCCGTAGGCCAACACCAAATTTTATTCTTTGATGTTAACCAAACTGATATAAGACTAAATAGTACTGCAACTATTTCCATTAGATTGTTAGACTAAATGTTAAGAACAAATTTCTAAGTGCTCCAACATAATACGCTGGTAGCCCTTGAGACACACCACCTGGTAAGTAATGTTTCTGATTCATAAGATTATTAACATTCAAATATAAAGATGTATATTTTCCCTTGAATCCTGTATTAAAGTTTAAAATGTAGTAATTTGGTGTAGTTAGATTTTCACTTTGTGAATTATCTAAATAAGCTTTTGATACATATCGACCATTAATAGCAAATATAAGTTTTTTATATCTATATTCAATAGTATTATTCATAATAAAGTTCGGAGTATAAGAGTGTGTTAACCACTTTTCACCATTAAAAAATCTATTATAAGAATAATTTAGATTTGTAATAAAACTAATAGATTTATAAACATATGTACCATCTAATTCAATACCAGTTCTATAACTTTTATCAACAGGTCGACGAAGTAATAGTCCAATATAATTAACATCACCATATGCTATACGTTCATCTTTAAAATACATTCCATAAAGATTAGACGAAATTGATAGATTCTTTTTAATAAATTTAGCACCTAATTCAAAATCATATACTTGCTCTGGCTTGAAATTAATAATGAAATTATTATCACCAAATCCTGATGATAATGAATCACCTAATGGATATAAATGATCATATCCTCTAAACATATCAGAACGTGTTACTTCTCTATTAGTTTTAGATAAGGATGTCCAGAATTCATATTTATCAGACATATATTTAACACCAAACTTTGGATTGATAAAGTTCCAATTATTAGATAAAATTGATTTTGTAGAATCATTTTCTTGATATTGAAAATTAACAAATCGATATTGTAAATCTCCAAAGAAATTCCACTTATTACAATTATAATTTAACTTAGTAAATGCAATAACATCTTGTTTAAATCCAGTATTTGAGTACCAAAAAACATCAGGTAAAGAATTATCAGATAGTCGGTGTCGTCTTTGATAGTAATTATAGTTTACTCCTGTATTTAAAGTGAATCCATTTTTAGTATAAACCATATTAGACATAGCACCAGTCTGGTATGATTGTAGTCCAAACTTACCAAGTGTAGTAGAATCTAAAAATGAAGTATAAGTACCATTTATATTATTACCATAGACAGAAGTATTGAACTTAATATTGTATTTAGAATAATTTACCCAAGTAGCCGCAATGAAATTTTGCTTGAAATTATCAACTTCATCTGGTGAATTTAGATTTGTCCTATAATCTTTATCAATTAAATCTTTAGTGACTGGTAACCAAGCCATTTGATTAATAGACATTCCTCTAAAACCATAGACTTTGATAGTATTTTTATTACCAAAATATCCAACTTGACCAAAAAATGTCTCACCATTTGTTCCACTATTTCTTCGAAATCCAGAGGAGTTTAATTTACTATAACTAAAAGAACTTGCAATTTTTGATTTTCCAAAATATCCTGTATTATATTTTACAGAGAATTTATCAGACTCAAACGAACCCACTCCACCAGATAATGTTAAACTCGATTTAATAGGTGCTTCAGTTTCAAAGTTAACTGATCCTCCAATAGAAGTTGTTCCATATTTAGATGTACCAACACCTCTTTGTACTTGTACCTCAGACATATTATTCATAAAGTCTGGCATATTACTAAAATAGATACCTTGGTCTTCCATTTCATTTAATGGAATTCCATTAAGAGTAAAATTGATTCTTGTTTGATCAATACCTCGAATTCTCATATAGGAATATCCATAAGGTAAACCACCATCAGATTGAGTGAAAACGCTTGGAACATATCGATTCAAAGTAAAGAATGGATCATTACCTTGATAAGTATTTTTAATCGAATCTATTTTGATTGCGCTGATTGTAACGGGTTCATATGATTCCGTTTTAATTCCTACTACTTGTAACTCATTCATGGTGAATGATTTTGTAGTGTCTGTTTGTGCAAACATTGTGATAGACATCAATGTTGTGAAGATAAATGTTAATATTTGTTTCATATTTAATGGTTTAAAATTTTATCAAGTTTATTATTTCTTTTTTGTTGTTTAGTTCCTTTATATTCTAAAAATAGATTTGGATATTTCATATACCGATTAACATTATCATATAATCTAGTTATTTGAGTATCAGATTTACACAATAATTTATTATCAAGAATATAGTAGTATAGACCATCTTCAAATTCACACACTATATCTCTGTGTAAAACATCGGCCCATCTTCCCGTAAATTCCCAATTAAAATCATCAACGTCTTGAAAAGTAGCAACTAATAAGATAATACATAATACTACAAATCCAATCCAAGATAAAATAAGCCAAATATTATCCTTATCTTTTGTTAGATAACCATCTGTGGATATAGGTTGTTCCTTATCAAATTTTAAAACATTAAAACTATTGTCACTTGCATAATAGACATAGCAAGTATTAGTATCATATTTAAATGATGTAATAACTTTTACTTTCTCTTTTAAATCTGGATTACAATTGAAAATAGGATATAGTAGTGCAATTGTGCATAATAGCATAACCATTTTACCACGATTTTCTTTTATCGTATAAAATAGATATCTTAAAATCCTTTTAAAGGTTACCATAGAATTTTATTAACTAAATTTTCAAAAATCTTCTTTAACTCAGAAGTTAATTCAACTTCATATTCATCGATACTAACCGAAGTAACGGAAATATCAACACTATCAACATCAACATCATAGCTTGGAGGAGTCCAGTAGTCACCACTATCGTAAGATGATGAACCAGATACACTGATTTCATAATCAACTACAATAGAAACACCATTGCAATCGAACGACATCCACTGGTCATCCAAAGTGAATGACCCATCTTCGTAGATTTTATCATTAATATCATCATTCTTAATGAATTCACCATCTACAAATTTTGTATTTTGGGTATTGAATGTTATGAAGTCCATAGTATGTCGTTGTTTGTTTTACAAATATACGGAAATTTATTATAAAATAAAAATATATACTAAAAATAATGAGAAGAAATGGCAAAAACAACCACAACAACACGCACACATCTAGGAAAAGTAAAAAAGAAATTAGGAAAACATTCTAAGAAAAAACATTCAAATAGTAAGAACTCTAAAAATTATAAGAAATCTTATAAAGGACAAGGAAGATAAAATAAACCCCTGAATAATCAGGGGTTTTATTATTAAATAAAAATACTAAATAAGAAGTAAATAAAAATAAGTGCTACACCAATAACAATAGTCCACTTACCAACTTGGTTAAGACGATAAACAATTTCTGAATTGTCACAAACCCGGTCATATGATTGACCAGTAAATAAGCCAAATATCCAAGTTATAGGAACAATCGCAGCTGACATAATTGCAACGGCAATAAAGACACCACTGAATAATACAGCAAGTATAATAAATAAAATTAATAATAGTGAAATAACACCGCTTACTGATGGGATTCTATTTTGGTTAAACATAGCTCGTTGTTTTTGTGAATTCAAATATAACAAAAATATTTGAATTCACAAAAAATTAAGCAATCTTTTTTATCTCACCAAAAACACTTTTCCTAGGATTTTTGGTTTTCTCAGTATAATGATCAACAGTTGGTGTATGAACAGGAGAACTTACTGGAGTTGTTGGAGAACTTTTTGTGTCGTTATACTCACCTTTAAGATGTTTATAAACTTTTTTGCCTGTTCCATTGATAGTCCAGATTGATTAAGAAATCCCTCAATGACTTCTTGTGGAATTTCATGGAATTTTTTCCCAGATGCCAATATAGCATCATGTGTGTGTTTTAAAATTTGATCAATTGATAAATTTTTCATAAATTTTTAATTTTTAAAGTGAAATTACACGATCAAAACCTTCATCGTATTTAATTGGTTGGTATGATGAAATCATGTTCTTAATTATATTCATAGGAATACTTTTATTTTCTTCCTCAGTTCTTTTCTTATCACGAGCAATATACTCTTCTTCTTTAAGAATAGGGAAAATTACAGCGAGTTTATAGTATTCATCATCAAAGAAGGAAAGATTATACTTTCTTCTCTTTGAGGACATATGTGTCATATCAATAATTACATTCTTTTTTTGCTTAGCAGATGTTGCGATTTTATTAACAAGAATCTTATCAACCTCTTTTTGATCAACAGATTTAAATGCAGTGTTGTAATCTTCATCACCATGAAGATCAAGAACGATTTGGTCTCTTGAAATAAGTTCAAAAGTTCCAGATTCAAAATTTTTATTTATCCAAGTTGTTTTACCACTCAATGGAGGACCAACGAGTATAATAACATATGGTTCTTTTAATTTATCTAATTTCATTACACTTTATGATTATATCTTGCCCAATTAACAGCAATGATTGTTTTTGCATCTCTAAAACGAGTTGTCATTAACTCTTCACGATCCATTTCAATGGTATCGATTTCTTCGAGTTCTCCCGGAACTCCACCACCAGCACCAATCATTTTAGATACTTCACAGAAGTAAATTGTGATTACCTCACTTGATCCACCTGGTGACATATAACATTCATCAATCAATTTGATTGTATCAGTTGCATATCCAACTTCTTCATCAATCTCACGAGTCATTGCATCACGAGGATCTTCTCCTGGCTTATCAAGTGTTCCAGCAACAATTTCCACAATATCAGAAGCCGAACCTGGTCGCCATTGTGAAATAAGAATATATTTTTCTTTTATAGTGTCATAAAGAAGAGCAGCAACAGCATTTTGTCGAACCATAAGTTCTCGTTTACCTTCTTTTCCAGACTTTGTTTTATAAGTAATCTCGTCTATGTTAAGATAACCTTTGTATTTATTTTTACGATCTATAATCATATGAATTTATAGTTTTTTACAAATATAAGAAATTTTTCTAAATTATCCTCTTTTGTAACAATTTTATTCCATTCGTCACAAATAGTTTCAAATGCTAGGAAATTTACTAAGAGTTTTTCATAATTCATTCTTAGATCTGATTCCTGTTCTTTACTTAAATTCCATTTTACAGGACAAAGATTTTTCATAGTTTTAACCTTATCTTTATCAACAAAATGTGGATAAGTTCTGCATATCAAGGGTCTAATTTCATAGATAGAACACTTATCATCTATAAGAAACTTACAAGTCCTATCAGGATTATTTAAACATAAAACCCATTTTTTCTTTTTATCATTTTCCCATAAAATAAATTTAGGAACATATCCAAAAGACTTATCATATTCAATTTTTTTGATAAATGATAAATCTTCTGAAATGCTCAAATCCTCATGGTCGATAAATACGTCATAGTTTTTACAGCACTTTGCTGTACAGCTTGCACACGGAACACTCATATCTGAGTGTATATATACTATTTAAATTTCATTTTTTGATCACAATAGTTTAATATTCAAATTTGTCTAAATATGAAATTATTTCACCACCTTCTTCAAGTCTTTTGAATTTTGGATTGACATGAATCAACTTGGCAAGTTTATCATCCACATAAAATGTGAATTTTAAATAGTTTTCCTTTTTATCAGATTCATAACACATTTGTTTTATTTCATCTGTTAACCTTAAAAGTGACTCTGGATGAATATTTATCCACTCGGTACTACCTCTTAGATAATTATAATAGGAAATTATTGATTTATCCCAATCAACATCACTTACGTCTTTGATGAAAAAACTACCGGATTTACCTCTTTGATTAATTTTAAATGATCCTAATTTAACATCTCCTTTATTGTTGTAAAGGATAATCGGTTCATCAGAGATACTTTCATTAAATCTTTTAATCTTCATTTTCTTTTTCATACTCTTTTATATATTAAAAAAATATTAAATAACTCTGAAAACTCCGAATGGTTTTTTATCATCAGATGCTATAATTCTATGAAATCCATCAATGATTTTATAGTTGTCAATCTCACCACGAACAATACCTCTTGGTAATTGATATTTTGATGTGTTGTAGTGATCTAAATCCTCCATCTTAACATTATTAATATGGTTTTGATTTAACTTCTTAAAATCAATATGATTCTTATAAATTGAAATAAGTTCAAATTCACAATCTTTCACATCATCTAATAAAAACCCATATTCTAATTCTAAAACATATCTTAACTTTTCAGATAAGGTTTCTAATTGAAACAATTTCTCACACTGCTCATTTATTTTAAATAATATAGAAGCATCAATAGTCACATCATCAATCTCTTGACCATAATAACCACCACATATATTTACTTCCCAATATGCAGTATCGAATACTTTGTTTATAACAAGAATACGATAAATACAATATTTATCAACTATCTCACCACCATACAAAATTTCAGAAATACGACTCTCACGCTTTCTAGTCTTTCCATTTTCAGGCATGAATTGAGAGTATATCTCCTCAGTTAAAGAAGATAAATTAACACTATTTACATAAGTATCTACTATATGACCACAACGGCAAATACCTTCATCATAACACCCAGAAGACTCACAAGAGTGTTCGGTGTGAAAATCATAATTTGTACTATATGTGTAATCAAGTTTTAACATTTTTAGGTCTGGTTTTGTAGAATTTACCATCTATATTCTTATAGAAGAAAAAATCCTTACTCTTTACTTTTTTAAGTATTATTAGTAATTCTTTATCTTTAACGTTTCTCCAATCAAGGTGTATTACTTGCTCTTCATTATATAAGAATCCTTTTCCAACTCTATTTATTTTACCAACTTTATCATTAAAGTAGAAAAATCCATCATGAGAGAATTTTCTACAATTCTCCACGTAGTTTTTAAGGATTTGTGAAACTAAATGTGTTCTAATAAAATTCATAACGTAGATATTTAAAGTTTGTAAAGAGGCAAGTGTAGCCGCCATTTTGTTCTATATCATCATTTATCTATGCCTCAACCCGATCTCATAGGAAAACCGACATCCTCGATCTATTTGAGTTGCTGCTTCCTTGGTGATAACGATCCAGAGGTTGGACCGAAACAGCCACAACTTAAATCTCCCAAGTTAGGTTTTGCAGTGGCGAACTTCCTCCAGTTTTTACACCAGCGATGATTCCTTTACACTCTATACAAACTTATATGCAAATATATAAAAAAAATTAATATATAACCTATGAAATATTTATTTATTTTCCTAACACTACTTTTTATAGGTTGTACTTCAACTAAAAATCTACCAGATAACTCACCTAAAATTGAGAATGCTAAAGATTCTAGTAAAGTGGAAGAAGAAAAGTTTTTTATACTTGAAAATAGACGAGAAGTTCTACCAGAACCAATTAAAAAAGGTGAAAGTGGTGAAAATGGTAATCAACAAATCAAAGAAAGAATTGTTAAAAATAACACATCAAGTATTGTTAATACTGAAACTAATTTAGGACAAGTTGTTTATAAAGTTCCTGATACAATGCAAGTAATGAAAAATTATGAAGTCATTGTTAGAATATCAAAGTCACAAACAAATGTTGAAATACGTAACAACCTAAATGGTAAAGTTTTTGAAAAAAGTATTAAAACATCTAATAAGATGCAAGTTGAGTTAATTGATCCAACTGGAAACTCTTTTAAAGTAACTCCAGTTAATGTCCAAAAACAACTTGTAGATTCTACTTATACAGAATGGAAATTCAATGTCACTCCTTTAAAATCTGGAACCAATAAGTTAGATTTAGTTATCTCTATATTCAAAGATGATGATATTAAACAAATAGTTTATTCAGATGAAATATATGTTCGTTCAAATCCAAAAGCAGAGATTAAATCATTTTGGTATGATAACTGGAAATGGTTTCTTGAAAAGTTACTAATACCTCTAGCATCATGGCTATTTGGTTTATGGTTAGGTAGAAAAATAAAGAAGAAAAGAAGGTATTAAACCTTCTTTTCTTCTTTTTTCTTATTTTTCAAATATCTTTTTACATCTTTTTTAGCCAATTTTCTAGTAGTATATCCACCACCAAGTATGAAAAAAGACACCGTAGCCATAATAGTTGCCACACCTGTAGATATAAGTAATAATGAGTAATCTGGATTATCCTTTATGCCAAAAAATTGTAGTATCGATAAAATCAGTGTTAATAAAGATCCATATCTTGATAATTTGTGTAAAATAGGATTATCCACAACCCATTTAGCATCCCTATAATGATTATAAGCTCTACGTTTTTGTAACTCCAATTTTTCCTCTTCGGTACCCGAACGAAGAATCCTATCGTCTTCATCATCTTCCAACATACCAGTTACCCAATTCATTGTACTTTCATTTTTAGCTAGTAAAACAGATTTTAATTTATTTACATCTTGTAAGTCATTTACATTTAAATTATTCGCCTCACAGAAGTGAATTAAATCTGATTTAATATTATCAATTACAGTTGATGAATAAGAATTCAACTTATTTTTTAAATAATCTTTAATTTTATTTAAAAAATCAAATTCCTCGTTATATGATTGGAAGTTTTCCAAATATCTCATAATCTTTATTATTTTTATTTATATATTAAAATAATAAAAATTATTATCATATTTTTTACAACAAGATAGAGTCTCTCTTATTCCAAGCCTTGTTTAAGAAAAGTAATTTATTCTTATCAATCTTACAATTTCGATTAGAAATATTACCATCATTGAAAAGTGCAATCATTTCATCCATACTCAAAGTTTTATACTTACTATCAAAGTTAGGATCAGGATGTGACCAACCAAACTTTAAAAGCCAGTTTAAGAGAGCATTTTTATTGACATCTTTATAATCTTCTGTCGTTCCATTACCACTTCTTTTTGAAAGCTTATTATTTCCTTCGAAAAGTAGTCCAGCATGAATCACTTCTGGAAATGGTTTATCACCATCAACTTTACAGATTTCATCCCAAACTCTCTTTTGTTTATCAAGATTGGAAATATGATCTACACCACGAATAATATGTGTAATATCATAATCATAGTCATCCAAAATAGAACAGAAGTTATAAGTCGGATATCCATTATTTCTAAGAATAACCATCTTATATTCACCCATATCAAGTTCGTAACCATTATCAGTAGCAGTTCCAATCTTTTGAGCAACTTCTTTATAACGATCTAATCTTTCAGATTGTTTGAAAGTTAAATCATAATCTAAACCAAATTGACTCATTTGGCCATAGATATAATCAATATACTCTTGTTTATTTCTTTC
>Ga0214919_10006095_pt1 | contig 16716 bp, 9 predicted proteins | sample LL1503_MetaG_FD_177994 | JGI IMG/M metagenome (GOLD analysis project Ga0214919, IMG submission 177994) | Freshwater microbial communities from Lake Lanier, Atlanta, Georgia, United States - LL-1503 | ecosystem: Environmental > Aquatic > Freshwater > Lake | place: USA: Georgia | collected 2015-03-15 | reverse complement strand
CTATGATTACATATTCCAAATAAATCATAAACATAACTTGTGTTATTATATCCTAATACATATTTGCTAAAATCAACATTTGTTAATGGTGTTTCTATAATATTATTTAATTTATGATTATTATTATCAAATCGTTTAAAATCAACTATTAAAATATTTGGCAAACTCCAAAATTTTATACCTTTTTTAACATTTTCTTTGAGTTGTGTATTTTCATTAAACCAAGCATTATCATTTTCTAATAATTCATAATCTGTATATAAGTCAAAACAATCATAAATAGAACATATTTTATTAACACTTTTATCTTTTCTTGGAATTGGTAAATTTATTATACTAAAACTTTCTGGTGTAATGCTGTATATTTTATTTTCTCCATTATTTGAAATAATTAGTGATACATGTATTCCAAAAAAAAGTTGTAATATTTCAGAATAACTATTTGAATAATTACTTTTAATCATAGTATAACATTTTTTAGCTAATTCATCTATACTACTTTTTGATGCTCCAACTATATTAATATCTACTTTACGCTCAATTCCTTCATGAAAACAATCAAATAAAAAAATTAAAAATTCTGGTAAATCATTTTGAGCATATCCTGTAAATAATTCGCGCTGTTTTTTTTTGGCAATATGTTGTATTGCACCTATAAATCTATTTGGACTAATAATACAATTGGTAGTCCACATTAAATTTTTCAACTGTTTCCATTCGTATAGTATTAATGATTTTTCATCACTATTAACATTAATATTTTCTAAAATATCATTTAGTTCATAACAATGTGACAACATTTGCATACATGTGTTTATATAACAAGTATTGCCCAAATTACATAATCCAGTGAGTCCTTTATTACCATATTTATTACTATAACTAGTCAGTTTATTATTAGATGAGGTTAATTTAAAATTAACCTTACTCATATATAATCATTTAATTATATAATTAAATGTATTTAAATATATTTAAATATATATAATGAATATATGAATAACTCTAACTCTAATTCTAACTCAAATTCTAACTCAAATTCTAACTCTAATTCTAACTCTAATTTTAGTAACAACAATTTAAATCTTATTATGTTAAATAATTCAATTACTAATTTGAACAATTATGTAAGAACAGTAAATTCTAGTATTAACTATTTAAATAATGCAACTGCTAATATAAGATATATGCAAGAACATATAAATTATTATTATCATGTCAATAATTTGCAATTAATTGCAAATAATAATTCATCATTTGCAAGAGAAAATAGCAATCCAAATAGCAATTTGCATTCAAATTCAAATAGTAATTCAAATAGTGAATTAACATATGAATATTTTGAAGAGTTATCATTACGCAATTTAAAAATAATTATTGCTAAAAATATTACAGAATGTTTATTTGTAACTCTTAATGAACCATTAAATGAATCATGCTCTATAACACATGAAGAATTTACACCTCAACATAATGTAACTAAAATTAATGTATGTGGGCATATATTTAATACAAAAGCAATTAATGAATGGTTAATTGATCATCATTCTTGCCCTAATTGTCGCTATAATATATTAACAAATTCAAATATTATATCATATAATGATCAAGAGTCAAATAAAACATATTTTTTTAATATTGATGAACTCATAACTTTTTTTTGTTTTATACATCAATCTTCCTAAATAAAATAATATAAGTATAACGTTTATTAATTAATTTTTGTTCTTCAAACAATATTTGTTTTTGCAATTGTTTCTTTTTTTTATTATAATTGATTAGTGTTTTTTTTGCTTCATAATAAATACATGGGTTGTTTTTTAAGTATTCTTTAAAATTAGTAATGTTTTCAACTTCGCTATTATATAAGTTTTCCAATGCACTAATTTTGTCAAATTGTTTACGCAAGTTAATACATAATCTGTTATCATTATTTTTTTTTAAATAGGCAATTTTACGTAAGTGTATTAAATAGTGTCTATTATTATTACACAATTTACAACTATATATATTATTTTTATTTTCTTTCCCGCATTTACCACAACATAATACACAGTTATTTAAATCATAATAACCAAATAGTGCATGTAGTTTGTTATTTTTTTCAGATAAAATAATAGAAGGATTTTCTTTATTGTATCCATTATTTTCATTCAAATGTGAATGTAAAAGATTAATCGCTTTTATTAATTTATTCATTAAAATTTAGTACAACTCTAAATTAATACATAATTAATTTTTATATAATAATTAATTGTTAAAAACCATCATAAGTTTAGCATTTATTTCTTTTAACATTAATAATATTAATAATATTTGTAATTGAATTTTTTTTGTAATAGTGCACCAAATGGACTCCAATAAGGTAATATAATAGGTCTTTGATTTAATATTGTTAATATTTTTTTTGGCACATATTTTTTATCTATTACTATTTCAAATGTATAATCTTTAAACCATGACTCTGACATGTAATAATTTCCATCATAATCCACGCTATCATCTTTTTCAAATAATTTGTCTCCCCATGAATTTTCAACAAGAAAACCATTAGTTTTTGAGTTATTAAAATTATAACCTTTTATTACCATTGCATGAACTGGGGCAGTTTGTCTATAATTTAATGAATCACATTTATTCATAGCATTATCAAATCCAAAAATAGAATCATAATCAAAAGCTTCTTTATCCATAATACTATTTTTATGTGAAATGTATTTGTCAATATCAAGACCAACCCAAACTGCTTCATTATTGTCTATTGATTTTTTTGTAGCCTCAATTAATATGTTAATTGGAACATTTATTAGACAACGGCGCTGTTCTCCCAAAACATCAAATGACATTTCAATATCATATTGTTTATAAAATGGAGCTTCTTTACATGGATAATTTATTAAACATATTTTATTTTTGGCATTATATGGAACATATTTTTTATAAAAATTAAGCGGACTAATATTTTTAATAATTTTGGCCTTTTTAGACTTGTCTTTGTCCTTAGATTCTTCATAATATTCCCAAGTTATTTTAGTCGGGGGTTCTCCTAAAAATACAACCAGAAATTTATAACATTCTAATAACATACTATTCAATATGCTATTTCTATTTTTAATAAGTTCACTTTTTGGTGTAGTTTTAATTTTATGGGCGCATTTTCGTAAAAAGTCATTATAAAAATTCTTTAACTCTTCTGAGTTTGTACTATGAAAATTGTCGTCCATATTTGTTTTGGGAATAATACCATACTTTTCAATTAAATTTACAAATACATTCCACCGACCGCCATCATCTGTTAAATTATCTAATATATGTATTAATTTAACTACTTTATCATTAGATTGTATTGTTGATACATTTACATCATAGGTGTCAAACACATAACTAAGATAGTAATTGGCTTTTTCTAATTTGTCAAAAAAAAACAAATAATTTTGTGAAAATTCAAAGTCGGGTGCCAACTTATATTTTTGTATCATTTTATAACGAATAATATTTAAAAATGCAAAAATCCAACAACGACCGCTCTGTTTTTGGTCTGTTATTTTTGACTGAACATCAATCATATTTGTATAAGTTTTTTTTTTATCTTGAATATAGTCACTTTTTAATAATACATTTATTAAATCTGTTTTTGTATTAATATTTTTAATAATTTTATTTGTTTTATTTTTATTAAATTTATATGAAAAATTAGAAATTATTTTTTGTGTTAATTTATTAACCATATACTAATTTATATATATATATTAATTATTATAATATATAAATATTGCTTTAATGATTTATTGATTTATTGATTTATTGATTTATTTACATTCTTTTAAATAACTATCAAATAATAAACTTTTAATTTCTTTACATTTTAATTCTTCAAGTTTTTTATCAAACTTTTCTTGTTCAGGCCACTTAGTTTTTAACTTGTCTATTTCGTTATACCATGATTGTAATGTAATGCCTCGTTTTTTTTTAAACTCATTCATATTTTCTAAATTTAACGCGTAAAGTTGCAATAATGGTTTCATTATTTGGTTGCTAATATAATGGGCATAATCTAATTTTAAATTATTTTGCTTAATAAAGTCAGGAGTTTCTATTTTTTCGCCTTGTAGTGATTTTTTATTTGCATTTACAATATATGCATAATACATTCTATCACCGGAACATGGTTTATTCCCAATATCTCTAATGCCAATCCTTTCAGCCAAGACTTTATGCGCTATTTGATTTGGGTTCTTATAATAGCTGCGCAAAGATTTTGTAACTAACAATTTTTCAATTGGATATTGTCCCGCAACTAACTTTTGAAGACTTTCATGTAAAAATTTTATTGATTTAACAATACTTTTTTCTTTCATAATAATATTTACAATAGTTCCATATATATCTTTTACTAAAGGAGCATTGTCTCTGCGTTTAAGTACAATACCCATATATTTTAATTTGCCTTTTTCTATATTTTCTTCATATAGTATACCTACATAACGTTTTTTTGATAATAATATCCATGGCCAAAAAGTTTTTTCATATTCTAAATCATGTGGTTTTTTTAAAAATTGACTTGCCAAGTTTCCTGCCTTTTTTGCCAATTCAATTGTATAACTAAGTGCTTGATTATTTATAATTTTTTCATTACTAACAGGATCACGCAAATTAAATTTGAAAAATACAGAATCTGTATCACCATATACACACTCCGCTTTTGCTTTCACATTTGTTCCATCATCTAATGTTACTACAATATCATTATAACATTCTTCAATAATTGCTCTACCATAAAATAATAATTTTCGACCAATTGCTGTTGTTGAGGCTGCAACATCTTCTTCATAAAATGCACTCGTAATAGCACCCATTTGACCATATAAAGAATTTGCAGTTACTTTAATACTTAGTTGTCGTTTATCTAATACATTTTTCATAAATTCGTCGTGTTCCAGTAAAATTAACTTTCGTGTTGCTTTTCGCGCCGCTAATAATTCTTCTAAAATAGCAGGCATAATAGCTTTGCCATCATTTGCTGGGAATTGAGCAAATCTGCAAATTTTATATCCAATAATAACTTTTTTTTCGGCTGCTTTTGGACTAGACCGTGCATATTTATATGTATCATATTTTACATCAATATATTTATAACCCAAATCATATAAATTATCATAGCAATAGTCTCCGTTTTCAGATTTTTCACCTGTTTCTTTAATTAAATTATTACTTAAATCATATTCTTTTGTCCATACTTTTGAGTCATGTGATAAATTTTCAGAAATAATAGAAGACGGATACAGTGAACTATAATCCACACAAGCAACGGGCTCTTCTAAATAAATGCCTGTTTTTGGAGTAAAGACATGTGCTCCTTCATATCCTCCTCCTGTTTTTTGCTTATCCATAACCGGCATAAGCGTATTTTTTTCGCCACATTTTTTAGAAACATAGCTTTGCAATTTAATTCCTTGTCCTCGTAATAATAAATAACTTAATGGAACATCACATAAATTAGACATTTCTACTTTGTCTGTTATTACATCTACTTTTAGTAATAACCAAATAACATTATCACAATCTGCAAGACAATATTTTCCAACCGTCCATCGATCATAATCGGAACCATTTGCAAGTTTAAATATTTCTTGTGGAGTTACATCGTCTTTGGCTAAACCCCAATTATATTTATAGTTAACTAAATCAAGTTCTTCTAGTCCATCAATAACAAACCAACGTTCACTTTTATTAATGTCAATTATTTCAAATTTCTTTCCTTTTTTGTATAAATTATTGCTGAATCCTAATTCATCAAATTTAATATAACTACCAATATTAATTCCTGTAAGATTATTAGTAAATATTTTTGTACTATTATTTTCACTATTTAATGTTATTTTACTAATACTATCGCTAATAAAGTAACTTGAAGTAAAGTCTAATTTGTTAGAACTCAATGTAAATTCTTTACGAAAAATTACACACATGTCTATAATAATACGACCAGGCATTTTAATAAATTTTAAATTATATTCACCACTAGCCAAAACAATTTTGTTTGTTTCAATAGATTTATACTTATCTTTTGTATTAGAATTTGTATTAGAATTTGTAGCACCTGTTTTGTTTTTTTTCAATTTGTCTCTATATTCTGCGCGCCAATCATTTGAAATACATACTTCATTTTTATTTCGCGAAAGTTTAAGAAATTCATTAACACAATCTAACTCTTTGGATCTATTATACATAAATTCAAAATCAAAACCAGTAATATTATAACCAGTAATAATATGAGGATTTTCACTATTAATAATTTTTGTAAATGTTAATAATAATTCTTTTTCAGTTGTACGCTCTAATATAATAACATTATTTTCTTGTGCCCATAATAAATATTTATCAGGAATCTTACAACCACCCTTAACAATAATAACACGTTTATATGGTTTATCTTCTGTATAGTTTATGAAACTTAATCCAATAAATGTAATGTTATCACCTTCTAATGTTGGGAAATTTAGATTTGCAAATGCTTCGGTTAATTTTATTAACTTTGTATTATATTCACAATTATTATCTTTGATTAATTCTATTAGTGTAACTTCTTTTTTATAATCTTTGACTTTATTTTTACGCTTATTATAACTTCGACCATTATCAAAATTAGTATTAACTAATTCATCATTAGTATTAGCATTATCATTATCACTGTTATCATCTTCATTTTCTGTTTCAGAATCGTTAGATTCTAAAATTTCATCACTATTAAACAAGTTACTAAATTTTGCAGGACTATAGTTTTCTAATTTCTCTATTAATGCTTCCAGTTCTTCAATAGTGCTTGATTTTTTTGGATATACTTTATCTATATAATTCAACTTTTCATGTGCTAAATCAAAGGCACTTAAAATTTCTTGTTTTAAATTATTTAAATTATAGTTTTCTTTAAAATCACTTGAATTGGAATTATAGTTTTCAAGTATATTTGTTGCTAATTTTTTATAATTTTTAATTGGAACTGGAAAATCACCATGACTACTACTTGCTTCAATATCAAAACTGCATATATTATATTTGACCAAAGTCTCCTTTTCTTTATAATGATAAATATCTTCATAATTTATACTATATTCATAGGAGCAATTTGTTGTTTTGTTATTAATGGTTCGAACTTTATTTGAAGGCATTTTAATCCATCCACTTGGACTAATTTGTTTTTCATGAAAGAATTTTAATAATGGCGGTATATCAGCTTCATATAAATAACAATCTGTTGTTCCAATATCATCATTATATATATATCCATTATGCTTTAATGATCTTTCAAATACTCCGACTTTACTTGTTTTTTCGTCGTAAAATATTTTTTTTACTTTATTATAGGCTCCGCTATTAGTAAATGAAATTTTAATAAAATTATGTAATTTTTTATTGTCAAATCCATATAACTTATGTCTTTTTACAAGTGTGCCTTGAACAATTGAATCCTCATAATAATTACCTAGTACTACTTTTTTTAAATGTCCGATAAATTCATTTTTTCGTTGTTCATCCCATTTTTCATTTACTTTAATGTAGAAAAACGGATAAAAATTTTCTATAAATATTGATGCTGTCTTATTTGATGAATTTATTCCAAATGCTTGTATAATAAATTTTTTATTATCTTTATAAGGATTTCCCTTAGTGCTTTCTTCTATAATATTATAGTCATAAAGTTTAAAACATTTAAATGATGTCATATTATTAATATTTATTAATAGTCTTTAATTATAAAAAAATTATTTCAATTTTTAATAAAATATTTTATGCAATTTTTAGTAAAATATTTTATGCAATTTTTAGTAAAATATTATATGCTATATTATATAAAGTATGTCAAATATTCCAAAACTTATTTTTATTGTTCCATACAGAGATCGTGAAAGTCAAAAACAACATTTTTCCATATATATGAAATATATTATGGAAGACTATTCAAAAGATGATTATGAAATATATTATAGTTATCAAACCGATAATAGACCATTTAATCGCGGTGCAACAAAAAACATTGGTTTTTTGGTTATGAAAAACAAATATCCGAATGATTATAAAAATATAACATTTGTATTTAATGATATTGATATAGTTCCGGCAGTAAAAAATACATTAAACTATATAACAACTTCTGGAATTGTTAAGCATTTTTATGGTTATACATTTACTTTAGGAGGAATATTTTCAATTATTGGCAGTGATTTTGAAAAATGCAATGGATTTCCAAATAATTGGGGTTGGGGATTAGAAGATAATGCTATGAACGATAGAGTATTGCAACAATTATTAATCCTTAATAGAGACCAGTTTTTTCCTATTAATTCTACACATATTATTCATTTATATGATGAACCATTTAGAATTATTAATAAAAGAGAACCGGATGCTTACGTTGCTAGTGAGTTTGTTGATAACTTAAATAGTATTAATAATCTAGATTATACTATTATTAATAATAATAGTAATGAAGAAAGTAATAAAATAACTAGTATAAAACAAAATGAATATACTATAAACATAGATAAGTTTGAAACCTTAATTCCGGCAAATAGTAGCAGTTATTATATTCAAAATATGTATACTACTCCTAAATTACTAACCCAAACCCCAAATACTATTAATATAAAAAGAAATGTTAAATCAAGATGGTTATTACCAAATCTTATAAAATAGAGCAACTTCAAGTATAAAAAATGTTATCATTCAACTGAAACCACTTTTGCTAAATTTCGTGGTTTATCTGGATTAATATGCTTACTTACAGATATTATATATGCCAATTTTTGTAAAGTTATAATGTATAGAATTTCATTATAATAGTCCAAATTTAATAATACTATAAATTTGTCATCTATTAACTTTAATTCATCTACAACATTGTTAGAATTTGTAATAACAAATATATTAGTTTCTCGTGCTATTATTTCATAATATGTTGATTTTAAATTATTATAATCTTTAGTATTATTATAATCTATTAATAGTAGTGTTATATTACTAGTGTCTAATAATGCAAATGGTCCATGTTTTAATGAACTTGCACTAAAACCTTCACTGTGAATATAACATACCTCCTTTATTTTTAAAGCACCTTCACAAGCAATTGGATATAACTTGTCTTTACCCAATATAAATATACTAGTTAATGAATTAGATAGTATAAAATCTTTTAATCTACTAATTTTATTCATAAAACTTATATCATTTAATAGTTGATTAACACTATTGGGAAGCATTCTAATAGAGTCTATTTTTGTTGTATTATTATAATAATCATTGTTAACAAACCACATGCTAAGTAAACTTAATACTATTAACATGCTTGTAAATGATTTTGTTGAAGCAACACTAATTTCTGTTCCAGCATTTATATATATGCCACAATAAACTTCGCGCGCTATTAATGAATCAACTTTATTTATTATACCCAGTGTTATACAGTTCTTTGCCTTACAAATTTTTAAACAATTATATACATCCATTGTTTCGCCAGATTGTGATAAAAAAATGCATAGTGTTGTTGAAAATTTTTTAATATTTGGTAAGCTATTTTCATTAAACTCACATGCGTTTACACTTTTAACGCATACAAATTTCTTTATTTCATTCAAATAGTGTTCTCCAATTAATGCAGCATTATAACTTGTACCACAACCAATTATATATACAAATTCTATATAGTTTATAATATTGCGTATGTTATCTAATCCGCCCAATTTAATAATATTTTTGTGAATACGCCCGCCATAATTATATGCTTTTTGTATTGTTTCTGGTTGTTCCATTATTTCTTTTATCATCCAATGACTATATAGTCCTTTGTTTTCGATTAGATTTTCATAACATACTTTTTTAATACTATAATTTTTTAAATCATTTATTTGCTCTCTAATAGGGTTGCTAGAATCTTTAGCAATTAAATTACTAAAACTAGCATTACTTATTTTAATAATATTATTATCCTTTAATGGAATATAATCGCTTATTAAACCAGCAAAACCATTTGTTTCTGAAGTACATATTATAAAATCATTATTATAACCTAATAATAACGGTGAACCTTTTCTTGTCACATAATATGTATCTAATTGTTTTGTATAAATAATTACAAGAGCCCATGTTCCTTCTAATTGACTTAGTGCTTTTTGTAGTGCTTCTTCAATATTACATTCCATAATTATAATATAATATTCTATTAAATTAGCAATAACTTCGCTATCTGTGTCACTATAGAAAGTATAATTTTTAGATTGTAAGAATTCTTTAAGTATCATAAAATTATTTATTATACCATTATGAACTAGTATAATTTGTCTATTTTGCGAAAAATGTGGGTGTGCATTATTATCTGTTTTGCCGCCATGAGTTGCCCATCTTGTATGACCAAGTGCTATTTTAGAAAACAATTCTTGTTTATACTTTACTTGCTCTTCCAAGTTATTTGTTTCATATAAAAACTGAACTAATTCAAAACAATCTTGCTTTCCTGTTGATGCTTTTTTAATAATTTCATATTTAGTGTTACTAGAATTATAATAACAAATTCCAATTGAGTCATAACCTCTATTTTGTATTAATTCTAAACTATTAAAAATATGTTTTAATGCATTTTTTGTTTTTTTGGAATATATGAAAGTTATTCCGCACATAATAATATAATAAATATTATATATTTATATATAAAATTTGTAATACTATAAAATTTTATATACAAAAATATCAAATTTTATATACATAAATATCAATTTTATAGTATTATGATTATATATACTATAAATAATGACCTTTTCCCGTTTTAAATATTTTAAAACGGGGGGTATATCCAACAATATTTGCATAATTAATTTGTGTTGTTGAAGTACTATTATCTGCTCTTAAATTCTCTATACATTGTTGTGATACTCTATTGCGCCTATTTGACCTGACTAAGTTGGCAAAATTTTGTCTTTCTAATTTATTTTCTCTAAAACTTTGATTCTCTTTTGCTGAACTATGTTTATTTGCATTAATTTTATTTTTTATTATGTCTTCTTGGGAAGTAAGACATTCATTATCTAATTGGTATTGATTAATAAAACCACGTCCAACTATAACATTTGGATCATATGGTTGAATTGATAATAATTTAGGAATATTATTTAATCCAATAAGTCCTTGTATCATTTTTCGTGAATAATTACTACCATTTTTCTCTGGAATAATTATACTATTTGAAGTTGAAGTACGGGCACCTGGTAAAAGTTCTATTGCTTTTGATAAACTATCTACAGTACTTGGGTCTCTAATAATCTCAATATTATTATTTGGATATCTAAAAGCAGGATTTGGATCAGTATATGGATTATGATATATATATATACATTCAACATCCGTAAAATCACGTGCAGGCGTTGTATAAATTAAACTTACAACAGTTATAACAGAATTATTTATTAATTCTTTTCTAATTAAACTTGGACTTGAACTTGGATAATTATAAAATATATTAAAACTTAACTCTATATAAAAATAACTATTATAATTAAATCGCACATCTAATAATGCGGGTCTGGACAAACTAAAATATGAGTTAGGGTCTAATAACTGCCGATTTGTTAAACTTCTTTTATATAAATAATCTTGTGTAACATCTACTATATCAAAACTAATTGAGATTGCATTGTAGTTAGTATTACTATTAAAATAATTAATATTTGGTTTTGTTGTGCTACCATTATCACTAATAAAAGCTAAATTATTAAAAGTATTATAAAAACTTCTTAAGTTAATAGTAGTAAAAAATTTATTAAACTCAATAGGTAATATTTTATTAGCACTACTATAAACAGTATTGACAGTAAGAGTTTTTAAAAGTATATTACTAGATAGTTCATTATCATATAAATAATTATTATTAATATATTGTATAAGAGTACTGTATTTTTTTTGCACATTAATAGTTTGTGCATTAATAACTCCCGATGTAATATTTTCTCTAAAATATACTGTTTCCATATTAGGTGTAAAAGCAATATGTTTGTAAATATCACTTTGTGTAAGACCCGATCTAAAATTGCCCAATGATAAATAAATAATATGTGGTTCAAGTACTTTTTTAGCAAAATTAAGTTGCTTTGATTGTGATGACACTTTTACATTTAAAAAATAGATAGTATTAGTATTATCAAATACTATTTTACTTTGTGCATTTTTTACCAAAGCAAAATTATTAGTTTTGATTAAAAAAGTATCAAAACTTATTGATAAAATAGTATTTGGGTTTATTGTGTTATTAATATCAACGCTGTAGTTTGTGTTTTTATAATAACCAGAATAACCAGAATATTTATTATATATATTATTATATATACTGTAATAGTTAGTTAAATTAGTAATATTAATTTTGTCTAAACTAGTTATATTACTAATATCACTAAGTCTATTAAAATTGTTGGTGTTACTATCTTTATATAGACTAGTGCTATTTTCGGAAGGCGTAACCTTAGTTATTTTAAAACTTAAGTTATTATAACATATATCAGTACTATTAAAAAAATTGTTTCTATAATTTGTAATTAAATAGTCTTTTATATTTAATTTATAAAAATCATAATTTGGGTTATTTATAATGCTTGAATTATTGATAGTGCTATTATTGTGAAAATTTGAACTGTTATCAATATTATTAAAATAGTAATTTAGATTGAATGATTTTTTAATAGTTGTAATTTCATTATTAAAAGTAAGTAAATAATTTTTATTTACTTCATAAGCATTTTCATTTTTTATAAATACTAACTTTCCATTTTTTTTGCTATCAGTAAAAATAAATTTAATGTTGTTTTTAATATTATTTAATGTTAATAAACAATTATCATTGGGAAAATTTTGTTTATCAACTACATTATAATTTAATATTATCATATTTCCATTATTAAGACTATTGGCAGTCACAATATTACTAATTATATTAGAATTAATATAAGTATTATTATCTAATACAGGAGTAATAGTGTTTGTATGCATTAATATTTTTGTTCCTTCATTAGTATCATTTATTTTATTCTGTGTTAAAATAATATAGTGTTTTTTTCCAGTAGTTGATAGAAAAGCGTCCAAAATGTTGCTTGACATTAAATTAATATGTGATTAATATATATTAAGTTTTTATCTACAAAAAAATAACATTATATTAATGTTATTTTTTCATTTGTTATTTGTTATTCGTAACTCTATGATATAATATTTATGATATAATATTTATGATATAATATCTGTGTTATTAAAATACCAATTTGTAGATAAATAATCTGTTTTAGAATTCTTAAGATTACTTTCTTTACTTGCGTTAAGATTTGGACCTTTATACATAATTGAGTTTATATCAAAAGTACCAATAGCATAATTATAATATTTTAAATTAGAAATTGAACCATCAAAACCTCCATTATAATTTACATATAAATTATCATAATTTTGTTTAATTATATTTGATAATTTATGGCGTTTTGTTAAATTTCCATTAATATAAATATCAACAATATTTTGCGATGTTACTCTAATCACTACACATACCCATTTTTTTATAGGAATACCATCTACATATATATCATCATAATAAGTATTATTATTATTTTCGTTATTATGAAATACATTTATCCGAACCAACATTCCTAAAAGTGGAAATTTATCTATTAAATTATCGCTCATATTTTGTTTTCCATTGTATAAATATACGCCAGGACAATTGTTTGGACCAAGTAATCCACTACCGCCTTCTCCTTGTGAATTTGGTGTAGATCCTTTATTAAAAACATGTTTAAAATCAATTGTATCTTTGTAATCGGTAGCATTAACAAATATCCAAAATGAGTAAGTAAATTCTATTCCTTCATATTCATTTATACTGCGTAAAATAGGAATTGATGATTTTTCACCCAAAGACTGTGTAATAGTCATGCCTTGTGTTCCATCTTTTAACCCATATATTAAAAATGGTGTTTCCGATGGTGAAAAGAAATAATATAATAATTTACTTCCAATATAAAATAAAAATGAAAAAATTATTATTATTGCTAGTAAGAATGTAATTTTGGCTATCATTGTATTTGATGATAAAAATTCGTTTGCTGATTTTAATCTAGTTTCTGCAGTATATGGAATAGCAGCATTTATATTTTTTTTAAATTTATCAAATATACTTTCTGGTGGATTTATAATATTCATAATATTAATATATATATATAAATTATATTTCAAAAGTACCTTTTTCTTTATTATACTCTAAAAAGCTTATTTTTAATCTATATTTATTAAATAATGATTGAGCTAATGATTGATTTATTCCTTCTTTATAAATGTTATAAGCTTCTTGTGGATTTATAGAATCATTTTCATAGCGTATGCGTGTAATAAAACCTTCAAATCCACTATTTGGACCAACATTATTTATAGCAGTTGTTCCTTGAGACATGTTTCCTATATATATATTTTTTTTCTCAGTTGTACTATAATAATTTTTATATAATCCATGCATTATAAATGAATTACGTAATTTTCCATCTAAATAAACATCGAGTGTTCTTGTATCTACACTTAATGTTAAATTGTTCCATTTTTGAACAGATATATTAGATATTTTATATCTAGTATAGTTTCGTTTATTTACCAACGAACTATTTGATGCACCTCCCGAATTATTGTCTAAATATGTTTCAATATCAATTAATAAATTATTTTCATATTTATCTAAAGCAATATTTATATTTTTGGGTTTAATTTGACTTGCACTAATGTCTTTTTGAACTTTTGTGCTTATACCAGACAGCATCGAAGTTAACTCTGGCAGTGTCGGAGCATTTGGATCAACTGACATATACAAAATGTTTTTTTCATTTGATATATTATTTCCCCAATTATCTACATAAAACCATACACTTAATGCAAAATTTGATGAGTTATTTTCTGGTATATCTTTTGCTACTATAACGTTTTTATTTGATATAAACATAGAACTAACTGTATTTTGCAAAGTTACCGGTTCTTTCGCATCACACATAATATCATAAATTATATTTGTTTTGAAAAAAAGATTGCGAAGTCCCCATATTACTACAACAATCAATATTATGACAATAATAATATTAAATATTCCCATATTAAAATATTAAAATATTAAAATATTAAAATATTAAAATAAAATATTAAATATAAAACGTTATTTGTTATTTATTGTTTGTTATTTATTGTTTGTTATTTATTGTTTGTTATTTGTTAAATTATATAATAATTCAATTGTTAATGGACTATTGATAGAATTATAATATGTTATTTCTTTAATACTTCCTTGTATTCCTTCATTTTCTCCTATTGTTACTTTATCTCCTTTAAAAAATGGTGTTACATCTTTTTTAGAACCAACTAATTTTCCATCTATAAAAATATCAATGTTATTATTATCATAATTAATAACAAAAAATACCCATTTTTGAAATTTTATATTTTTTGCCTCATATATAGTATCTAATTGGTCGCCTTTATTATTTAATGTTCTAGATCTAATAATAATAGATTGTGATTTGCCGTTATAATATATTACAGGTTTATAAGCATAGTTAAATATTTCAGTGTCTTTTGAATATGCAATTGATGTATTTGTTGGTTGTGGATTAATGTAAACATAGAAACTTATACTGTATGAATAATTATAGGGAAATGCGTCTCTGCTTTTTGGTGGATCATAAAAACTTGTTTTAATATTATAAATACCATTGTAATCATTTTTCATTAATTTAAAGTTATAACCTTTTGTATCACTTATATTTTCTTGTGTTTGTTTAGTAATTTCCTTGTTTTCTTCACTATCTATTGTTAATGAACTATCAGATGTCTTAAATATTGTATTTTCATTTTTATCTAAATTTAAATTTTTTAATAAAGCATCTATTGGAGTTTTAATAAAAGAACTGCTTATACTATCATCTGTTTTAACTATTGGAATATCAATAGTAGAATCAACATTTTTATTAAGATTTTGATAAATACCTAATACCTTCATTTCATTTAAATAATAAGGACCAGGTCCTTGCAATAAACTACTTTTGTTTAGTGTTCTAAAATATTTAAATAAATATGGTAATAAAAATAGCAATGTTATAAGTAATAATAAAATAAAAAGTAATAAATATATTGAATTGGGTGTTAGTTTAATATCCTTATTAATTTCATCAATTGCCAAAACTAACAAACAAGGTATAAAAAAGATTGTTTTTTTAAGTATGCAAATGTAATTATACAGAAAATAACTGGTATCACTATTGTCATTTTTACATGAATCATCTTTGGTTGTTGATTTTATAGAAAATAAAACTGCTAATATTGCTAATATTACGATTAAAATTGTTAAACCTATTACTGTTTGTGTAATGCTAAATAGATTAGTATTTCTTTGTAAATATAATATATAGTGAAGTAATGCTAATATACTAATTAATGAAACAAATAATATTAGTATATACATAAATAAATAACCTAATGGGGTTACATATGTTTGCTTAAATATAATACTACTAATACTATAATCTTTGGCAAAATAACCTTCTGTACTTAAAATTTTGGGTATTGATTCATTGTCTGAATTTAATCTATCATTTTTAAAAATAATTTTATTGTTATTATTTCTAAATACCACAAAAAGTAAATAAAAAATTGCACTAC
>Ga0214919_10006094_pt1 | contig 16719 bp, 25 predicted proteins | sample LL1503_MetaG_FD_177994 | JGI IMG/M metagenome (GOLD analysis project Ga0214919, IMG submission 177994) | Freshwater microbial communities from Lake Lanier, Atlanta, Georgia, United States - LL-1503 | ecosystem: Environmental > Aquatic > Freshwater > Lake | place: USA: Georgia | collected... | reverse complement strand
AACAACGACAACAACCACCCAATTGATGTTGGCGGTCTTGTAGGCGTACACAACGGACACATCAGCAACGACAACGAACTGTTGGCGCAATGCGAGAACTACAAGCGTGCAGCAAAGGTGGACAGCGAAGCCGTGTTTGCATTGCTGGCGCACGCAAGCGCAGAGACAACGCTTGCGCAGAAGGCAGAGCAGGTGCGTGGCAACGCTGCGTTGTTGTGGCTTGACTCTTTTGACGAGAGCGAGACATTGCACGCAATGCGTTTGCAGAGCAGCCCATTGTTCCTAGGACAAACAAAGATGGGCAGCATTGTCTTGGCAAGCACGAAAGCAATCTTGTTAGAAGCAGGCAAGCGTTGTGGAATTGTGTTTGATTTCGTACATGAGTTTGAAGAAGGCGAATACATGAAATTGCAAAACGGCAGGATTGCCGATGTTGAGAACATGCCGATGCCTGTGCGCATGCCGTTGTTCCCGAAGCATGACTACTCGTTTGCAAGCAAGTACGCAATGCCTAAGAACTACTACTACTAAGGAGATGGCAATGAAAACATCACTACGACAACAGGTGCTAGACCTGTGCGACATACACGGCTGCACACTGATTGAATATCACGGCTCACATTTTGTAATTGCGAGCAAAACTTTTCACGACCCGAGGACATGGATTACAAACAGCCACAGCCTTACAGGTTGGCGCGAGAGTTCCGCATTGAAAATGTATAGCGACATTCTTGATGATATGAAACAAGGCTTTATAGATTCAGGCGCAGCATGTGACGATGGCGATGACTGCGACATTTGTTCATCGTTAGGTCGGGCTTCACAATGAACGCAACGCAAACATTTATTGTGCGTGTTACACAACGACATGACCTGCCCGATACAACAATTGATATTGCCTATGTGCAGTTCTTGTTGCAAGAAGGCAGTTGGCTTGATGTTGTAAGCATTGAGCCAGTACAAGAGATTTCATTAACCAACCAACAAGGAGACAAATAATGAAAGCAATAACAACCACCGACCACAACTACTACGAGGTAACGCTCGTGGTGGCTGTGCCTAACTACGGCGACAACGGCAGTACAGCGTTGGACTACATCGCTGGCATGGATAGCGCAGTAATTGTGCTTGAAGCAACAGAGAAGCGCCTGTCGCTGCACACAACAGTTGCAGCAGCAGTAGTAACAAATGTTGTGAACAACACAACGACATCAACAAATGTTGTTGCACCGAAAAAGGCAAAGCGCAAGACCAAGAAAGAAGTGAACGCAAACAAGCCTTGGCTCGTTGAACACATTTTGTTGGCAGTTGAGTTGTCAGAAAACGGCAAAACAAACAAGCAGATTGGCAAGCAACTATGTCGCAGCGAAAAGGCTGTTGCACTTGCCATTTGGAAATTCAAGAAAGGTTAAACATGTATCCGTTTTACATATTCCAAACAGATGAAGGCACAGTTGTTCCTAGGGCAATGTCAGATTCAGGCAATACGCCTGCAGCCGATGTGCGTCCGCACAACTACCAATTTGACAATGAGGCGTACCGTTACTTCAATGTCAGCGAGGACAAAGATAACTGGTACGGCGACTGGCTTAGTTGCTGCGACACAACAGGTGTTTATACCAATTGGGAACATCGTTACACCGATGAACTCGCTGGTGCTGACTACCCGTGCGTGGCAATGCTGCAAGTAGGCAACTTTGACAGGCTTGTCTATTTCATTAGCGAAGTGATTAACACAATGAGCCATGCCAACAGTTGTGCAACGCTGTACGGAATGTTCTTAGAGCGCAGCACAACACCTGTGGCAGACACCAACCTTGAAGCAGTTGTGTATATGAAAGAAAGTTGGCAACTGGTTTTGCCGAACTTGCGCACAGGTCGGCTTACTGATGCAAGCATTATGCCGAGAGGGGAACACTGATGCGTGTCGTGGATTTTGCTAAGTGGTTACGAGCCAAGCAAATAGCAACAGCGTTACTAGCGTTGTTAGTTGTTGCCAGTGCAGGCGGATTGGAAGGAACCGAGCCATTGCAACACGGCGAATGGTTGTTGCTGTTACTGCCAGCATTGGGCTACATGATTCACAACATAACCAAGCACTACAAATAAACAAAACAAGTAAGCCACCTCATGCGTAAGTGTGAGGTGGCTTTCTGTTTCTCTAATACCAATGCTTCTTTCTGTTGTGTGATAACTTGAACCTGCACAGCGAAAGGCAGCGACATGGCACACAACATCAGGACAGAACTTGTGCGACTTGCACAACCAATAGGCAGCATTGAACCACATCCACGCAATGTACGGCAGGGCGACATTGGCGCAATCGCCACAAGCCTTGAAGCACACGGGCAATACCGACCAATCGTTGTGCATAAATCAACAACGCACATATTGGCAGGCAACCACACATACCACGCAGCCAGGTCTTTAGGTTGGGACAAAGTGGCATGCACCTTTGTTGATTGCAGTAATGAACAAGCATTGCGCATATTGCTTGCCGACAATCGTGCTAATGATTTGGCAACATACGATGACTCTGCATTAACAGACCTGTTGCGCGAACTTGCCAACAGCGAAGGGCTTGAAGGAACTCTGTACGAACTTAGCGACCTTGACGACTTAATTAAATTGCTAGAACCACCTGACTTGCAAGAAGTTATTGATGCAATTGGCGAACACGACAACGATGACTTCACTGGCATGATTAAAGTTCGTGTGTCGTTATCTGTTTATGAACGATGGAAAGATTGCTACGCATCTTTGACAGGTGACACAGAAGATGAACGCATATTGAGTTTGCTTAATGGCTACGAATCAAAACGCTGATGGTTTGCATTTATATCTAGCAGCAGCAACCGTGTCTACTCCGCATCTCGCAAGGGATTATGCAATTACGAAAACAAACGAACAGCCATTAAAGGTGCTAATCAGTTACCACTATTTCAAGAACACTGACTTAGATGCAATGGTTGCAAACATGCGTACGAAACCAATGATATTTGCAGACTGTGGTGCATTCAGCGCACACACACAAGGCGTAGAGATAAACATTAAAGACTATGCAGCATGGTTAAAGCGTTGGAGTCACTTAATAACTGTTGGCGTAAATCTTGATGTCATTCGTGACGCAAAGGCAACACACAAGAACCAACTGTTAATGGAACGAATGGGTGCAGAAGTAATACCTGTATTCCATACAGGCACCGACATGGCTGTTCTTGACAAACTCTGCAAGACATACCCGTACATCGCATTAGGTGGAATGGTTGGTGCAGAGGCACAGCCAACAATGCGTTGGGCTGCCGAGTGCATGAACAGAACCAAAGAACACGGCACAGCGTTTCACGGCTTCGGGCAAACCAAGAAAGCAATAATTGAATCGCTGCCTTGGTACAGCGTGGACAGTTCTTCATGGGGCAGCGGACACCGATACGGCAATGTTCCTGTGTGGACGGGCAGAGGCTTTACAACAGTCAAGATTGGCAACAAAGGCAGCGTGTATAAACAGGCAACGCACATACGGCGATTGGGTGTTAATCCTGCGCATCTAGCGGACAGAGGTTTATACCATCAACGGTTTGCGATTCGTGTTGCGTCTGCATCGTGGCGCAAATGGGAAGAACTGTTACGCACAAGGCATGGGCGCATACCTTGCAAACAACGCACAGACGGGTTGCACATGTACTTGGTTGATGGTGCAGCACAAAACCTTGTAGAGATTGCAAAGGGCATGGCACAATGATTGTTGTTATTGCTTGTGGCGATAAGAAAGCAGACAAAGCAATGCCTGCTGCAAGTATGTATCAAGGTAAATACTTTAATGATTGCCTTAGGTATGCAAGAAGCATTGCAACCGACAACAAGATATTTATTATGTCTGCAAAGTATGGACTTGTCCGTACAACACGAGTCATTGAGCCGTACAACATAACTATGAAAAAACAGCACGCATTAACGGCAGCAATGTTGCAACAGCAGGCTCGAGCATTACGCATTTATAACGACCAATGTATTTTTATAGGTGGCACTCCATACCGATTACTAGCGCAGCAAGTGTTCAAAGACTTTTATGCGCCATTCAGTAAAGCACCAAATGGAATTATGCCAGAAGGTGCATGCCGTATGGGCTATCAACGGCAAGCAATGAATCTACATATAGGCGTTATACCAAGGAGACAACAATGACAAAAGAAAAAACAGTTGCAGTAATTAGTGGTGGCATGGACAGCGTGACATTGGCTTACATGTTGCACAGCGAAGGGCATGACTTAACGCTTATCAGTTTTGACTATGGGCAACGCCACAAGAAAGAGTTGGCGTTCGCTGCACAATGCGCACAACAACTAGGCGTGCCACATCACATTGTTGATTTAAGTTGCCTCAACCCATTGGTTGCGAACAGCAGCCTTACCAACAAAGACATTGAAGTTCCTGACGGGCATTACGCAGCAGAGACAATGAAGCAAACTGTTGTGCCAAACAGAAACAGCATCATGTTGAACATTGCAGCAGGGCTTGCTGTGTCAATTGGCGCGAGGCACATTGCAACTGGCGTACACGGTGGCGACCACTACATCTATCCCGACTGTCGCCCTGCGTTTATTAAGTCACTTGATACATTGCTAACTATTGCCAACGAAGGCTTCATTGATACCAAGTTCACTGTGCTTGCGCCTTACCTGTACTGGACGAAAGCAGACATCGTTACAGTCGGTGAAATGGTTGGCGTGCCTTGGAACGACACATGGAGTTGCTATAAAGGTGGCAACATACATTGTGGCGCATGCGGTACCTGCTTTGAACGCAGAGAAGCATTCATTGAAGCAGGTGTGCCAGACCCAACGCTTTACAACAGCCTTCCCGATTACATAGACCCGAGGTAACAATGTTCACAATCACAAAAGAGTTTCACTTCTCTGCAAGCCATCAACTGTTTGACTTACCCGATGGACACCAATGCGCACGCCTGCACGGGCATAACTACATTGTGCAGTTAGTAATGCAGAGCACAACTGTTAATGACATTGGCTTTGTGCGTGACTACGGCGACATGAAAGAGTTTGGCAAATACCTTGACGACAACTACGACCACAGGCACCTCAACAACATTGTTGATTGCAACCCAACAGCCGAGAACATGTGCGTCTTGTTGTTTAATAAGTTCGCAAGCGTCTACCCTGAACTGGTTGCAGTACGCATAAGTGAAACACCTAGAACATGGGCTGAGTACCGTGCAAATTAGGAATGTGTCGTTGGAGTTACAGCAACAAGCAATGCTGTCAATCAGCGAACTGTTTGGTCCTACATTGCAAGGCGAAGGCAAGTCGCAAGGTATGCACACAATGTTTGTGCGCCTCGGCTTATGCAACCTTGACTGTGTGTGGTGCGACACGCCTTATACATGGGATTGGACAGGCAAGAACGGCACCAAGTACGACAAGGCAGAACAGTTACAACGAATGTCAATAGCGCAACTGCTAGAGCGCATGCCCGATGGTGTTAAGCGTGTTGTTGTTACAGGTGGAGAACCAATGGTGCAACAGGCAACACTCGTTCACTTTGTATGGGGAATGATGCGCAAGGGCTACACAACAGAGGTAGAAACAAACGGGACGCTCATGCCCTCATACGAATGGGCAGACCTTGATGTGCAATTCAATGTGTCGCCCAAACTTGCCAACAGTGGCGTTGCACGCAACAAGGCAATCAACATCGGCGTACTCACGGAATATAAACATCATGGCGCAACATTCAAGTTCGTTGTGGAGAACGATGACTGCATTAGAGAAGTGATTGCCATTGCACACGAAGTAGGCATTCAGCCCTCAAACATTTGGCTAATGCCACAAGGACGCACATCAACAGACATACTGGCGCAACTGCCTTGGTTGTTTGACAAGTGTGCGCAACACGGGTTCAACTTGTCGGCACGCTTACATGTGCTGGCACACAACGACAAGAGAGGCATTTGATGCACCATGTAACTTGGCAAGAGTTAGAAGTAGAAGCAGACCGCATCGCGGATAAGTGGCGTGGCAAGGTTGCAGATGTCTACGGCATACCCACAGGTGGCGTTCCGCTTGCGCTAATGGTTGCACAACGCCTTGGTGTACTCATTGCTGCCGAGTGGCACCTTGGGCATGCAACGCTCGTTGTTGATGACTTGATAGACACAGGCAAAACGATGGACAAATATAAAGGCAGTTCATACATTGATGCTGCGTTTAGAAAACCTTGGTCGCCTGTTGCTTACGCACCGCATGCACGCACAATGAATGAGTGGCTGTGGTTTCCGTGGGAGCACGATGAGGGCGACCCACATGATGCAGTGACAAGGCTGTTGCAGTTCATTGGAGAAGACCCAACTCGTGACGGACTACGGGACACGCCTAAGCGTGTGTGTAAAGCGTTGAAGGAAATGACAGCAGGCTACGAAACAAACATTGCCGAGTTGTTGAGTGTGTCGTTTGATGTTGCATACGATGAGATGGTTGTTGTGCGCAATGTGCCATTCAGCAGTATGTGCGAACACCACATGCTTCCATTTACAGGTGTTGTAACTGTTGGGTATATACCAAGCAAGAGTGTTGTTGGCTTGTCTAAGTTGGCACGCCTAGTTGATGCGTATGCCAAACGCCTACAGGTGCAAGAGCGCATGACTGTGCAGATAGCAGAAGCGATGGAAACATATCTAAAGCCAACAGGCTGTGGCGTAGTCGTCAGGGCTAACCATTCGTGCATGTGCAACAGAGGTATCAAGAAAACAGGCGAGATGGTTACAAGCAGTCTGCATGGTGCAATGCGTAAGAAAGAAACTGTGCGTGCTGAGTTCCTAGCACTCGCAGGTTATTAACAACACAACTGCTAATGGCACAGCCACCACGAGCATGCCTGTCATGCGGAGTAAGCACACAGGGCACACGCTGCCCTACCTGCACAACACGACACGAAACAGCACGCACAGCACGCCGAGTACGCCCCCACTACACAGGCGACTACCAACGCAGAGCAAAACAAGTACGGGACAACGCTGTTGTGTGTTGGCTGTGTGGACAAGGTGCCAAAGCAAACGACCCTTGGACAGCAGACCATGTGCAACCTGCCAACCCACAAAGCCTGCTACTGGCAGCGCATAGGAGTTGCAACAGCAGCAGAGGCAACGGGACACGCACCTAACGCTGTAAGCACGCACAGCACCCCACAAGCCCCCACAGGACACAACACAACGCCAAACCGCTTAGAGAGCGTTACCGCACGCCAAACAGCACCCACAGCACGCACGCACCCCCCCATTTTTTCCATATCCCCGAATCCCCGTCCCCCTAAGCCGTGCCGACGCACGCATCAGCGAAATGAACACGATTTGTGTAATGCGTTTGCTGTTACTTACATTGCGCATTGGTTGGTGATAGGTTGGCAACATGGCGCAAGTTGGCAGGAAGCCAAAACCAATTGAACAAAAGGCACGCACAGGAAATCCTGGTGGGCGTAAGTTGCCACCTTTGGCAAGCGTTGCCAATTTGCCTGTGCAGAATGCAATGCCTGAACCTCATCGTCCTTTAATGGGTAACAGGAGTGGTGGGCTTGGTGCAGGGCAGCAGTTGTGGAAAATGATATGGGAAAGCGCATCGCCTTGGCTGCGCCAAGACACAGACAAAGAATTAGTGATGTTGGTATGCGAGCAAACAGATGAAAGAACATTGCTGCGTGACAGAATGTTTCGTACGGGTCTTGAATGGCGTGACCGTGCAGCGTTGCGTGCATTGGAAAAACAGATTGCACAGAACTTGGCGCAGTTAGGTTTTACGCCAACAGACAGGGCAAGGCTTGGCATGAGTGGTGTTAAGACAGATGCGTTACAGGAGTTCCGTGAAAGAGTTGCAGCGAAGCGCAATCAAGCCTAAGAAATTGTGGCAGCCAACTTATTATGTTCCGCGAGAGAACGCATTAACTGACGGCGACCTTGTTACGCAGTTTGGTGCTGAGTGGTTGTTCACATCTAAAGGTGTGCGTGCTGGCGAGCCTTTAATCTTTACCGAATGGCAACAATGGTTATTAGGTGCGTTGCTAGAACGCAGGGCAGATAACCGACTGCGCTTTCGCCGTGCCTATATTGGGCTGCCACGCAAACAAGGTAAGTCTTTAATGGGTTCTACTATTGCGCTCTATGGTTTGTTTGCAGGCGAAGCAGGTGCAGAGGTGTACTCAGCAGCAGGCGACAGGCAGCAGGCACGCATTGTTTTCAACGAAGCCAAACAGCAGGTGCAGTCATCACAGATGCTCTCGCAGGAGTGCAATGTCTATCGTGACGCAATAGAGGTGCCGAGGTTCGGTGCTGTCTACCGTGTGTTGTCTAGCGATGGAAAATTGCAGCAAGGACTCAACCCATCATTAGTTGTGTTTGATGAATTGCATGTGCAACGCAACGATGACCTGTGGGACGCATTGACTCTTGGTTCTGGCGCACGAGTAGACCCAATCACCATTGGCATTACAACAGCAGGTTATGACTTGCAAAGTTTGGCAGGTCGTTTATACACATACGGCAAGTCTGTTGCAAGCGGAGAAATTATTGACAACGCTTTTGGTTTCTATTGGTGGGAAGCCAAAACAGACTGCGATATAAACAGCAGGAAAGAGTGGAACACAGCCAACCCAAACCTGTCGCTAGGTTTAATTGACGCAGAGGATATGGAAGTGTCGGCACGCCAAACAAGTGAAATGGCGTTTAGGCGTTACCGATTAAACCAATGGGTGCGTTCGCAAGAGTCTTGGCTGCCTACTGGTGCGTGGGAACAATGCGCAGGCGAAGTTGATATTGATAAAGAGTTGCCATGTTGGGTTGGAATAGACATGGCGTTGAAACATGACAGCATTGGAATTGTTTTGGCACAGCCACAAGACGATGGCGTTGTGCATTTGATGCAGCAAATATGGCATCCTGATATTGACGGAATTGATATTGCAGGTGTTGAGGCGTACCTGCGCATGTTGCACCTTGATTACAATGTGCGTGAGTTTGCATACGACCCTGCCTTCTTTCAACGCAGCGCAGAAATACTTATGGACGATGGGCTGCCAATGTTGGAGTTCCCACAGTCGCCACAGCGAATGGTGCCTGCTTGCGGAACAACCTATGACTTCATTGTTACGCAGCGCATTAGGCACAACGGCTCGCCAATGTTCACAGACCAAGTATTGAGTGCTGCACAGCGAATGACTGATGGTGGTTGGCGACTAAGTAAAAACAAATCACGAAGAAAGATTGACGCTGCAATCGCAATGTGCATTGCAGTAGACAGAGCAACACGGCGAGGAACTAATACGCCAACGCCTATGATAGAAAAAGTATGGGACTGAAATGAAGAAACAAACAATGCTTATTGCAATTGAAATACTCGGTGGCATCATTGCATGTGTCGGCATCGGATTGTTCAGCGTAGCAACATCGTTAATAGTTGCAGGCGCATTAGTGATTACTGCATGTGAGGCAAACTCATGAGCCTGTTAAGAGGCGAACGCAGAGCGTTACCAACATCAATAGACCCAAACCAAATAACAGCACGCCCATACTTCGGTAACTACTCAGGCGAAATAGTTGATGAGGGCACAGCATTTACTTCATCTGCTATTGCTTCCGCAGTAACACTTATTGCCGACAGCGTTGCCACGATGCCGTTATACCCGTCTAAAGAAGTACAAGGTCGCTGGCAGCGACTCGAGACACCTGCTGTATTCGTGCGCCCAAATGACGACCAACTGATGTTTGAGTTTGTGCAACAAACAGTCGCAACACTTGCGCTACACGGCACAGCGTATTGGTGGTGCCCAATGCAAGGGCTGTACCCATTAGAGATACGCAACATTCACCCAAGCAAGGTAATCGTTAAGCAAAACGCAGACGGAGTTATTACATACAAGGTTGGCAAGAACGAATACGGCAGCGATGTCATTCGCCAAATTAACTGGCTGAAAATGCCAAACCAATTAGTCGGTATGTCGCCTCTTGATATTCTGCGCAACTTAATTGGCACAGACATTGCAATCAACAGGTTCCTATCTGCTTGGTACGGCGATGGCGGAACACCAGGTTCCGTATTAGAAACAGACCAACAACTAACAACAGAACAAGCACAAGTCTTGCGTGACACATGGGTTGATACGCATTACAAACAACGCCGACCTGCGGTGCTTACGGGTGGATTAAAGTGGCGTGCCATTACTGCATCTGCTGCGGACATGGACACAATGGCGCACAGGGAACAAATCGTTCGTGAGATTGCACGCTTCTACCGTGTACCACTTCACTTAATAAACGGCACAGGTGGCGACTCGCAAACATATCAAAATGTTGAAAGCGCAGGCATTCAGTTCGTGCGTCATACATTGCTGCCGTATATGCGCAGGCTTGAAGATGCGTTCGGTGACTTGCTGCCACCTACACAGCGTGTTCGTTTTGATGCTGATGAGTTTATGCGTGCAGACTTGTCTACTCGTGTGCGTTCTGCGCAAGTACAGATTGCAGCAGGAATGCTTACACCAAACGAAGCACGCCACATTGAAGGTCGTGAGCCGTACAACGGTGGCGACACATTTGTTTTGAACTTGCCAGGTGCGCCAATGGCAGGCAGCGGAGACAACCCTGCACTCGGCACCGACAAAGAACGACCTCTTTAACATGCCTGCTGTTAATTTGTCACCACCTGAATACATGCGTACTGCTGCTAGGCGTGGAATTAAATTGCACGAAGAAGGCAAGTCAGGCGATGGCGTAGTTCCACAAACTATTGAGGACGCACGCAAGATGGCAGCAGGCACAGTCACAGCAGAAAAATGGCGCAAGATTGCGCCTTGGATAGCACGGCACCTGTCAGACTTAGACAATGTTAAAGAGGGTGAGATAACTGCTGGCGTGGTTGCTCATTTGTTATGGGGCAGTAACGGCACTAAGAGTGGTGCTAATAAAACAATGAACTATGCAGAACAGGTAGTGAACCAAATGGATGCACAAAAGAAACAGGCAAGAGACATGCACATGGGTGAAACAGCCATTGAGGACAACGCAGTTGAGGGCGAGGCATGCCCAATTGCCACTCAAGATGTTGCAGTCAATTTAACTAATCGTGGCAAGGCAATTCGTGTTGCTGCCTATGGACCACTTAATCCTGCAGAGGCAAACGATGCTTTCTGGCAAGAAAAGGCAAACGCTTGGAGTACAACAGTTGATGAGGCACGCACAACCTTGTGTGGTAACTGTGCTGCATTTGACACAACCGACAGCATGAAGTCTTGCATTGAAGGTGGATTGTCGGGCGAGACAGATGAATGGAGCGCAGCAGATGCAGGCGACTTAGGTTTCTGCGAAGTATTTGATTTCAAGTGTGCGTCATCTCGCACATGCGATGCGTGGATTGCACGCAAGGCAGAAGCCACAACAACAACCGAGGAACCAATGGCAACACAAGAAGTACCAACCGAAATGAATTCTGTTAATGGACAACGCAGTACACATTGGGTTGTAGCAGAAAAAGAAAACCGCACTATTGCTTTCAGCAACCTTGAACTGCGTGCTGCACCTGACAGCAACACGCTCATTGGCTATGCAGCAGTCTGGGATTCACCATCTGAACCTTTGCCTTGGACAGAGTTTGTGCGCCGAGGCGCATTTACAAAGACAATTAAAGATGGCGCAGATGTACGGCTGTTAATAGACCACGAAGGAGTGCCACTTGCACGCAGCAAGTCAGGCACATTAACAATGCAAGAAGATGACTTTGGTTTGCGCATTGAGGCAATGCTTGACGAAACCAATCCTGATGCTGCAAAGGTTATGTCTGCACTGCGCCGAGGTGATGTAAGCCAAATGAGTTTTGCATTTCAAACAGTTAAGGATTCATGGAGTACCGACAAGCGCACCCGTGAACTTAAAGAGGTACGCCTCTACGATGTATCTGTTGTGACTTATCCTGCATACGAGGAAACAGTTGCAGAGTTGCGCAGCAGAAACAACACGACAACTGATACCGTCACAGTCGTAGCACCATTGGCTCTGCGTAAAAGGCAAATCCAACTGCAACAAATGCAAGCCGAATCGTAGCCGAGGGTTGAACCTCACTACGCCAGTTCACTTGACACAAACCATAATCGCCACAACACAGGGAGAACCCAAATGGCAATGTCAGAAAAACTAAACGAGAAGCGCAACGCCTTCATCGCAACGGCACAAAACATCGTTGATGCTGCCGAAGCAGAGGCTCGTGACTTAACAGCAGAAGAAGATGCGGAGATTGCAACCAGTTTGCGCTCGGCTGCAGAACTTGACGAGAGCATCAAGACCCACAAAGACCTTGAAGCACGCTCAATTGAAGCAGCAGAAGTACGCACCAAAGCAGGGTTCAACGAAACCAAAGTCACATTCGAGGCACGCACCTATGCACCGCAGGCAGACACATCATTTATTCGTGATGCGTATGCTGCACAGTTCAGCAATGACTTCTTGGCATCAGAGCGTCTTGCGCGCCACATGCAAGAAGAAAGAGTTGAGCGTCGTGATGTAACTAGCGCAAACTTCGCTGGCTTGATGGTTCCACAATTCCTTACCGACTTGGCTGCACCATTCGCCCGTGCAGGGCGTGTAACAGCAGACCTTGCTCGCAAGCATCAACTTCCTAACGAAGGCTTGACACTGAGCATCAGCAAAGTCACTACTGGCTCTGCAGTTGCAGCACAGACAGAAGGCGCAGCCGTTCAAGAAACAAACATGGACGACACCAAACTTGATTTGACTGTTGCAACTTATGCAGGTCAGCAGAATGTTTCTCGCCAGTCTCTTGAGCGTGGCACAAACATTGACTCACTTGTTATGGCAGACCTCGTATCGGCATACCACACAACCTTGAACACGGCTGTTGTTGCTGAACTGTTTGCTTCTGCAGGCGTTGCAGTTACCTACACAGACGCTTCACCGACAGTTGCAGAGTTGTATCCAAAACTCGTTGATGCAATTCAGCAAGTACAGACAAACTTCTTTGCAGGGCCGAATGTCATCATTATGCACCCACGCCGACTTGGAATGATTTTGGCAGCAGTTGATGGGCAGTCACGCCCACTCGCTGTTCCAACACCAACAAGTTCAGGACAGCCTGCATACGCTTACGGTTCAGGCGCACCGCAGTACGGCAACTCTGGTTACAGCATCCTCGGCTTGCCTGTCTACACAGATGCAACCGTTGCTGTGAACAAGGGTTCTGGTACAGACCAAGACACCATCTATGTTGGTAACTCGCAAGAGTTGCACTTGTGGGAACAAGGTTCGGGCGAGCCAATGATGCTCCGCTTTGAACAACCAAAGGGTGCCGAACTTGATGTAACCATGATTGTCTACGGGTATGCAACATTTACTGCAAACCGTTACGCAAAAGCATGGGCGCAAATCAACGGCACAGGACTTATCACACCAACTTTCTAAGTTGATAACATTTGAACTGGCGTGTGCGTTGACGAGGCGCACACGCCTTTTCTATTAACAGAGGACAACATGAGTTACATGAAACAGATTGATGCACTACTTACAGAGCGCAATGCTTATGCCAAACGCAATTTACCGTCACGAGTTGATGCAGTTAATAAAGAACTTGTTGCGCTAGGTTGGGTTGAAACCGAAACAGCAACGGCTCTGCCCGAAGTAGAACAAGCAACCGCAGCACGAGCAGTAAAGCGCACAACTAAGAAAGACATCTAATGGCAATCACGAACGGCTATTGCACATTGGCAGAAGTCAAAGCAGCATTGCGCCTTACAGATTCAACAGATGACACGCTGTTAGAGAACGCCATAGAAGGCGCATCTCGGCGCATTGATGGTTACACAGGTCGTTGGTTTTACAAGTCAAGCAGCACAGCCATCAAGCAGTACGCAGTAGACCCATATAAAGTTGCAACAACCGACATTGCTACTACAACAGTTGTTGTAAAGACAGACAACAATGGCGATGGCACCTTTGAAACAACATGGACACAAGGCACCGACTACCAACTTGAACCATTAGACGCATCGCTTACAGGCATTCCATACCGAAGCATCATTGCAATAGGTGGCAAAACATTCCCGTTGATAAGTGTTCCGAAGCAGCCGTTGGTTGAAGTCACTGCCTATTGGGGTTGGAACGCCGTACCAGACGATGTAAGAGAGGCTGCGGTACTTCTATCCATTCGTGGCTTCGCACGCCTTAACGCTGCGCTAGGCGTTGTTGGCTTTGCCGACATGGCAATTCAAGTTCGTGCCGTAGACCCCGATGTGCGTGACCTGCTTGCGCCATACAGAATTATTGGTTTTGCTTAATGAGTACACCTGCAACTGTCGGTGCTGTCGCAACAGCGTTACAAACAGCACTGGCAACTGTGTCGGGCTTGCGCACATTCAGTTACCAACCCGAACAACTCAACCCACCAACTGCTTATCCCGAACTAACGCAAGTCACATACCACCGAACGATGGGCAATGCGTCAGCAGTTACAAGCATGGATTGGGTTATCCATGTCATTGTTGGCAGATACACAGACAGAACAGCACATGCCCTGCTAGACAGTTACCTATCGGCAACAGGTGCGTTAAGTGTGCGTGCAGCAATAGAGGCGAGTGATACGCTCGGCGGAGTTGTGCAAACACTAATCATGTCTAGTTCTGCTGATGTAACGAGTTTGTCTAATGCAGAGGCAGAATACTTACAAATCCAATTCACTTTGACCGTTCACACTTAGGAGAACAAACATGACAAACCAATACAAAGTAACTAGCGACAGAACAACACTCGGCAAACTCGGCGACATTGTTACGCCTAGTGATATGTCGGCTGATAACATTGCCTCGTTGGTTGATGCAGGTCATCTTGAACCAGTTTCTAAAACATCAACAAAACCCGAAACAAAGATTGAGGACAAATAATCATGGCAGTTCTAGCACTTAAAGATGCAACTATCACAATCAACTCCGTTGCATTGAGTGACCACGCAAATAGCGTGACACTTAATTATGAAATTGATTCAATTGAGGTAACAGCGTTCGGCAGCACAGGGCATATCTTTGCTGGCGGTCTGCAAAATAATTCCGTTGAGGTAAGTTTGATGCAAGACTTTGCAGCATCAAATGTTGAGGCAACTGTGTACGGCTTGGTTGGCACAACAACAACCATTGTAATCAAAGCCACCTCGTCTGCAACCAGCGCAACCAACCCCACCTACACAATCAGTAACGCATTCCTCGCATCGCACACACCCGTTGCAGGTGCTGTAGGCGAATTAGCGATGACCACATTGTCGTTCACTGGTGGAACAATTGTAAAGACAACAGTCTAAACAAAAGAAAAGAGCAGCGATGAAAATTGAATTAACCGTTGAATACAATGACGGCACAACAAAAGAAGTTGATGCAGTCTTTGCCGACTTTGTAGCGTTTGAACGCACATGGAACCGAAGTGTTACAAAGTTTGAAGAAGAACTACGCCTAACCGATTTGGCTTGGCTTGCTTGGCACAGCGAAAAGCGCACACGCAAAACATCAGAAGCGTTTGAACCCAACTGGATTGAGTCTGTCTCCACTATTACCATTCGTGAAAACGAAGAAGGCAATGGCACAGACCCTTTGGTACCGACTCAGCCCATTGGATAATTGCGTGGCTCGCTATTGAGTCAGGCATTGCGCCGAGTGTGTTGCTGAGTGAAACAGATGAGATGCTTGATGTAATGATTAAAGTTGCGCAAGTAAGAGTCAAGCAACAGAACAGAACACGATAGATTGTTCGCATGAGTAGCAACCTTCAAGTTGATGTAGACATCACAGGACTTAAACCTGTACTACAAACGCTGATGGTTGTGGACAGGGAACTCTATAAAAAGGTTGTCGCGGATATAAAGTCGCAGTCAATGCCTTTGGCTAATAAAGTTGCGCAAGACTTTCCTATACGAGTGTTGTCGGGCTTTACAAAGAAGCGCACACGGGCTGGCAGTAAAGCAACCTTCCCCACATACAACGCAGCAGTCGTACGCAAGTCTGTTAAACCAATTGTCGGTGGGCGCAAGCGTGCATCTAGCAACACATACCCAATCCTCAAACTGCGCACCAAGGACGGGGCAGCACAGATTTTTGATATGGCGCAGAACCAACAAACACCTGGCAACACATTTGTCGCCAACTTAAAGGGACAGGGCTACGGCGATGCGAGCCGTGTGATGTGGAAAAGCACTAAGCGCAATCTACCAATGCTTGAACATTTGGTTATGAAGGCTGTTAAAACAGTTGAACAGTCAATAAGCGCAGACTTGGTACGCAGCGTGCAGCAACGCAAAGCACAAAGCAATCGTGTCAAAGGCATTGTGCGCACACAAGGAAGGTTCGGTTTGAACTAATGGCAATCAATGTCCCCATCATTTCTACCTTTGATGCCAAGGGCATCAACAAGGCAATCCGCGACTTCAAAAGATTAGATAGCGCAGCAGGAAAATCCGCATTCGCTGCACAAACAATGACAAGCGCAGCCAACAACGGCATTAGAAACCTTGCAAAGTTTGGTGGCATCGTTGGCGGTATTGGTGCAGTTATAGGTGGCACGCTTGTTAAGGCAGCCCTTGAATCGCAAAAGGTAATGAAACAAACCGATGCCATTGTTAAAGCAACAGGTGGTGCAGCCAACTTAACAACAAAACAAATTGGCGAACTAGCAAA
>Ga0214919_10006093_pt1 | contig 16722 bp, 10 predicted proteins | sample LL1503_MetaG_FD_177994 | JGI IMG/M metagenome (GOLD analysis project Ga0214919, IMG submission 177994) | Freshwater microbial communities from Lake Lanier, Atlanta, Georgia, United States - LL-1503 | ecosystem: Environmental > Aquatic > Freshwater > Lake | place: USA: Georgia | collected... | reverse complement strand
GTAGTAACAAAAGTGACAAAAATGATTCTCTTGAACCTAGTTTATTAACTACTAATACACATACACCAGAATCACCTAAAAGAGAAGAAAGACATTCATTTTTGTATAATATTGGAGATAAAATAAGTAACTTTACAACAAAAAAAATATTTCAAGAAAAAAATATAAATCAATCTCAAATAATAACTGAAAATAAACCTAATAATTCACCTAATATTTCATTAACGATATTAGAAGATCCAGAAAATACAGAAGATAAAATATACGATTCAGATGAGGGAAATGTTTCTTCAGAAAATGATATTTCACATGATGAACATGTACAATATCCTTTTGAAATACATCATGAGAATTTACAAACAGAATTAAGTTCTGAACAAGATATAAATCAAATTACATCTAACCAAGGTCTTACAAATAATTTAAATAATATTAACAATGAAAATATTAATGAAAATGATAATAAAGTTTAAAGTAATATATACATATAAAAAAAGACTGTGGCAGGACAGTACACTACCACAAAATAATAAAAATGATTACTATTTTGCTTCCAATTTATAATGGTATTGAATATATTGAAGAATCTGTTGGTTCTGTTTTAAATCAAACTTATCAAGATTGGGAATTACTTATAGGTGTAAATGGTCATCCTCCTGTTTCTGAAGTATTTAAAATAGCAAAGTCATATGAAAAAAAAGATCCCTTAAAAAGAATAAAAGCATTTAATTTATATAATATTAAAGGTAAAGTTGACACTTTACATGAATTGTTAAAACATTCAAAATATAATTGGATTTCTCTTATTGATGTAGATGATATATGGTTAAAAAACAAATTAAATAAACAAAGTATTTATATGACTGAATATGATGTTATAGGAACACATACACATTATTTTGGAGATTCAAATGGAGTTCCATCTATACCATTTTATGATATAAGTAAAATGAATTTTATTAATGGAAATCCAATCATTAATAGCAGTGTTCTTCTTAAAAAAGAATTATGTTATTGGGATAAAAGTTTTGAAGGAATTGAAGATTTTGAACTATGGATAAGATTAAGAAAACAAAATAAGAAATTTTATAATTTACCAGATATTTTAGTAAGACATAGAATACATACAACTAGTCAATTTAATACCCAAAATCATGATGTAAAAATGAACAAGTTAATTAATATTTATAAATAATTATTTAAACAATACTATATTAAATTAAATTAATATTTTATAAATATTCAAAAAATGATCACAACAAATATTATGGGAGGATTAGGAAATCAAATGTTTCAAATATTTAATGTGATTTCTTATGCATTAGATAATTTATGTCAATTTGTATTTCCTGACGAAAAAATATTATATGCTGGTGAAAATACCACTCTACGACATTCTTATTGGGATACTTTATTTTACATACTTCAACCTTTTTTAAAAAATGAAAGGGAAATACGTCATGATATTAAAGTATATGAAAATTATGATTCTTCATATTCACCTTTACCTTCAATAAATGAATTGATAAATTATATTAATAAAAAAAATAATGTTTGTAAAACAGATATTGATGTTCATTTTACAGGTTATTTTCAAAGTCATAAATATTTTCAACATAATTATAATAAGATAATAAAAATATTAAATTTTGATAAAATGAAAAGAGAAATTTTAGAATATGTATCAAGTGAAAATGACTTAGAATATTTTTTAGATAGTTCAATTAGTTTACACTTTAGAATTGGTGATTTTGTAAAATATACAAATAGTCATATTATTCTTTCAGATCAATATTATGTTGATGCAATTAAAACTATTATTGATAAGTTAAATGAAAAAAATAATACATACGATTCAAAGCAATATAATATAATATATTTTTGTGAACGAGAAGATATAAATATAGTTTGTAAAAGAATAGAAAATATACAAAAATTATTAAGAGAATCAATGATAAATAATCCGGATAAAATATATAATTGTGTATTTATTAAGTCACCATCAATTTTAACAGATTGGCAAGAAATGTTATTTATGAGTATGTGCAAACACAATATTGTTGCAAATAGTTCATTTAGTTGGTGGGGTGCATATTTAAATGATAATCCAGATAAAATTGTTTGTTATTCATCTGTTTATTATTCTAAAAATTATGGTAAAAAAACAGATGATCTTTTTCCTGATAAATGGATAAAAATAACAGATAATTATGCTTATTAATTTTTTAATATTTTACATGCTTATATTACATAATGATTTTTGAGTGATTTTATATCCATAAGCAACAATTTCATTTGCTAATTTATTAGCTTCAGGTAATGCATTAGGTCTATAAACAGAACAAAATTCACCATTAAAAAAAGTAACAACGTAAGGATACCCCATGATACGATATGGAGCATGTTCAAGAATACTTATAATAGCACTATTGGTACCTTTACTAACTTCATACAAATAAAATTTAAGAGGAATAGAACGATTAGAATTTATTTCATTGATTCTTTTATTCAAGTCTTCAAATACTTTTATTTCATCTTTACAGCAAGGTTTGCTAAAAAACATTACAAAAGTAATACCGTTAAAAGTGTTAGGATCAACTTTTTTTGAATAAATATCAGAATTTGTATCACTAGTTAAATTACCAGAACTAGTAAAGTTTTCTAAAAACAATTGAGGAATATTATTAGACATTAAAAAATGTTATTATATTATTTATTAATAAATGTTTTTTATATTTTTTTAATAAAAAAATATAAAATATAAATATTGTAATATATATAAAAATATAACAATCGTATAATAAAAAATGTCTTCAGGTGGTTCTTCATTTAAAATTGAAGATATCATAAATATTATTAAAAAAGTTGAATTTTTAAAAACGTTATATTATTCACCTAATACTTATAAAATTTGTTCACTAGAACCACAAGATATAAATAATATTTTTTTTGGAGATACACATATTTATATTAAAGATGAAAGTTTTTATGAAATAACAAATAAAACAGATGAAAATAAAAAGGAGTATTTGTTTAAATGTTTTATTGAATTTATTTACATTGATATAACTGATATTGATATAATAATAAATCCAAATAACTACTATGATAGTAAAGATAGTAAAGATAGTAAAGATAGTAAAGATAGTAATAATAGATCTATTATTGGAAAATTAATAAATGAATTAAAATCAGATTTCACAGATACAATTAACAATTATATAAAAAATTTTTTAGATAAAGATAATAAAAGTTATTTACAAATATATGGTGAAATTAACAAAGACAGACCATATATAGAATATAATCAAAATCCAAAAAGATTATTTATAAAAAATTTTCTAGATTTGGTATTAGAAATATTAAAAACAAATTATATTATAAACACTAGTAAAAATGATTTTTTAATAAAAATTATAATAAAAATATTATCAAAAATTAATATAACTAAAATTAAACAGTTTAATAGTATTAATATTAATAATATCAATACAGTTGATAATATATTACAAGAGTATTCTAATGATACTATTATTACATATTTAAAAATACGTAATACTCCTGTAAATTATACTATTAGTAATAAAATTATATCAACGTCAGAGTCTGATTATAATAAATCAAGATTTGATATAAAATTATATGGAAATGCTGGTAAATTTCCCGATACTTTATTGGTAAAATATAATAATAATTCTAAAAAATTTCCAGAAAATGAACAAATTAATGAATATGATAAATATACAAATGAATATTTATTTGGTCCTTTTAATAGAATATATAATTTTGACGAAAATAATAAAAATATAGCAGGTAATTTAAATGATATAGTTAATAGTTTGAAAAATAATAAAGATGTTTTTATTATAGGATACGGGGCAAGTGGTTCTGGTAAAACGTCTACATTAGTATATTTAAAAAATAATAATATAACTGAAGAAGGTATAATTATACATGTTTGTAAAAGTTTAACAGACACATATAATAAATTTAATGTAAAATGTAGAGAATTTTTTACAGAAAATAATACTAATGTAGTAAGAAAAATACCAGAAGATGATAACCAATCAATACCTTTTACATTTAAAAATGATAGTATATTATTAGATAATGATTATGAATACACTCCTAAATGGACAAGTGAACCTAATAATAAAAAGTTATTCAGACAAAATGATAATATAGGAGATGTAATTTTATATTTAATTGATAAAGATCGTTTTGTTAAACCAACAACAAATAACCCAAAAAGTTCAAGAAGTCACAGTTTGGTATTTATTGAATTGATTGGAAATGATAATAAAAAGGTTAATTTTATTATAGGAGATTTTGCAGGTGTTGAAAATAGATTTAATTGTGACGATAATAACGTTGAAAATTTTTATAAAATAAATACGGGAAATAATAATTATTATTTAGAAAAATTCCAAGAAGAATATAAAGAAGAAAATGATGAAGAGTTTAATGATAGTTATTATCCTGAGTTAAATTATAATAAAAAAAATTATGAAAACATAAAAAATATTTTATTAAATGAATTTTTTAAAAAAGTATTAAAAAAAAGTGAAACAGATAAGGGGATTAGACAAGATATTAAAAATTATTTATATAATAAAATAAAAATTAAATATAATGACATAAATAATATATTTAATAAAGAGAATTATGAAGAAAGAATAAAAGATATATTCTATAATGATATTACAAATATTTTAATTGAAAAAAAAAATAATAAAAATAATATTCAAATAGATCAAATTTTTAATGAATATTTTGATAATATTATGAATAATTTAAAAGATATATTAGAAAAGATAAATGATGATGATATTAAAACTAACTCAAAAAGTGATAAAATTACAAATTTAGTAAATAAAAACACAATTAAAACAATTCAAATTGTTAATTTTAGCAATTTATCTGAATTACAATATTTATCTTTATATACAAATGATAAACCATTGGACCCTTCATTTTCATTTATTATTTTTTTAAAAAAAATTATAGAAGAACCAAAATCAAATATTTTAAATACTATAATAGATTATTGGAAAGGTTTATTCAATGAGGTTGTTTTAAAAATTAAAGAAGAAGATAAAAAAAAATATAGTGAAGATAAAGATAAATATAAAACAACTGCTAAAGATAAGTCTAAAAAAGAATATATTAAAAATATATGTGAAACACGAACAAAAGAAGGTATTTATATTAACGAATCTTTAAAAGATGTAAGATCATTTATAACATTTTTATTAAAAGAAAAAAATAAAAATAAGATTAGTATATCTCCTCAATTTGTTAATAATTGTTTTCCATATTATTGTAATTCAGATAAGTGTTTTGATATAAATACATTACAAGGTGATTCAAATTCAAAAATATTCGAAGAGATTAAAAATATTTTAAAACCTGAATCATTAAATGATTTTATTAACAAAATAATTATATCTATATTTTGTGTTTTTAATATTAGTGTAAATGTAAATAATCCACCTCCTGTTCCATATGTTGATATAAATGATATACAAATTATATTTAATAAATATAATAATATTTTTGAATATACAAAGATTAATGAATATATTAATATTTTAAAACCTAAATTTGATAGCATTATTACTTTGTTAAATGATTATGGTCAAACTGAGGCATCTAATTATGTAACAGATAAAAGTACTACTATTTATATATTTATTAATAAAAATAGCAAAGGTGCATATGATTCTGTAAATAATAATGTTAAAGAATTAATTAATTATTTTAATAATTATAATTCAATATCTTCAATTGGAACATTGGAATTTTTAGACAAAATTTCAAAATTTAATTTAACTAATGTTATATGCGGAGTTTCTTTTTAAACTATTTTTTTGGAAACAATTGTACTTTATTTATTAAAAATTTTTTCATATATGTTTTTTTATCTTCTTCAGGTAATGTATTATAATCTTCAGATATTTTACTAATATCTGTAACATTTTCTGTAACATTTTCATCAATTAAATTTTGTATATTATAATTTTCAATTTCACTAATGAAATTTTTTATTGAATTTTTATTATTATTTATATATACATCTAATAAATTTATAATTGTATTATTTCTTTCTTGTATTTCTTGTTTGTTATTATTTAAATAATTAAGTAAATTTTCATTTTCTAGTGTATTTTGATTTTGTAATAAATCTATTAATTCTAGATAAAAATTACCTAAAATATGGTTTAGAGATATATAAAAATTTAATATATCATTATTCACAATTGAAGAAAATTTAGTATTTAAATCTTCTTTTAATTCTTCTAGTTGATCTTTTATTGTAACTTCTACAAATATTCCAGTTAAAATATATTTTACAATATTTTTAAATGTTTGATTTGTATTATAATTTAGATTTATATTCATATTATTTATATATTCGTTAATAAAATCTAATTCATTGTTATCTAATTTTAATTCAACTGGTTTTATAGATTCATTATATTTTGTTTTATTTTTATCTAAATTTTTTTTAATAATTTCTAATTTACTAAGAATATTATTTAAATTATTTTTTATAGTAATATCATTAGTATTTTTTAAACTGATTTTTATAGTATCTATTATTTTAGATATAATATCTATATAATTTTGACTTCCTTTTTTAATATTTTCAATACATATATTTTTAATTTCTTCACTACTATTTTTAGATGTTTCACAATCATTTAGTTCATTCTTTTTCGTTGATAAAATAATTGTATTAATCTTATTTATAAAATATTTTTGATCATCAACATTTAAAGAATTTTCTATTTCATTTATTGCTAATTCTATAAAATTTTGTTCTGGTGTTACTGGTGGTGTTGCTGGTGTTACTGGTGATGTTGGTGGTGTTACTGGTGATGTTGGTGGTGTTACTGGTGATGTTGTTGCTGTATCTTCTGCTGGTGTTACTGTTGATGTTGTTGCTGTATCTTCTGCTGGTGTTACTGGTGATGTTGGTGGTGTTACTGCTGGTGTTGATGTTGGTGGTGTTGATGTTGGTGGTGTTACTGTTGATGTTGATGTTGGTGGTGTTACTGTTGATGTTGTTGCTGTATCTTCTGCTGGTGTTACTAGTGATGTTGGTGGTGTTACTGTTGATGTTGTTGCTGTATCTTCTGCTGGTGTTACTGTTGATGTTGTTGCTGTATCTTCTGCTGGTGTTACTGGTGATGTTGGTGGTGTTATTAGTGTTGTTTTTGATGATCTATCTATATTTTGTTTTTGTGATGAAGTACCTCCTTGTTTATGAACATTTTTTATTCTTTCAATTTCTTCTATAATTTCTTTTTTTATATTTTCTTTTTCTTCATCAGATATCATATTTTCTATATTTTCATTTTCTTTTTCTTCTTCATCTTTTTTGTGTTTAGGTTTTATATAATCTTCTAATATATTAAAATATATAGATTTACACTCATCAATATTAGATCCATATATTTTATCAGAAATATCTTTAATATATTGTTTAAAATTTATAATATTTTTATTTTTTGTTTCAGAACTCTGTTTTATTTTAGGATTTTCTAAAAAGTAATCTAAATTTCCACATTGATTTTTTAAAGGTGGAATATTAAGTTTTGATAAAAAATATTTTTTTTTGTTAAGTTCTTTAAGTTCTTGTTCCTGTGTTAATATAATATTTTTTAATTTTGTATTTAAAATATTTTTATCATTTTCTAATTTTTTCCTTAAATTTATAAGAGAATCTTTATCAACATCTTTTAAATTCTTAATATCATTTTCAATATCTGAAATTGATTTATTATCAATATTACTATAATCTCCCTTTTCAATAAGTTGGCTTATATTATTAATTCTAGCTTCAATTTTTTTTATATCTCCATAACTCTTTAAAACTTGTTCTACAGGAGCTTGATCTAATTCACTTACATTTTTTTTAATTACTGTTTCTTTAGTTTTTGGGGTTGTTTCTGAAGAAATAACTGAAATGTTTGCTTCAGGTTCTTGTTTTGTTTCTATATATTGTTTTTTAGGAGAAGTTTCAATTTTAGGATATTGTGGTTTAGGCATTAATGTAGTGCCTTGTTTTAAGTTTTCATTTAAAAATTTAATTTCATCTAAAACTGTTGAAATATTTTCTGGCAATTTAACTTCAGGTGGTTTATTTTTATATAAATCTGCAATACTTTTTTTCAAAATTGAAATTTCATCTAATATAACTTTATATTCATCGCAATTTTTATTAATAATTCCACTTTGTGATCCAGAATCTTTTTTCAATGAAGTTATTTCTAAATTTTTTATTTGATTTTTTAAATTATTTAGTTCAGTTAATATTTCAATAAACTGTTTTTTTACATCATCACTGATAGTTAAAGATTGAGAAGAAGGTAATTGTGTTTTAGTATTTTGAATAGATTGGTTTAAATTATTTATATAATCATTTAAGGTTGAAATTTTACTGTTAATTTCACTATGTATAATATTATTTTTATTATGATCATCAGAAAATTGTTTTGTTTGTGATAGTAAACTTGTATTTAAATCAGATAAATTTTTACTAAAATCATTTAATTTGTCAGAAAATACTTTATTATATTCTAATATAAGTTTTTTAAAATTGTCATCAGTTATATTTTGTATATTTTCAGGCAACTTTATAATTGGTTGAACTAATTTTTGATTTTGTAAATCATTTTGATATTTATTTAACATATCAAAAATAATTTTATTATTCTTTTGAATTGTATTTAATGAGTCAATTATTATTTTGTTATTATTTTTATTTTCTTCAAATAATTTTAAGCTCAATTGATCATTTGATTTTAATTTATATAAAAATTGTGGATTTAATTTTTCATCTATTTTTTTATTTAATGTATTGATAGTATTATTTATATTTTTATTATATTCAGTGAACATTGATTTTACTTTATTTAATTCATCAATAATATACTTATTAGAACTTTCATTTAAAGGTTTAACTTTGATATCATTTACAATTTTAATAATATTATTTGAAAAGGTATCCCATTGTTTTAAAAGTTTATTTAAATTTTCAATATTATTGTTATATGTATTTGTTATAAGTTTTGTTAATCTTTCTTCCATTTCATCTAAATATTTTTTATCAACACAATTAACTGAACTTTTTATTATAACAGAAGGTTGATCATAATTAGTTTTTTGGATTTTTTCTGACTTGACTATGTGAGATGAAGAATCATTTGGGCGATTCTGTGAATTGTCTGAAAATGAAAAAATATTTTTAACAGAATCAATAATATTATCAAATGTTCCTTTTTCAGGTAAGTTTTTATTTTTTGAAGACTGTGTCACAAATGACTGACCTTTGGGTTTTGATGAATCAAAAGTAAAAGGAGATAAAACCTTCTCAATAGTTTTTTTACTACTTTCTGAATGTGTTTTAGTTCCTTTTACAGGGTCGGGGACAGACCCCTCCGAATAATTTTTTAACCATTTTTGATATTTGTTAAACATTATTTCACTTAATTTTTTAACATTTTGATTAATTAAATTTATATATTTAATTAGTTCAGATTCAATAGAACAATCATATTCAACTATATTTTTTAAAATATAATCATGACAATGAACCATATTACCCATGTTATCATTGACATAACAATTGTAAATATGAACTGTAAATTTTTCAATAAAAACATCTTTAAAAATATCAGTTAGATAAATATAAAGATAAACCTGACAGAAAAAATAAAAAGATAAATTTGAATTATTTTTATAAACACATTTATTATAAATTATTTCTTCAATTTGTTTTGCACAATCATTTATATCCATATTTTTTAATTCTGGATAATATTTTGAAAATTTTTTAACGTTTATTAAAAGAATATCTTTCCATTCTAATAACATAAACTGTCTATGACTATTATTTAATTGTTCTGAAGCAAATGAGAACATATTGTTAGCATTTATATAGCTCATTTATTTTATAATATATTATATAATTAAATTATAAAATAAAAAAAATGATTTATAGATAAATTTAATGATAAAATGATAATATAGTTTATCAATTCTCAAAATGATTGAAAAAAAGATAATAACTGTTTTATTAAATTTAAATCCTAAATATTTACACAAAGATATAATTCAAGAACATATCAAAGATTTACTTGAAAAAAATGTTGTAAATTATTCTTTCCAGGATTTGGGAAAAGTAATTGGAATTAATAAAATAATATCTATTGGTATAGGTAAGATACATGTTGATACAGGTTTTTCAAAAACTCCTGTTACATTTGAAGCTGAAATATTTTTACCAAAAGTAGATCAAATTGTAAAAGGAACAATTGAAAAGTATGATTCTAATGGTGGTGTATATGTAAATTATAATAATATAATTTCAATATTTTGTTTAAATTCAAACTTGAACATGATTTTAAATAAAAAAAAATATGTACGTAAAAATGACAAAAAAAATGAATTAGGTGAAACTTTAAATGAATGTAATCAAACAAGTGAAAAGGAACAAGATAATATAGGATTAGAAGTTTCTGTAAAAATAACTAAAATAAATTTTAATGAACAAAATATTATTGTTATTGGTAAAATTATTTAAAATAAATATTAAAAATAAATTTAAATATTTACATATAATATATAAACATATATATCTAAATACTTCGACGTGGCGCAGAGGTTAGCGCGTTTGGCTCATAACCAAAAGGTCCCTTGATCGAAACAAGGCGTCGAAATTTTATTTTATAATTTAAATAAATTATAAAATAAGTAAAACTATAAATTAAATCTTTTTTTGTAATCTGCAATACTTTTTCTTAAAGTATCTTTATTCCATAAAATCCACCTTGATAAAGCTCCTGGTGTTTTAGGTGAATTCCAATTTTCTCTTGATTTGTGTCTAGATATATATCTTTTTTTTCTTTCTTTATCTAAATGTCTTTCTTTTCCTACACCTCCATAATTTTGCATACCTTTGGCTCCAAAGTCAGTGTGTGTTCCATCTGAAAAATGTGCTCTATATTTTTTTTCAGGTTTAGGAGATTTAACAATTTTAACAAGTTTTAATTTACCTGTCTTTTTTGATTTATTAGATTTCTTATATTTCTTAATATTTTTAGATTTTGAACTTTTCATTTTCGGAGATTTTCTTTTTTTTGATTTATACTTAACTGGCATTTTATTATTTATAAATATTTTATTTTAATTATTTATATTTTGAGATTCTTTTTTTTCTTGTTCTGTTTTTTTCCTTTCCTCTTCAATCTTTTTTCTGCTGACGTAGTCACGTCTATCTCTTGCTTCTTTGACTTGTGATGATGTAATACGTTGTTTGCACATTAAACTAAGAATAGTTTGAAGAAGTTCATTTCCGTTTTTAAACTGAAGTCCCATTTTTTCTCTAATAATCTTTTCCATAGCTTCTAACTGTTTTTTATCTTTACATATTTCTTGTCTATATTTCATACAACATTGAATATGATTAGAAGAACGTTCATGAGTAAGATATTGACTTAATTTTGGAGAAACAACATCACATAATTCACAATAAAAAACTTTTGCTTCATTTTCAGTATTCATTTTTTTAAATTAAATATAATATATTTTTAAATAAGTTTTATTAATTATTTTAAAGATATTTTTTATAATAGTATATAATATAAAAAATATGAAAAAAATAGCATCAGATATAATAAAAAAACATAAAATAAATGATTCGTTTTATATAGTGTCAATGAATAAATTAAATAAAAAGATTAATAATTGGTATAAATTTTTTCCTGATATTCAACCATATTATGCAATTAAATCAAATCCAGATATTAATGTAATTAAACACATGAGTAGCAAAGGATTAGGATTTGATTGTGCTACTATGAATGAAATATCTAAAGTATTAAAAATAGGAAGTGAAAAGATTATCTTTTCTCATACTGTAAAAAAAGTTGAAGATTTGATTTTTGCATCAAGACATAATATTAAATACACAACATTTGATTCATTTTGTGAAATAAAAAAAATTAATAAATATACACCTAATATGAATTGTTTAATTCGTTTGAAAATAGATAATCCTAAAGCAAAAGTACAATTGGGAACTAAATATGGTGTTGAAGAAAATGAATATAAACAAATAATAGATGAGTGTAAAAAATTAAATATTAATTTAAGTGGTATTTCATTTCATGTAGGAAGTGACAATCAAGATCCATACATATTTAAAAATGCATTTGAGTTTTGTAATAAAGTAATTGAATATTCTCAACAAAAAAATTATAATATAAATATCATTGATATTGGTGGAGGTTTTAATAAATACAATTACATTACAAGTTCAAAAGTTATAAATAATGAAATTAAAAAAAATATAAAAAAACATAAAAATATTAAATATGTAGCAGAACCAGGAAGATATTTTTCAGAAGAAATATTTACATTTTTTACTCCAATTATTGGAATGAAAGAAAAAAACAATCAACATTATTATTGGATAACTGATAGTTTGTATGGATCATTTAATTGTATTATTTATGATAATCAAAATCCATCATTTGATATATTAAGAAATCCTCTTTTAGATAAAAACTATTCTAATACATTATGTAAAAGTACAATTTATGGATTATCATGTGATAGTATAGATGTAATTAAAGAAAATACAGAAATACCTTTATTAAGATTAAATGATTTTTTAATGGTAAATAATTTTGGAGCCTATACTATATCTGGTTCATGTAACTTTAACGGTTTACAAATGAGTAAACCAAAAATATTTTATGTGTATTAATATAATATTTAAAAATATATCTATTTAAAGATATATTTTTAATTAGATACATCCAAGGCATATATGCTTTAAAAATAACTAAAAAAAGATGTCAATTATTGATGAATATATAGAATTAGATAAAAAATACAAACAGCAATATGGAAATGAAACAGTAATTTTGATGGAAGTAGGTGATTTTTTTGAATTGTATGGAGTTCAAAATGAAACAGAAAATGTTGGAGCAAATTTACAAGATGTATCTGATATCTTAAATATTAGAGTTACATCAAAAAATAAATCAATATCAACAATAGATCGTAAAAATCCTTTAATGTCAGGTTTCCCATCATATATTGTTGAAAAACACATTCAAACACTAGTTGAAAATCAATACACAGTAGTTTTAGTAGAACAATTTGAAAATAAGACATGTAAATATTATAAACAATTTGATAGAAAAGTATCAAAAATAATAACACCAAGTACTTATTTTAATTATCATAGTGATTCAACCAATTATTCTAATTACTTAATGGTTTGTTATTGGGAGACTATTAAAAAAAATTCAATTGATTGTTTATCATTTGGTTGTACTCTGGTAGATATTACAACTGGAAATACACATTTCTATGAATGTATAGACAAGGATTCTTCTTCTACTCAATGTTTAGAAGAAGCTTACAGAATTACTCAAATGTATAATCCAACTGAAGTGATACATACATCATTTTCAAATTTTAATAAAATATATCAGAGAAAAATAATTGATTATTTACATACAAATTCAAATAACAAATTAATTGAAAAATGGAATATTGATCCTATATTTAAAAAAATTAGATATCAAGAAGAATGTATTAAAAAATCTTACAATAAACAAATGTCATTTATTTCTCCAATCGATGCTTTAAAATTAGAAATGAAACCATTAGCAATTATTTCATTCTGTTATATGTTACAATATGTTTATGAACATGATGAAAAACTAATTAATAATTTATTAGTTCCAGAAGAACTTGAAAAAAATAAACATATGACAATTGAATATAATTCAATACAACAATTAAATATCAAAAATCAAGGTACTTCAAATAATAATGAAAAATGTTTATCAAAAATATTAAATAGATGTTTAACAAACTTTGGAAAGAGAAAGTTTTGGGATTGGTTAATTAATCCTATTATTGATAAAAATGAACTTGAAAATAGATATAATAACATTTCTTTTTATTTAAAGGATAATTTGTTTATAAATATTAGAAAACATTTAAAAAATTTATGTGATATTCAAAAATATTTAAGAAAAATATCTATTGAAAAAATTACACCAAATGAATGGTTTACATTAAAAAACTCATTTGATATTATTGTAAATATTTTTAATACGATAATTGAAAATAAAATTGAGAGTAATGATTGTGATAATAGTAACATTATAGAATGTAAAAATAACTGTATTGAATTTTTAGAATACTTAGATAAAATGTTAAAAATAGAAGAGTGTAACAAATATTCAAATATTAATGAAATAAAAAGCAATATTTTCAGAGAAACAGTTAATGTTGAACTTGATGAATTAAATACATCTGTAAATGATAATTTGCAATATTTTTATAATATTTCAGAATTTATAAATAATATTTCAGGAGATAAAGATTTATGCAATTTGGAATATAATGAAAAATTAGGATATTTTTTTAATATGACAAAAAAACGATGGGAAACCTTTTTAGAAAAGTTGAAACAATATAATAAAATGAAGGAAAAGAAAAACTATGATATATCTCTTGACTTAACTGTTTTTGAATACAAAAAAGAAAGTAATGAAAGCAAAGAAAGAGTAAATATTATAAAATCAACAAGAAGAAAGGCATCAATTGTGAATGACACAACTGAAAAATTTGGAAATGGAAAAAATTTTGAAGAAATAGATTTTGATTTTGATACAGTTCAAGCTAAACCAGTAAGTACATCATCTACAAGTGTAAGATTAACTTCTCCAAAAATTGAAGAAATTTCTAATAAAATAATTTCAGAACAATTTAAAATACAAAAAATATCTATTATTGAATATTCAAAATTTTTAGAAGGTTTATTTAATAAATTTGAAAAAAAGTATCTTGATGTATTAAAAACAGTAAGTGAAATAGATATTTATTGTACTAATGCAGTAAATGCTTTTGAATATTCATATAATAAACCATCAATAGTTGAAAATGAACATTCATTTTTAATTGCAAAAGATATTAGACATCCAATTGTTGAAAGAATTCAAACTCAAAATAGATATATTGAAAACAATGTATATTTAGGAAATATTCCAGAGTCTATTAAAAGTGATAATAGTAGTAATGGAATTCTTTTATATGGTGTAAATTCAAGTGGGAAATCAACGTTAATGAAAAGTATTGGATTAAATGTTATTATGGCACAGGCAGGTATGTTTATTCCATGTTCAAGTTTAATATACAGTCCATATAAACATATATTTACAAGAATAAGTGGAAGTGATAATATCTACAAAGGTATGAGTTCATTCACAGTAGAAATGACAGAATTAAAAAATATATTAGATAGATGTAATAAAAACAGTTTAATACTAGGAGATGAATTGTGTAGTGGAACAGAATCAGTTAGCGCACTTGCAATAGTTGCAAGTGGTATTTTAGATATACTTTCTAAAAATGGAAATTTTATATTTGCAACGCATCTCCATGAACTTTGTGATCTTGATGTTATTAAATCTGCTGAAAATATAAATAAAATTCAGGTTTATCATATACATGTTGATACTGACAAAGATGGAAATATTATTTTTGACAGAAAATTAACAAAAGGAAAAGGAAGTTCAGTTTATGGATTGGAGATTTGTAAGTATTTAAAAATGCCAGATGATTTTCTTAAAAATGCAGAAAAAATTAGAAAACAGTTAATGGATATTTCAACTAATATAGTTGAACCTAAAATATCAAAATATAATTCAAAATTAATTGTTTCAGCTTGTGGTATATGTGGATATATTCCAAATGGAGGAATACCTTTAGATACACATCATATAGTTTATCAGCAAAATCAAGATGAAAATGGGTTTGTTAAAATAAATAATACGAATTTTCATAAAAATGAAGAATACAATCTAGTACCATTATGTAAAAAATGTCATGATGAAGAACATAATGGAAATTTAAATATTAAAGGATATGTTGAAACAACAAACGGAAGAAAAATACTATATGAATATTTAAATAAAAATGAAGAAGAATTAACAAAATTAACAAAAATTAAAAAATTAATTTCATTTGAGAATGACTTAATAGGTGGGAAATGGAAATATAGAAAATCTCCAAGAAGCAAATGGAGTATTGTTGAAAAAGAATTTATTGAAGAATATTTAAAAAATAATGATTTAAATTACCACTTAGATTTATTCAAAAATAAATGAAATAATTTTATCAATTTATATGATAAATATTAAAATGTCAACTAAAAGAGTAATTGATTATTTAGAGAAATATAAAGATGAAATTGATAAAACATGTTTGATAATGATTTGTCAATTGTTACTTTTAACAAATTTTAATTATAATCATTTAAAAAGATTATTAAAAGGTGCTTATTTTATTATTAGAGATAATGGTATCTTTTATAATAAATGGAATTTACACTCTAAAAATATAAAAAGAAGTATATTCAAACATTATTCTTCACATAATTCATGTAATAAAACATATAGAATTGGAAAAAATAAAATATGTAATATAAATGGACATATTAATCACAATTTTGATTGTGTGATTGGAACAATTTGTTGTACAGATAAACATAATTCTAAAAGTTCTCATAAACATTGTGATACATGGTTTCAATTTGAAAAAACAAGAGTAAATTCAATAAAAAATAAGTTAAAACATTCAATAGATTACATCCAACATGTATTTACAAGAAAAAATATAGGACCTTTT
>Ga0214919_10006092_pt1 | contig 16724 bp, 13 predicted proteins | sample LL1503_MetaG_FD_177994 | JGI IMG/M metagenome (GOLD analysis project Ga0214919, IMG submission 177994) | Freshwater microbial communities from Lake Lanier, Atlanta, Georgia, United States - LL-1503 | ecosystem: Environmental > Aquatic > Freshwater > Lake | place: USA: Georgia | collected... | reverse complement strand
TACTTTTTGGTTATTTGGGTGAAATGAAAATTATCCCAGTTTTGATTGGAGTGCTTCTAGGTTTTATACCATTTTTAATGTATTATTATATAATTTATGTAAATTATGTAAATCAATATACAAATGGTCATTTATTATTTTGGTATTTTTTCTTTTTTTGGGCACTGTACGGTTTTGTAGCGGTTTTACCTTATTATGTTAAAAACGCATGTTATAATATATTAGATTTGTTTGCAAAGAATTTTTTTGGGTTATTTTTAAGTTATATCATATTTTCTGGAAATTATTAAAACAATATTACGTAGGCATTCATTTCCCAAAAAAATGAAACATTCGAATTAGTCGAATTCATATTATAAGCATTTATATAATATGAAGACACAAGTTATCTATTTTGACAATATAAAAAAAGAAATTACCTATTTAATTGGAGAGAACGCAGCAGATAATTTTGCCGTAATAGATGCGGGCGATTTAGAAACCGACATATGGTTCCACTCAAAAGAAGGCTCGTCTTGTCACGTTGTCGCAAAAATACCTAGTGACCAACACCTTAATAAAAAAGAATTAATGACAATATGTAAAAAAGGAGGATTATTATGTAAATTAAATACATCCAAGCTAAAAAAACAATCAAATGTGGAAATAATTTATACTAAAATATGTAATATTACAAAAACGAATATAGATGGTTTAGTACATACAATCAATACAAAGACAATTGCTTGCTGAACAGATATGACTTATTAAAATGATACATCTTCCAAATCTTTTATATTCCAATATTCACATCCACCACCCGGAATAGGACGTCTTATAATAAATGGTATTCTTTTTTGTTTCAACTCCAACTCGGCAATTAAATACCCTTCTACGATATGTTCGGGCACACTTACAAGTGGTTTTGCACCGGATTCTATTTGTGAAGCGCGTTGCCCAAGAATACGCGCTTTTTCATACTTTGTTAACGTAGGAATTGTTTTATGTAAAGCGTCAATAATTATATTGTGATTATCTCTTGTTACCAAAGACAGTAGAGCGATTTCGTCATAATTATGATGTAAACATTCAGGGTGAAATTCATTTATATAATTTTTAGTAATCTCACTATCAAACTTTTGTAAATAATTATCATCATAAGCGTCATCATCGTCATCATCTGATACATAATTAGACGCATCATTGTTAACAACTACATTGGGCGTCTTGCCGCCTACTTTTGAATCAACCTCTGCTTCGACATCTTCATCTTCATCTTCATCAACCACATCTTCATCATCATATTCTTCATCAGCATCATCTCCATCTTCATCATCCTCTTCTCGAATTCCAATGGCTTTCGACTCTACTATGCTGTTTTTAACAGTGTTAGGTTTTACGTAAGGAGTATCGTCATCGTCTTCTTCTTCCTCATCGCTATTATTTGAATATGATTCTTCGTCATCGCTCATTATATTATGTTATATAATGATGATACTTTAATATATTATTTAATCAATTTTTTTAAATAATGGTATAATTGATTTTATTATGTATTTTCCCATACAGTATCGCATTCGGAACACAAATACACATATTTAATATTAAGGTCATCATATCGAATATAAATAATTTCTCTTTCTTTACTTTTTGTATTAGTAGCACAATCTGTATTTGGACACAAAATAGTATTCGTGCGTGGTAACGTTGGGTCTAACTTGGTATATTTATTGATAAAATGACTAAATGTTTGCTTTGAACTCTTAACCTGAGTTTGCGAAACAAATACATTATCAACATTGATTGTACTATCTTCATTGCCGCAATGTCGACAGTAATATACCAATTTGTTCGAATCATCTTCGTTTATACGAATATAATACATATTGTCACACTTGGAGCAGAATCGCATGATTTGATTATATTATAATTTCATATTATTTATTTATTTCAATTTTATTCTATATTATAAAAGAATGCGTTATGTAATATATATTTTGCTTTGGTGTAGTTTTGTCAGTAGGATATTATAATCAACATTTACACTCATTTTATACATATCGGTTTGTATTATTTTAGGTTCTTTAAAATTAGTTTTTAGTTGTTCCTTTATAAATTCTTCCATTTTATCATAATTTTTTAAAAAATTTTCTTTTATAAATGGGTAGAAATTTTCAAAAAAATGTATGTATACATCTTTTCGTTTCAAAACAACATCACATACTGCAATACTTAGGTTCGAGTATTCAATAATGGTTGTATAATTTGTCATGTCTTTATGTGTACTAGGAACACCAGGCTCATTTAACAACGGAGTTTTACATAGCAATGTGCAAAGCGTTAATAAAGTAGTAGATATTGTTTGACACGACGTCCATTGGTCACCCCTCCAGGTATTCAACATAGACACGCACACCTTACCACATTTATACAAATTTGGATTAAATCGTATGTTATTACCATTTGTCCAATATTTAACCTGGGGCGGACTACTAGGGTAATCGGCTGGATAAGTAAATTCAAAAAAATAATTTCCACCAAAATAAGGAGTATCTGATGGTCCAATAATTAACGCATAACCACGCATCATATCAGTATCGTCGTGAATATAATATATACCGTTCGCAGTAAGTGGTTGTTTAATTATATTTTTTACATCTTTTATCAATCTACTCATGGTTCCTTTGGGTACGATTGTTGCCATTACTTTATAACATGTAATATTTTTATATTCATTTAATATAAACAATACATAATAAGCGTTACTTATTTTTGAAAATCGGGGAACAAGGGGTTTTTTTGTAAAGGGGGGTGTAATTATAAATTCAACTTGTTACAAAAAATGAAAAAAAATGAAATAGAAATATATTCATATATTATATCATATATATGAATAATGATATGACAACAACGTCTCAATACAAAGATCTGAACGAATTCTTAGCAAAGCATAGTGCTAAGAATACTCCTGGGACGTGTGCAACACATACAAGAATACCAGATAAAGCTCTTAATATATATGGTGGCTCATATATCATTCCCAAACAGGAAGAGTCTCTATTTTATTCGCTTTATTATGACCAGGTTTTTAATAATAAAAAAAAAGAACATTTAACCGAAAAACAACTAGATGATGAATCGCCTATTGCGGTAGATTTTGATTTCAGGTATAGTTATGATATAGATTCTAGGCAACATACGAAGGAACATATTCAAGACATGGTTATTGTTTATTTAGAAGAACTAAAACACTTCTTTTTGTTTGAGGAAAATAAGCCATTTGATGTATATCTTTTTGAAAAGCCTTCTGTAAATAGGTTAGAAGACAAATCACTCACTAAGGATGGCATACATATGATTATATGTCTTCAAGCAAATCATGTGATGCAGACGATGTTACGTGAGCGAATTATTGTTAAATTACCCGAAATATGGGACCTTCCTTTGATAAATACATGGGATGCGGTTTTAGACGAAGGTATTTGTAAAGGGGTAATAAACTGGCAGCTTTTCGGGTCGCGAAAACCCGGTAATGAAGCGTATGAATTATCCCAATGGTTTACCATTACATATGATAAATCCGACGGAGAATTTATGATGGATGAACGAAATACTCGCGAGTTTGATATGAAACAGAATTTATACAAGCTGTCCGTGCGAAATACAGAGAACCCCAAGTTTGAAATAAACCCAAAAATAATCGATGAGTATAATTCCAAATTGGAAAATAAAATGAACAAAATCAAGCGTCCGAGTAGCAGAACCAAAATTAATCTATTAACCGTGGATGATGATAGTGCGGACGATTATATTGCGATATCAGATATATCAAATAAAGATATACTTGAAAAGGCTGTAAATATAATGTTGACTAAATTAAAGCCAACCGAGTATGAAATCAGAGAAACTCATGAATATGCGCAGGTGTTACCCGAACGATTTTACGAGCCCGGGTCACATTTACAAAGCAGACAAGTGGCGTTTGCGTTAAAAAAAACGGACGACCGATTGTTTATATCCTGGATACTCCTGAGAAGTAAAGCCAGCGATTTTGACTATAACACAATCGGTGAATTATACGGAGAATGGAAAAAGTTTCCTAAATCGAATCAATCGAATGAGTGCGTTACAAGGCGGTCGATTATGTATTGGGCTAAACAATATAATTATGAAGGTTATGAACAAGTAAAGAAGGCATCCATTGATTTTGCGATTGAGGAAGCGTTAAACACCCAAACGGAATATGATAAAGCGCAAGTATTAAAACAAATGTTTAAAGATAAGTATATTTGTGTTAGCTACGACAAAAAAGGGGCATGGTATAAATTTCATAACCATCGTTGGGTTTGTGACAAGGGTCTTAGCTTGAGAGAAGCTATTTCTCGACAAATGCACGACTTATTTGTACAAAAACAAGAGGCATTGGATAATGAATATACTCATTACGACCCAAATGACGAGCGATGCGAATTTATTAAAAAGAAAATCGCCAGTATTTGTGTTTTAAAAAATACGTTGAAAAAAACAAATGATAAAAATAATATAATGCGTGAGGCAATGGAACTGTTTTATGATGGAGAATTTATTAGTAGTATGGATACAAATAAACATCTAATGTGTTTCAATAATGGAGTTATCGACTTTAAAAATAAAACATTTAGAGATGGATATCCAGAAGATTATATAACCAAAACAACCAAAATTAGTTATATTCCGTCGGAGGCTATCAACGAAAACAAGGAATACCAACATATTAAGAAAGATATTGTTACCTTTATGGAAAAATTATTTCCGATTGCCGATTTAAATCGTTACATGTGGGACCATTTATCCGCATCTCTAATTGGTTCAAATAAGAATCAAACATTCAATGTATATCACGGTAGTGGAAGTAATGGTAAGTCAATTATTGCGGACCTAATGGCTGTAACCTTAGGAGAATATAAGGGAACCGTCCCTATTACGCTCGTAACTGAAAAAAGAGGACTTATCGGTGGAACATCTGATGAGGTATTGAAATTAAAGGGTATTCGATATGCGGTTATGCAGGAACCATCTAAGAATGTAAAGCTGAATGAAGGTATAATGAAGGAGCTTACCGGTGGTGACCCGATTCAAGCCCGTGGGTTATATTCTGAGAGTGAGATATTTGAACCCCAATTTAGTTTAGTTGTTTGTACTAATAATTTGTTTGATATTGATAGTAATGATGATGGTACTTGGAGACGTATCCGTAAATGTGATTTCATATCTAAATTTATAGACGAGGGTGAAGAACATACAGATAATACGGAATACATCTTCTTAAAGGATAAAACATTGAAAGATAAGCTGCCGTTATTTGCACCTGTGTTTGCGAGTATGTTGGTCAGTCGCGCGTTTGAAACGGAAGGTATTATATTAGATAGCGAGTATGTTATGAACGCGTCGAATAAATATCGAAAGGGACAAGACCATATTTCAGGATTTATAGCTGAAAATATTGAGAAAACTGGAAACGATAGAGACCGCGTTAAAAAGACTGAAATTTATCAGCAGTTCAAGTTGTGGTTTGAGCAAGAACAGGGCAAACGTAAAATGCCCAAGGGACAGGAGTTATATGATTATATGGATAAAAAGTGTGGAATGCATAAAAACGCCGGCTGGCATGGTTATAAAATTATTTATCCAGATAATGTAGATGAATTAGATGAGATGGGTGATGATTAATTAAGATAGATATAAATACAACACCAAAATATATTATTTTTTTTAGGGTTTTAATTTTAAACAAAAGAATCTAAAATTAAAGCATGATAATACGTACAGAAACTAATGATACCCGTTCAAGATGTCATGCATACCGTATTTTTACGTTCGCCAAATAACTTATTTGACGAATTTATTTCAGAGTGCCAAAAATGGTATGAAAATCCGTCACATTCGCTTAGTGAGATGCGTATGAGAGATAATAAAAAACTAAGGGGCGACATGTTTGAAGAGTTTAGTTTGCTTTATTTGAAATATGTAAAGGGATATAAAAACGTTTGGCTTTTGAAAGATGTGCCAGATGATGTGCTAGAAAAATTGAATATGAAACGCAAAGATATGGGAATTGACCTTATTATAGAAACCGATGAGACAACCTATATGGCTGTTCAATGTAAATTTAAAAAACATGTAGGTGCCAAACAAAACATCTTATCTTGGTCTACCCTATCAACTTTTTATGCTTTATGTTTAAGAACAGGACCCTGGGAAAAATATATTGTAATGACCAATTGCGTCTATACTAGGCATCAAGGCAAAAAGACTAAACAAGACGTTTCGTATTGCTTAAAGACATTACAAAATATTACAAAAGATGAATGGTTGCTTATGTGTAATGTACATGGTCAAAAAATAGGAGCTATTGATGCTAATATTTCTATTGAACCGCAACAAATAATAAATGTTCCTGTAATGAATGTTCTAAAAAAAGCAAAAGCAAAAGCAAAAACGGTAGCACCACTATCTAATCTAGAATTACGCGAAATACGTAATGCATATTATGCACCTAAATAAACGTTTTTAGGCAGCAAATTATAAGCGCCGTGCAACAGCCAAATAATTACTGTCATAATATAAGAAGACCCAAATGGAAGTAGTATCAAGAACAATACCATTAGTATTTTGTGTGTTTGTGACCAATCTGATGGGAAAATAAAAAATGAAACTACACATACAATTACAGTTAATATATAAACCGCTAACAACCAATAATAATAAGACTGTAATGAATCTATTCCTTGATCGGCATAAAAAGTCTTTCGTTCATTTTTTAACATGTCCGTAAATTCTTTTCTTGTATTGTCATCATAATCTTTATTTTCGTCATTGTATTTAGCGTTTAAGTCAAATAAATACGAATACTCTGACATCTGAGCAGTATAATCTGGCAGAATAGTTTTAATCTCAGCGACAATTCTGCGGAAAGTGTCTATATTGTAAACATTGCTATCTAATGTATACGAATTTACATCAAGACGTATGGTTTTTGAAGGAGTCCCTGGCAAAAACAGGTCTCTATCTATTGATCCCATATAATATGAATATATATATATTTATAAATATATTTGTATAAATTTGTAAACTTAGTTATATCTTATAAAACTATTTGAATTATGTGGGGTAATATATTCGCCACCTAATGTTACATCTGGTTTTTTAAACTGGAAGTTTTGCTTTCCCCACATCATATTTTCAAATGATTCAGTAACAACCGCGGTTGACCCTAATGTAGATGTTGCTGCGCTTGTCCCTGTTGCTGCGCTTGTCCCTGTTGCTGCGCTTGTCCCTGTTGCTGCGATTGTCCCTGTTGCTGCGCTTGTCCCTGTTGCTGCGGCGGCACCTGTTGCGGCATCGTCTGTGCTTGTGCCTCCTATAACACATTGTCCCAAGGTACCATCCCAGTCAAGACCCTCTGAACAACATCTTCGATCTACACATGTGGATGGAACACCAGTAATCCATGGGGCATCTGATGCTGTGCCCGGATTGGGAGCACTATTTGCAGCGAAATGCCAGTCATATGTATCATAATCCATGTTGTTTCGGCTCCACATGGAAAATAATCTAGTCCATAAGTAAATACTCGCTATAAGCGCAATAATCCCAACTAATACATAATAAACAGTATTAGGTAATAAATTATAACGGTTTAACAAAGCTAAAATGATTATAGGGACCAACATGAAAATAAGAATTTTCATTAAATTTGAACTTTCCGCATACTTTTCTCCATAATAACTATTAATTTCAATCATTCGTTGAGTATTATTCTTAATGTCTTCTGTTTCTTGTAAATTATTCCTTGACGTCGCCAATTCTTTTTCAATAATTTTAATTGCCGATAGTTGGTCACCAAGTATGCTTTGCGAAGTCGTCAATTTATCCACATAATTGTCATTTAAATTTCCTATCGTCGAATATAAATTCGCACGAATAGTAGAAATCTGCTTTATTTTCGCAATAATTTCTTGTTTTTGAGTTGATGTAAAAGATGGATTCGTGTCTAAACTATTTATTAATTGTTGTTCCATATTTTGTAGTTCAGTTATATTAGTAATAATATCTTCAGATACAGAAGGATCATCCGCAAAATTTATTGACATATTATATAATTTATAACAAGATAATTATATGAATATCACTATATATATTGTAACATTAATCAGTTTTTATAACATTCATCGCAACCAGAATACTTGCTGCAGCTAAAATAGAGAGCAGTATATAACTATAATTTTTTTGTAACGTTGCTATCTCACTATCATTTAACATGTTTTGAATGTTGTTAGATATATTAAGCATATTATCTTCATCGTCGGCGTTGCTACTTATGTCATTCATATATTTTCCACTTTCACTACTATTTGTGCTTATTTGGTCATTCACACTAGTAACATTTTTTTTTAGAACATCATTTATTGTGTTTATCTGTTTCGTCAAAAGGTCTAATGTACTTCCTAATTGAGCTAATTGGCGTAATTTAGCAGAATTGTCTGCCGACGGCGAAATAGTATTTAGTAGACTATTGTAAGTGGCTTGAGTAGTAACAAGTTCTTGTTTTAATCTAGTTAATTCTTCTTGTTGTGTAGTAGACATTTGTGTTTTTAATAAAACAGATTGCGACGCATTTGTTAAAGTATCATGTCCATTAAATCCTTCTGTTATGTAGGTTGCCTTACTTTTTAGACTCGTTTGATATTTATTAAAGTCATTTCCATGTGATATACTTTTATATGCGTCACTTGCTTCGACGTAATTATTGTCGTCATAATAATTATTGTCGTCATAATTATTTGGGTTTATTAAAGATTTGCCTATATTGTGTAAATTAGACACTATATTTTTTGCACTTGATGTCATTAATATAACTAAACAGGAAAAGTATTTAATTATATTTAAATTTACTATATAAATTGAAATATATTACTAAACTACTTATGTATTTCAACCGTAAATGTCTATGTTTGCATACTAATCAGCACAATAAGAGTAATTATAAAAATCAACAATAACAATAAAAATATATAATAATTTGAATTCGTTTCTAATTCTTTGTTCCTCTGAATATATTCTAAATCTAACATATTTGTATTTTCCGCCAAATTTTCAGCAGTGCTTGACATCTTTTCTCTTAAAGATGCTTTGTCTTCGTCCAGTTGTGCGTTTAGTTCTGCTCTGTAATCATTTAGGCTAGTAAAGGTGCCACTAGGTTCAATGGTATTAATTATTGCTATAATTTGATTATTAATATCAGATAATTGCGTATTTAAATTATCAAGTTGATTCAAATAATACATTTGTCTATTTACAATTACCTTTTGAGATAAAGTCCCATCAATTACCTCACCAGTATTATTTATGTTGCAACCCTTAGTATCTGTTCGATATGCGGCAGCAGTACACCTGAACTCTGCACATTTAGCCTGGCATGCTTCGATAGTAGGAAGCGTATCTGTATATGATGGAGAACCATCTGATAACTTTTTGTTTGATAGCACTTCGTACGCCCCTAAACCCGACAGTGATTTATTTGCGGCTATATATTGTTCTAAAATAACATTATACTTGTCTGTAAGAGTTTTAATTGCTTCAATAGATACGCTATCAACTGACATTTATAATATATATATAAAAACAATATTATTCTCTTTGAATATTTTTATAATTTAGTATCTATCTCTCCCTTACATAACACATTAAACTTATACAAATTAGTCTTGCAGTCGTGACCGTCTAGTATGCATCTTTCAAGTATTAATGATATATCTTCACATGTCTGTTTTTCTTTTACAAGTTTTACAAGTTTTACGGGCTGTACAAGTTTTACGGGCTGTACAAGTTTTACGGGCTGTACAAGTTTTACGGGCTGTACAAGTTTTATGGCAGGTTTTACTATATTTCCCTCTATTGCGAAACCTGTCCCAAGCATGCTGCCCATCCCAAAATCACCTTCGTTATCACTGCGTTTAGTCTCGTTGCGATTTGTCATCATGATATAGTATAACTATATTATAAATCGGCAGTATTATAACGTAATTGGTTTGCTCTTAAACATTGTATACATCACGTAACATGAAAAAATAATACTCATAAAGATTCCCCAGTTTTTTGTATAATTTATATTGTATAATTGTTTATAATCATTTATTAACTCGCTTGACCCCTCACTTATTTCATACATGTGTGATAACTCATCTTTTAAGGAGACATTATTTATTTTTAAAGTATCTAATTGTGTTCTAATATTTGTTAAATTATATGTCAACCGCTCTGAATCCGCAGCCAACGTTTTATACGCATCAAATAAATTCAGAATATGAGTGTTTACATTGCGTTTTAATTGAGTACGATTATTTAGGGTATATGAATCAACCGCAAATTCATTGCTATAAGCACCTATTAATTCGGTTATTAATTGATTATAATCAATATCTAAAATTTCTGTAAAAGAATTAGGATTTGCTAATTTATTCGGATTAATAACCGTTTCCACAATAAAAGTCATTATATTATATTTTATATAATATAATTTTACTTGTTATACCATCACTTATTTATACCATCACTTATTTATAAAAATCACTAAATACAAATTCTATAATAATCTGCCTCAATAGCAGTCTTACTTGGACGAGTTATATGACATACATCGCCTGGTCTTATACCAATTGCCCTTGCTACTGGGTCAAACCTCGAAATATCCGGAAAATTCGCTTTTTGGGTAATATTATATCTTTTCATCACCACATCCGTTTCACCATTTGAAAGGATACGATGCTTCGGAACCATAGAATGCTTCAATATATTAAATTGTAATCTTTTAATACTTTCTACTACAATAAATATGCCATCCTTCTCCCAAATATGTTTTACTTCATTTAATAAGGTTTCATTCGGCTCATCCTTAATAATAATAAATAAAGTATCCTCCTTTGTTAATATTTCTTCCAAATTAAACAAATCATCAATCATCTCTTGAAGATTCGATGGGCGAATTATTTTCCCTAAATAATACCTAATATACATTTTGTTCTTACGCTTAGTGTCTGGATTTTCTACGGTTTTTTCTAAAAGCATATCTAGTTGATTGTTTTGTCTCATGGAATTTAGCTCAGTAATACTAAAATTCGCATAATCATTCACTCCATAACCAGTATCACGCATGATTTCAATAATAATGTTTCTCGATTTATAAAGGTCGTTTATTGAAATATTCGCATTTATGGACATGTTTGTTATTATTACATAATAATGATAGTTTATTTCTAAATTCAATTTTTTTGTTTATTTATTGTTATAAGGTAATTTTTTTAATTACATCTCCCTCAGAAGTAGGGTTTTCCCCCTCCAATGGTGGTACAATGGCAGGCTGTTCTACTTCTAATATGGACGCTTTCGCTTGTTCCGGTTTGCTTGGATTATATGGAGAACCGTACGAGAGCAAAGATTCCGGTTGACTTTCTGGATTATATGAAGAACCGTCCAACTGCAAAGAATCCGTATTCGGACTTTCTGCGATAACATATGCAGGGGAAGTCGGATTATATGTAGGATTAGTATCATCTGATGGAACATATGCGGGCGAATTAGATGCGTACTCAGGCGAATTATAATTAATTGAACGCGATTCATCTGTATTTGGTGTATTAATTCTACTTGATTCGGTTGAAGTATCTTGTCTACCTACAAAGGGGGTTTTAATAGCACCTTCATCAAATAACTGTTTTTGCGTCATAAGCGAAGCACCATATTTTGTATATATTTCTTCTAATATTTTTCGTTGAATACTTAAAGGCTGTTGTATTATATATAATTGGTCCTCCTTACTTAACTGTGTAATAATACTTTGGGGACCAGTATATCTATTTGTCATCATGGTGGTTCCATCTGGACGAGTCATGTTAAAATACATTGCTTTCGTGGGGTTTTCCAACATTTCGGGAGTTAGTTCAAGCATTACTGCTTCTTCACCTGGCGCCAATTGATATTGTTTTTGGGCATCTGTTATTTTTAGTAAATTCGCTAGTTGGACTGGTCCTGTTTTATCTATCATTTGGTCGGGTATAATTGGTTTTTCATCGGGCACGGCGTCAACCTGGGTTTCTCCTGTAATAATTTCTCGGTTTGTTCTATTCAACCGTGCAATATTTAATGCCAGACTTTTATCATTACTCATCAACTTGTTTATATTATCCGAATAAGACATGCTTAATAATTGGTCCACATTGTCGTCTGTAATAATACGCAACTGCACATTCATTATTTGTAATTCTTGAACCAATAGTTTGAACGCATAAGGAACGCGTAAAATGCTGAATGAACGCCCAAATCTGGATATATTCTGTATATTCATACTGCCATCAGGGTTTTTATTAAACTTAATGGGTCCATCCGCCTGTGGACTCAGAAACAAGTTTTTCGATTCATTGTAAATCGCAATTGTTCCTGTTTTATTACATACTGCAATATAATATTCGTCACCACGTACCAAAAATGATTCGTTTAAGAAATACGACATTCCATGAGCTAATACACCATCGCGCTCCATTTCACCAATACGCAGACCTCCATCATTTGCTCTGCCACCTACGGGTTGTTTTGTTAAAGCCTCATTGGGTCCGCGTGCGCGATAATTTATTTTATCCTTCACCATGTGTTTCAGTCTCATATAATAAGTCGGACCTATATAAATATCTGCTTGTAGTTGGTCACCGGACATTCCATTATATAATATTTGATTCCCGCTTGAATTAAAACCCGCTTTTATCAATAATGGCGCATAAGTAGAGTAATTACTACCCTTCACCTGAAACGCTGTGCAGTCTCCAAACGCACCATAGCTTGTGCATACCTTACCAAACAGCGATTCTACGATTTGACCAATAGTCATACGAGACGGTAATGCGTGCGGATTTATAATAAGGTCGGGTCTAATACCATCCGCAGTAAATGGCATATCTTCTTCCGGAATAATAAGCCCCAAGGTCCCCTTTTGTCCCGCCCTCGAATTTCCTATTAGCATAGATGGTGCGAAATTATGTTCCCGCATATAATATAAATGTGACGATGGCATTTCAACACAATAAACTTTCCCTTCATAATCTATTAATTTTTCCTGTAGGGAAACCAAGTTTTCCCCTACGACCCCTTCCTTAAAATTAATAAAAGGTTCATTATCTTCAACTAAAATAACCTTATATTTGTCATTACATAACTCTATTATACCTGAGTACCCACAATGAATATAAAACCTGCTTATATCATTTGCTAAATTGATTGATTTAGTTTTAATTTTTTTAATTATGTTTAATATTATTAAACACTGTTTTTTTGACATGTTCCAAATATAATCTGGTAATTTATCTTCGTCTATTAAAAATATATTTTTTACATCAATTATAAATTCTTCATCATCACAAATATTTTCAAATATAATAGAACATAAAAAATCATTACAATTAATTGTATTATCATTTATAAAAATAAATTCTAAATCAGGTTGATTATTATTCATATTTTTTTTAAATTTAACAGTTTTTCCCATTATCTTTTCAGCTTCGATTAATTCAAAGGATGGGGTCGTAGGGGAAACCTTGGTTTCACTACTTACATACAACTTATGATTTAATGTGCAAACAACCTCAACCTGTTTATTTTTAACGTAATACATTTTGCCATTATGGTCATATTCAAATTTATTAATAGGATATTCGTAACACATATTATTATTACCATCAAGAGTCGCAAGCTTATGAATACGAATATCAATGTCTTTAATCTCTATCCACCCTTTATCAGTTAAAACTTGTTGTGTAGGTAGAGCACAAGCCATTTTATCACCTATTGCGGGTATTCTCTCTTCACGAATTCTAACTTTTGCAATATTAAAGCCTTCTTCACCCATTGTGATAAATGACTTATCCACAACTCCTAATTGTCCCTTTTTAGGTTTCACAGAATCATCTTCATAAACATCTTTATTCTCCAAATTAGAGTTCATTTTACCAATCAATATAATTTTATCATGTAGTTCGGTGCCTTCATTAATCATACCATGATTATCCAATAGACTATAGTCGTATCCTTGCTTTTTATGCACTACATTATTTTTTTCAATATTCGCAAACTTGGAATTAATCATTCCGGTAACCTTTGAACTTTCTTCGCGCGCTTCATACATGGAGTAATATGTCGTTCTAAATATACCTCTTGCCACCGCCCCCGCATTAATTAGAATGGCGTCTTCTACATTGTATCCAGTATAACTCATAATAGCAACAATCGCATTCACACCATAAGGCTGTTCTTCATTATTGATGTATTCCAAATATCGAGATTTTATAAGCGGTATCTGTCCATAATTTAAAAGAACTCCCATTTTATCTATACGCATTTGATAATTGGAATGGTAAACCGAAACGGCTTGCTTACTCTGCCCACAAGAAAAAGAATTACGTGGAAACGGATTGTTTTCGGGATAAATAATTTGGTTCCCCATCACACCTAATAAAAAGGACGGGTCAATTTCAATATGTGTATAAAATTTTGATTTTTTAAGGTCAGCATTCGTAATCGCGATAAATGCCGATTCTTCCTCTGATGTATCCAAATAATCTACAACCGATTTATGTTTCTGTAAAGAATTATAAATATCTTCTTGTTTTTTCCCCATATCCGGATACAACTCATATAAATCGTATAATTTGTTTTTCTTAAAATTATAGTTTTCGTCAGATTTTTCTTTAAACCCCGATACAATTTGTTGCCACGTAATGGTACCATTATTTAATAATTCAATTATATCTTTTCTGTTATAACTTTCTTTCCCGTGTTCAATGTAGTATATCGGACGCGTTAGGCGACCTGAATCAGTATAGATATTTACTTCATTGTTTTCAAAATCAAACATGATGCTCGTATAAATCGAAATAATTCCATTTCTTCTATATAGTTTGGCTGTGTTTACTAGTTCAATCGGTGTATCAGTAATGCCAATCCACTTACCATTTACAAAGATTTTCGTAGAATTACCCAAATACAAAGGGTCACATTCCAACAGTATTTTCATAGATGTATTTGTGCGCAACCAATCGATAATCGGGCGACTAGATATTCCACTTGTTATATAAGCACTAATCGCGAGATGTTTATGTAATCCAATATTTCCACCATCTGGGGTATCCAATGGGTCTATATACCCCCATTGCGACCCATTTAATAATCTGGGTCCAACTACTTTTGCACTCGCATCCAAGGGCAAATTAATTTTGCGTAAATGGGATATAAATGTATTCCAACTTAATCGATTTAAATCCTGGACAACCCCAAGCCGCTTTGTATGTGTTTGCGCACCCCAATTTCCTTTAAATGCTTTTTTAAATCCGGATTCTACGATTCTATCTTTGAAAAATTGTTTAAAATTTGATTCTATCAAGCTTATAAAATTATCCTTATACTTATCGGGTTCCTTTGGTTTATCCTCTTTGGTCTTATCCTTTGACTTGCTTTGCTGCGATTTTTGTTCTTTTCGCGTAAGAGTTTCATCTTCGGTATATTCCCCCTTGTGATAATAATATTCTTCATCAATTTTTCGCGTAATATCTTTTTTTTGTATCAAATAATACTCGCGAAACAGCTCATAAATAAGGGTTCCTGTCAATTCAATTCGTTTGAATCGAAAATTGTCTCGGTCGGTTGGTTTTTTCGCCTTTGTATACACTTGTAATACACTATACGCCATGTATCCAACAAAATAAGCTTTATCTAAAAAATTTAATTCACCAATATGTGGCAAAAAATAATCGGATAAAATTTCCAATACACCAGAAACCGTGCCTCTTTTTGTGAATGAAGCAATATATTCCAACGCGGTCTGTTGATTAAATATCTTGTTTGCGTCATGCACCGAAGGAATAAACAAATCGATATAATCCTGTGTTTTATCTAAATCTAATAAACAGGTTTTAATAATATCTAAATCCGATTGGACACCCAGTGCGCGCATTACAATAAATAAAGGCATCGGTTTTCGAACATTTGGCACTACGACCACTATTTGATTATTCGACATCATGGAAGTGGGAGCAACAATTTTTACGGCGGTAGTTCTTATGGCTTTCGAGGTATCCTCTGATACGGACCTGATTTCAGCGGAATTACTATATATATCGTCCGCTTTATTGGTCCTTATATATAACATATTATCTGCAAATTTTTCCTGGGGTATTATAACCTTTTCTTTACCATCAATTACGAAATATCCCCCATAATCATTACGACACTCGCCCATATTAAATCGCACTTCTTTGGATAAGGATTTTAAGATACATAAATCCGATTGAAGCATAATAGGGAACCGACCAAGATAAATATTGTCTAATGTAATGGAATGGGTTTTCTTTTCGTCGCCTATATAATAAATAAAGTCGACTTCTACATCATAGTGAACCGTTGTTCCATAGGTCATGTTTCGTAATCGTGCGTCATTTGGGTACATAAAATGGGAGTTATTGTCATCATAAATAATCGGCTTACCAAGATATATTTTACTACCATCTTTGCCGCCTAAATACAACAGTGCTTCGTTTCTCTGTTCAGATTGTTTGCTTTCGTCTTCTCTCTCAATGAACCGAATAGGATTATTTTCACGAAAAACTCGGTTTATATCTTTGTTAAAAAAACTATTATATGATTCCAAATGATGCGCTACTAAATTA
>Ga0214919_10006091_pt1 | contig 16724 bp, 14 predicted proteins | sample LL1503_MetaG_FD_177994 | JGI IMG/M metagenome (GOLD analysis project Ga0214919, IMG submission 177994) | Freshwater microbial communities from Lake Lanier, Atlanta, Georgia, United States - LL-1503 | ecosystem: Environmental > Aquatic > Freshwater > Lake | place: USA: Georgia | collected... | reverse complement strand
GGACGCGCAGATCCAGCAGCAGATCGACGCGCGGCTCGCAGCGCGCAAGGCAAAGGACTACGCTGAGGCCGACCGGATCCGCAAGGCGCTCGCGGAACTCGGTGTCATCCTCGAAGACGCCGCCGGTGGGACGACCTGGCGCAGGGGATAGGAGTCCCCCGCGGGCGGGATCCTACCCATTTCCGCCTAGCCTTCGAAAAACCCCTTCACCCGGTCGAACCATGACTTCGCGCGCGGGTTGTGCCGGCCTGCGTCCTTTTGCGTGATCGACTCGAACTCGCGCAACAGTTCCTTCTGGCGGTCGGTGAGCTTGACCGGCGTTTCGATGATCACGTGGCAGAAGAGGTCGCCCGGCGCCTGGCTGCGCACGCCCTTGATCCCCTTGCCGCGCAGCCGGAAAGTCTTGCCGCTCTGGGTTTCGGCAGGCACCTTGATGCGCGCGGAGCCGTCGAGCGTCGGGATGTCGATCTCGCCGCCGAGCGCCGCCGTGGCGAACGACACGGGCATCTCGCAATGCAGGTCGTCATGGTCGCGCTGGAACACGGCATGCGCCTTGATGCTCACCTGGACATAGAGGTCGCCTGAGGGGCCGCCATTCACGCCCGGCTCCCCTTCGCCAGTCAGTCGCACGCGGTCACCCTCGTCCACGCCCGCGGGAATCTTGACCGCCAGGGTTTTCTGGTGCTTTGCGCGCCCGCCACCGCCGCAGGTGCCACAGGGCGTGGCGATGATCTTGCCGGAGCCGTGGCAGCGCGGGCAGGCCTGCTGGATGGAAAAGAAGCCCTGGGTCATGCGCACCTGGCCCTGGCCGCTGCAGTTGGTGCAGGTGGTCGGCTGCGTGCCGGGCTTGGCGCCGGAGCCTTTGCAGGTCTCGCATTCCGACATGCTCGGGATGCGGATCTTGGTCTCGAAGCCGTGCGCCGCCTGCTCGAGCGTGATCTCGAGGTTGTAGCGCAGGTCCGCACCGCGATAGACGTTCGATCGGCCCTGGCGGTTGCCGCCGAAGATGTCGCCGAAGATATCGCCAAAGGCGTCCGCGAAGCCGGATGCGCCCGCGCCGCCCGCCGCGCCTGCGCCCGGATCCACGCCGGCATGGCCGTAGCTGTCGTAGGCGGGCCGCTTCTTGGGGTCGGACAGCACCTCGTAGGCTTCCTTCGCCTCCTTGAAGTGCTCTTCCGACTTTGGGTTGTCCGGATTGCGGTCCGGATGGTGCTTCATGGCGAGCTTGCGGTACGCCTTCTTGATGTCCTCGTCAGAGGCGTCCCGGTTTACGCCGAGCACTTCGTAATAGTCGCGTTTGGCCATGGTCAGTTCTTAAAACGCGCAAGGCGCGGGGCTGCCTGCCCCACGCCCCGCGCGGTGGATCGAATGGTGCAAGCCTACTTCTTGTCGCCTTTGATTTCGGTGAACTCGGCATCCACGACGTCGCCTTCGTCCTTCTTGCCGGCGTCGCCCTGCGCTCCGCCACCGGCGTTGCCGCCGGGGGCCGCTCCGCCGGGGGCCGCTGCGCCGGCCGCGGCCTGCGCGGCCTGCTGTTCAGCGTACATCTTCTCGCCGAGCTTCTGCGCAGTCTTGCCCAGTGCCTCGGCCTTCGCGTCGATCTGGGCCTTGTCGCCCGACTTGACCGCTTCCTCGGCATCCTTGGCCGCAGCCTCGATCGCCTCGACCTCGGACTTGTCGATCTTGTCGCCGTATTCCTTCAGCGACTTCCTGACCGAGTGGACAAGGGCCTCGAGCTGGTTGCGGGCGTTGACGAGTTCGAGCGCCTTCTTGTCTTCCTCGGCGTTGACCTCGGCGTCCTTCACCATGCGCTGAATCTCGTCTTCCGACAGGCCCGAGCTCGCCTGGATCTTGATCTTGTTCTCCTTGCCGGTGGCCTTGTCCTTGGCCGTCACATGCAGGATGCCGTTCGCGTCGATGTCGAACATGACCTCGATCTGCGGCATGCCCCGCGGCGCCGGGGGGATGTCGGACAGGTTGAACTGGCCGAGGCTCTTGTTACCTGCGGCCACTTCGCGCTCGCCCTGCAGCACGTGGATGGTCACCGCGTTCTGGTTGTCGTCCGCGGTCGAGAACACCTGCTGCGCCTTGGTCGGGATGGTCGTGTTCTTCTGGATGAGCTTGGTCATCACGCCGCCCAGCGTCTCGATGCCCAGCGACAACGGGGTCACGTCGAGCAGCAGCACGTCCTTCACGTCGCCTTTCAACACGCCGGCCTGGATCGCGGCGCCCACTGCCACGGCTTCGTCGGGGTTCACGTCCTTGCGCGGCTCCTTGCCGAAGAACTCGCGCACCTTGTCCACGACCTTGGGCATGCGGGTCATGCCGCCGACCAGGATCACGTCGTGGATGTCGGAGACCTTGACGCCCGAGTCCTTGATCGCGACGCGGCAGGGCTCGATGGTGCGCTCGATGAGGTCGTCCACAAGCGCTTCGAACTTGGCGCGGGTGAGCTTGAGCGCCAGGTGCTTCGGGCCCTTGGCGTCGGCCGTCACGTACGGGAGGTTGATCTCGGTCTGCTGCGATGACGAGAGCTCGATCTTGGCTTTTTCCGCGGCGTCCTTGAGGCGCTGCAGCGCGAGCACGTCCGAGCGCAGGTCGATGCCTTGCTCTTTCTTGAACTCGTCGCAGATGTAGTCGATCAGGCGCTGGTCGAAGTCCTCGCCGCCGAGGAACGTGTCCCCGTTGGTCGAGAGCACTTCGAACTGCTTCTCGCCGTCCACGTCGGCGATCTCGATGATCGACACGTCGAACGTGCCGCCGCCGAGGTCGAACACCGCGATCTTGTTGTCGCCCTTGGTTTCCTTGTCCATGCCGTACGCAAGCGCGGCCGCGGTCGGCTCGTTGATGATGCGTTTCACGTCCAAGCCCGCGATGCGTCCCGCGTCCTTGGTGGCTTGCCGCTGCGAGTCGTTGAAGTAGGCGGGGACGGTGATGACGGCCTCGGTCACTTCCTCGCCGAGGTAGTCCTCGGCGGTCTTCTTCATCTTGCGCAGCACTTCGGCCGAAACCTGCTGCGGGGCGACCCTCTTGCCCTTGGCCTCGACCCACGCGTCGCCGTTGTCGGCCTTGACGATGCCGAAGGGCATCAGCTCGATGTCCTTCTGGACTTCCTTTTCCTCGAAGCGGCGGCCGATGAGGCGCTTGACCGCGTAGAGGGTGTTCCTGGCGTTGGTCACCGCCTGGCGCTTGGCCGAGGCGCCCACGAGGATCTCGTCTTCGTCCGTGTACGCGACGATGGAGGGCGTGGTGCGCGCGCCTTCCGAGTTCTCGATCACCTTGGGCTTGCCGCCCTCCATGATCGCGACGCACGAGTTCGTCGTGCCGAGGTCAATGCCGATGATCTTTCCCATGTCAGTATCCTTGGAGCAGTCTTGAACGTATGTTGCAGATGGGGTTTATGCGGCCGATTTCAAGCGGTTGCGGCTAGTTCGAGCGTGCCTTGGCGACCGTGACCAGCGCCGGGCGGATCACCCGGTCATGCAGCCGGTAGCCTTTTTGCATGACCGCGACCACCGTGTTCGGGTCGGCGTCGGCCTCCACGGCCATCATCGCCTGGTGGAAGTGGGGGTCGAACTTGTCCCTGGCCGCCGGGTTGATCTCGGCGAGCGACGCCTTTTCGAAGGCCGCGCCCAGTTGCTTCAGCGTGAGCTCCACGCCGCTGCGCAGCGTGGCGACATCTGAGGCTTGGTCGGCCAGGGCGGCCTGGAGGCTGTCCATGACCGGGACCAGCGCTTCGGCGAGCCTTTCGACCCCGTACTTGTGAGCGCTGGCGATGTCGGTCTGGGCGCGCTTGCGGGCGTTTTCGGCATCGGCCAGGGCGCGCAGCCAGGCGTCGCGTTGCTCCTGGACCTTGGCTTCGGCTTCGGCCAGGAGCTCTTCGAGCGTTTTGGCCGGGGCGGCGGGTTCGGTGGTGGTCTCGGGCTGGGGGATCGGTTCGGACATGGCTGCTCGGAGGGGGCTGGGATCGGACAATCTCCACAATCTGGGGATGGTTTCCGGGGATTCAAGGGCTGAATTTAATTCTGGACTTTTATTTCAAAAGTCCGCGCTAGGAGCCGGGTTTAAGGCAATTTTGTACTGGTACAAGTACATTTACCCTCGACTTCCCGCTCAGGATGCCGCGCGCAGGCCCATCTCCGCCAGCGCCTCGATCCAAGGCCCATCCTCGTTCAGGCAGGTCAGCAGGTTGAACTCCTGGCCGCCGGCTTCGAGGAACGCCTCCTTGGCGCCCATGCCCAGTTCTTCCAGCGTCTCCAGGCAGTCCGAGGGGAAGCCCGGGCAGAACACGTCCGCTCGCTTGAGGCCGGCCTTGGCGTGCTCGATCAGCGTCGGTTCGGTGTAGGGCTGCAGCCACTCGGCGCGGCCGAAGCGCGACTGGAACGTTGCCATCCACTCGTCCGGCTTAAGGTCGAGGCGCTTGGCGAGCAGGTCGGCCGTCTCCAGGCACTCGCGTTCGTATGGATCGCCGCGCTCGACGGACCTTTTCGGAATGCCGTGGAAGCTCATGAACAGCTTGCCGCCACCGGCCGGGCGGCCGTGCTGCTCCCAGTGCCGCTGGACGCGCTTGGCCAGCGCCTCGATGTAGCCGGCATCCGTATTGAAACGCTCAATGAACCGGACTTCCGGCGGGGAGGGCAGGGTCTTCACGTGGGCGTCCAGCGCGTCGCGGACGCTTTCCGTGGTGCTGCGGGAGTACTGCGGGTACATCGTCAGGACGACGATGCGGGTGCAGCCTGCGCTGCGCAGTTTTTCGAATGCGGTGGCGATTGACGGCGCGCCGTAGCGCATCCCGTATTCCACCGGGACGCCGGGGCCGGGCTTGGCGCGCTCGCCGAGCAGTCCCGCCAGGAGCTTCGCTTGCCGGGCAGTGTGCACTGCCAGAGGCGAGCCCTCCGGCGTCCAGACTTCGGCGTACTTTTCAGCCGATTTCTTCGGGCGGAATGTAAGGATGATCCCGTACAGGATGGGCAGCCAGATGAGGCGCGGGAGTTCGACCACCCGGGGGTCGCCGAGGAATTCGCGCAGGAAGCTGCGCACCGCAGCCGTGGTCGGTGCTGCCGGCGTGCCCAGGTTGACGAGGAGGATGCCGGGCTTCATTTCCTGCTCCGGAAGGCGGCGAGGCCCCTCGCGGCCTCCTTGCGCACGGCGTTGCCTATGACCGGGCTCCAGCCCATCAGCAGTCCCGGCGTGCCGAGCGCCATGCGCGACCAGCGCCACAGGTCGAAGTGGTCGCGGTGCCTGCGGATGAGGCCGTCCTCGAATTCGAACTCGGCGTCGATCCGGTTGTTCACCTTGCGGCCGGTCTTCGAGAACAGGTAATCGGCGTCCCAGTGGGCCGCCCCCTTCTTGTCGTCGGCGCCGAGGACCTTGAACCGGATCTCGAGGTCGACGGCGCGGGCCGCGAGCATCCGCCACATGTCACGCGCTTCGTCGCCCTTGAGATCCGGGAAGACCGGGTCGGAGAATTCCACGTCGCGGTGGTAGCAGGCGGCCATGGCCTCCGCGTCGCGCCGGGCGAAAGCCTCGTAGAAGCGCTGGATCAGCTGCTCGTTGGGATGCATCGTAGGGGGCTCCGGCTGGGGTCTGGCTATTGGTGCGAGAGTGCGCTCGAGAGCAGTTTCGCGGTGATGTCCACGATCGGGATCACGCGCTCGTACGACATTCGCGTCGGGCCGATCACGCCCACCGTCCCGACGACTTCACCATCGACCGTGTACGGAGCGGTGACCACGCTGACGTCGTCCGGCGCCGAAACCCCTGTCTCGCCGCCGATGAAGATCTGCACGCCGTGCCCACGCAGCGAAAGGTCGAGGATCTGCACCAGGGACGACTTTCTCTCGAACAACTCGAACAGTTGCTTGAGGCGGGTGACGTCCGAGGACAGGTCCTGGACTGACAGGAGGTTGCGTTCGCCCGAGATGATGTATTGCTCGGAGTTGTCGGAGACAGCCCGATCTCCGGCCTCCAGCGCCACGCTCATCAGCGCGAACATGTCCTGGCGCAGGGCCGACAGCTCGGAGTGCAGCTTGGCGCGCACGGCCTCGAAGCTCTGGCCCGAGTAGTTCTGGTTGATGTAGTTGGCCGCTTCGATCAGCTCGGTCGCGGTGTATTCGCGCTCGGTGAGCAGGATCCGGTTCTGCACGTCGCCCGAAGGCGTCACCACGATCAGCAGCACGCGCTTCTCGGAAAGCCGCAGGAATTCGATCTGCCGGAACGTGACCGCCTTGCGGCGCGGGGCCATCACCACGCCGGCGAACTGGGTGAGCTGCGAGAGCAACTGCGAGGCGGACTGGATGACCCGCTGCGAGTTGTCCGGGTGCAGGTTGTCCTCCAGCTGGTGGATCTCGGACGATTCGAGCGGCTTGGTGGTCAGCAGCGTGTCGACGAAGAAGCGGTAGCCGGCCGGCGTCGGCACGCGGCCGGCGGAGGTGTGCGGGCTGATGATGAAGCCCATCTCCTCCAGGTCCGACATCACATTGCGGATGGTGGCGGGCGAGAGGTCCAGGCCCGAGTACTTGGACAGCGTGCGCGACCCCACCGGCTGGCCCTCGGTGATGTAACGCTCGATGAGCGTCTTGAGCAGCACCTGCGCGCGTCTTTCTAGCATGCGGGGCATTCTACACATCCGCGGGGGAACCACGCGGGCATCGTTCACTTAGCCGGGGGGGTGTGGTTAAATCCAGTGATGCAACCTGACGCTTCGCCGCCTGCCGCTTCGGACCCCGCCTTTCGCCGCATCGCGTTGATCGGCAAGTTCCAGAGCCCCGAGATCGCCGAGTCGCTGCACGCCCTGGCCGGGTTCCTGCGCGAGCGCGGCTGCGACGTCATGGTCGAGCAGGAGACGGCGCGCAACATCGGCGCCGCCGCGAGGGCGGCCAGCTATGCGGAAATCGGCGCCAGCGCGGACCTGGCCGTGGTCGTCGGCGGGGACGGGACCATGCTTGCGGCAGCGCGCAACCTCGTGCGCTACCGGGTGCCCGTCGTGGGCATCAACCAGGGGCGCCTGGGGTTCATGACCGACATAGCGCTGCACGACATGCGGCGTTCGATGGGGGCGATCCTGTCCGGCGAATACTCTATGGAAGAGCGCTCGCTGATCGACGCCGAGATCGTGCGCGACGGCAAGGTGCTGCTCAAGACCCTCGCCCTGAACGACGCCGTCGTGAACAAGGGCTCCCAGGGGCGCCTGATCGAGTTCGAAGTCCATATTGATGGCCAGTACGTCTACACGCAGCGTTCCGACGGGGTGATCGTCGCCACGCCTACGGGGTCGACGGCCTATGCACTCTCGGCACAGGGGCCGATCCTGCACCCGTCGCTTCCAGCGTTTGCCCTTGTGCCCCTCTATCCGCATACGCTTTCGGCCCGCCCGGTCAGCATCAGCGACCGCAGCGTGATCGAGATCGTGCTGCTGCATGCAGTGGATGCACGCGCGCATTTCGACGGCCAGGCGCTTGCCGACATGGCGGAGGGCGATCGCCTGCGCCTGAAAAGATCCGAAGAGGCGATCCGTTTCATCCATCCGCCCGGCTACAGCTACTTCGTGATGCTGCGTGAGAAGCTGCGCTGGAGCGAGTCGCTCGACAAGGCGCCGCCGGTCCGCTGATGCTGCACCGGCTCGCAATCCGGGATTTCGTCATCGTCGACGCGGTCGAGCTTGAACTTGACCGGGGCTTCACGGTACTGACCGGCGAGACCGGCGCCGGCAAGTCCATCCTCGTCGATGCCCTCGAACTGCTGGTGGGCGGGCGGGCCGACGCGGGGGTGGTGCGGGAGTCGGCTGAGCGGGCGGAACTGGCCGCCGAGTTCGACGTCGCGGCCGGCAGCGAACTGGCGGGCTATCTCGAAGAAAACGAACTCACCGGCGACCCCGGCGTGCTCCTCGTGCGCCGCGTGATCGACCGGACCGGGCGCTCGCGGGCCTTCGTGAACGGCCGCGGGGCGACGCTTGCCCAGCTGCGCGAGGTGGGCGAGTTCCTCGTCGACATCCATGGCCAGCACGCGCACCAGTCGCTCATGCGGCCGGCCTCGCAGCGCGCGCTGCTCGACGGGCATGCAGGCATCGAGGGGCTGGGGCGCGAAACCGGTGCGGCCTGGCGCGCCTGGAAGCGGCTCGAGTCGCTGGCGGCTGAGGCTGCCGAGCAGTATGCGCAGCGCGAGGCCGAGCGCGCCGACCTGCAGGACAAGGTGACGGAACTGAGGCGCCTGGCGCCGGGCGAGGGCGAATGGGACACCCTGTCGGCGGAGCACACGCGCCTTGCGCACGGCTCCAGCCTGCTCGACGGGGCGGAGTCCTCGATCGAGGCATTGTCCGAGGCCGAAGGGGCCATGCTCGGCCGGCTGTCGGCGGTCGCAGCGCAGTTGCGCGAGCTGGCCGGACACGATGCGGTACTGGGGCCCATCGTCGAGATGCTCGATTCGGCCGAGGCGCAGGTCGGCGAAGCGTCCCGTGAGCTGCGCAACTACGCTTCCAGGATCGAGCTCGACCCCGAGGCCCTGCGCGCGGTCGAATCGCGCACGGAAGCCCTGCACACGGCCGGCCGCAAGTTCCGGGTAAAGCCCGCCGAACTGCCTCAGCTTGCGACGGCGCTGAAACTCAGGCTTGGTGAACTCGAACTGGCCGCCAATCCGGAGGCGCTGCAACAGCAGGTGGCGGCTTCGCACGAGGCCTACATGGCGCTGGCCCGGCGGCTGTCGGACAAGCGCAAGTCCGCCGGAGGGGCGCTGTCGAAAGCCGTGACCGCGGGCATGCAGGACCTGGCCATGGCGGGCGGCCGCTTTGCCGTGCAACTCCAGCCCCTCGACGAACCCGCGTCGCACGGCTTGGAGGACATTGTTTTCGAGGTCGCATCGCACCCCAGCCTCCCGCTGCGGCCGCTGGGCAAGGTGGCGTCGGGCGGCGAACTTTCACGCATCAGCCTCGCGTTGCAGATGGTGGCGAGCAAGTCCTCGCCGGTCGCCACGCTGGTGTTCGATGAAGTCGACAGCGGCATCGGCGGCGCCGTGGCCGAGGTGGTGGGGCGCTCCCTCAAGGCACTGGGGTCGGATCGGCAGGTGCTGGCCGTGACCCACCTGCCGCAGGTGGCCGCGCAGGGCGATTCGCAATGGACGGTGGCCAAGGCCGGCGGCAAATCAAAGGTGCGCACCAGTGTCACCCGCTTGGACCGTGCGGGCAGGGTGGAGGAGCTTGCCCGGATGCTGGGCGGGACCGAAATCACCGCGACAACGCGCAAGCACGCGGCCGAGTTGCTCGGCCGGTAGTGCAAAGGATCGGGACGAAGGCAAGGATGGACAGGCGCAGGTTCGCAGGCACCACGCTTGCGCTGGCCGTGTCGGCGGCGCTGCCGCGCGTATCCATGGCCCAGGACGCCTGGCCGTCGAAGCCGATCCGGCTGGTGGTTCCGTTCCCCCCTTCGGGCGGGACGGACCTGCTGTCGCGGGAGGTGGCCGCGATCATCACGGCGGCAACGAAGTGGGTCTTCGTGATCGACAACCGGCCGGGCGCGGGCGGCAACATCGGCCTTGAGGTGGCCGCCAAGGCGGCGCCCGATGGCTACACGATTGCCATGGGTCAGACCGCCAACCTGGCCGTGAACCCGGCGCTGTACGCCAAGGCGCCGTTCGATGCGCTCAAGGATTTTGCGCCGATTGTGCTGGTGTCCGCGCAGCCCCTGATCCTGGTGGTCTCGAGCGCATCGCCGTACAAGTCGCTCAAGGACCTGGTAGCAGCGGCTGCCGCAAAGCCGGGCGCGCTGAACATGGGTTCGCCGGGCAACGGTACCGTGGGCCATATCGGTGGCGAACTGTTCCAGCGGCAGGCCGGCATTCGCTGCGCCCATGTCCCGTACAAAGGGGCGGGTCCGGCCGTGACCGACCTCATGGGCGGGTCGATCGACTTCTACTTCGGGAACTCGCAATCGGTGTCCACGCTGGTCACCTCCGGGCGGCTACGGGCCATCGCGGTGACTGCAACCAGGCGAATGGCCACCTTTCCCGCGGTGCCGACCGTCGCTGAATCCGGATACCCGACCTTTGAGGTCAGCACGTGGAGCGGCCTGGTTGCGCCGGCCGGCACGCCCAGGGCGATCGTGGACCGGCTCAACGTCGAGGTCGGCAAGGCGCTCAAAAGCAAGGAGCTGCAGGACAAGCTCGCAGCGGACGGCAGCGAGCCGATGGGCGGCTCGCCGCAACGCTTTGCAGAGCATATCCGTGCCGAGCACGCGAAGTGGGGTGGGGTGATTCGCGAGGCGGGGATCCGGCTGGAGTAGCGCCGGCAGCCGGGCGCACCGGCGCAAATGCGTGTAGAACCCTGCCATGGAAGCATTCTTTATTTCGACACTTGTCGTTGCGATCGGCGAGATCGGTGACAAGACCCAGCTGCTCGCGCTGCTCCTTTCGGCGCGGTTCCGCCGCCCGGTGCCGATCATCCTCGGCATCCTGTGCGCCACGCTGCTCAACCACGCGCTCGCCGGCCTGGCCGGTGGGTGGATCCGCGATTCGATCGGGCCCGACACGCTGCGCTGGGGATTGGGCGTGTCGTTCCTCGCGATCGCGGTCTGGGCGCTCGTTCCCGACAAGGTCGACGAGACGCCGCAGCCCATCAGCAAGTACGGCGCATTTGCCGTGACGCTGGTGGCGTTCTTCCTCGCGGAGATCGGCGACAAGACGCAGATCGCCACCGTTGCGCTGGCGGCGCGATTCGATTCACTGGTGGCGGTGGTGGCCGGGACAACGGCGGGCATGCTGATCGCCGACGTGCCTGCCGTGTTCCTGGCGGACCGGGCCTCGACCAAGATCCCGTTTGCGGCGATCCGCTATGTCGCGGCGGCGCTCTTTGCGGCGATGGGCATCGCCGCGCTGGCCGGGTTCAGCTTTGGTTAGGCAGGGGTAACGGGGGAGCCCGCAGGGGGCCCCTGTTCCTAGCGGACCGACTTGCGGTAGACGCAGTCGCCCTTGGTGCAATCCGCGTACAACGCCAGCGAATGGCCGTGCAGCGCAAAGCCCTTGTCACGCGCAATCTCGCTCTGCCGCGCCTCGATCTGGGGATCGAAGAACTCCTCGACGCGTCCGCACTGGAGGCACACGAGGTGGTCGTGATGCTGGCCTTCATTCAGCTCGAACACTGACTTGCCGGTCTCGAAATGCTGGCGCGACAGCAGTCCGGCCTGCTCGAACTGCGTCAGCACCCGGTAGACGGTGGCGAGGCCGATGTCGATGTTCTCGCCGATCAGCGCCTTGTAGACGTCCTCGGCCGACAGGTGGCGCAATTTGCTCGTCTCGAACAGTTCGAGGATCGTGCGGCGCGGGAGCGTTGCCTTGAGTCCGATTTCTTTGAGGCTTTGCGAAGTGTTCATGGCCGGCAGCGGTGGTGAGAACCTATCGGATATCATATAGGGATTCCAAAGCATTGAGAAACCGCGGTGACTTCTGCTACTGCAACCCGAAATTCTGGTGTATGCCTGCTCGCCGCGGGGCTGCTTTGCTCCTGCAGCTACCTGCCTTCGATGCCCTCCCTCGGCGGCCTGAAGCCCTATCGAATCGACATCCAGCAGGGCAACTTCCTGTCGCAGGAAATGGTGTCGCAGCTGAAGAAGGGCATGACCAAGGAGCAGGTCCGCTTCGTGCTCGGCACGCCTCTTGTGACCGATATCTTCCACGGCAACCGCTGGGATTACGTCTTTTATCGCGAGTTGCAGGACGGCAAGAAGGAACAGCGCAACATCTCGGTGTTCTTCGAGGAGGACAAGCTGGCGCGGGTCAGCGGGGATGTCGTGCCGAAGGCGGAGGGGGCTCCTGCCGACGTGCCGAAAGAGGCAAGCCCGAAGCCGGCTGCCGGGGCTGCCGTCGCGCCCGGAATAAAGAACTGAACGCGGGGAGGACCTGATGCGTATCGCAATTGCAGGCAGCTCGGGGCGCATGGGGCGCTCCATTATTGAATGCGTGCTCAAGGATCCCGCGCTCAGGCTTTCCGGCGCGCTCGAGATGCAGGGTCACGCGCTGGTCGGCAAGGACGCGGGCGAGTTTGCGGGCGTTGCCACGGGCGTGATGGTCTCCCCGGACATCCCGGCGGTGCTGGCGCAGTCCGACCTGGTCATCGACTTCACCCGGCCGGCCGGGACGCTGGCGCACCTCGAGGCCTGCCTGAAGGCGGGGAAGAAGATGGTGATCGGCACTACCGGGTTCTCGGAACTCGAGAAGGCGCGCATTGCCGAGGCTTCCAAGAAGATCGCCATCATGTTCGCGCCGAACATGGCGGTCGGCGTCAACGTGACCTTCAAGCTCGCCGAGATTGCGGCGCGCAGCCTGGGCGACGACTACGACGTGGAGATCATCGAGGCGCACCATCGCCACAAGGTTGACGCTCCGTCCGGCACCGCCCTGAAAATGGGGGAGGTGGTGGCGGCTGCGCTCGGGCGCGATCCGGCCAAGGTCTTTGTCCACGGCCGCGAAGGGGACACCGGAGAGCGCGATCCCAAGGAAATCGCATTCCACGCGATCCGCGGTGGAGACATCATCGGCGAGCACACGGTGATGTTTGCCGGCATGGGCGAGCGGGTGGAGGTGACGGTCAAGTCGTCCAGCCGGGCCACGTACGCCACAGGCGCGCTGCGTGCCGCCAAGTTCCTGAAAGACAAGGGGAACGGCCTCTACGACATGCAGGATGTGCTGGGCCTGAGGTAGCTGCGTCGGATGTACGGAGCATTGCGGCAACCTTCACGGTATAATCTTGCGCTTCCATAGAAGCGGGAGCGGCCACCAGCCTCTCCCGCTTCTTTGTTTGTAAACCGCGCACTTACCTCCTGGAGTTTTTGTGTCCCAGTCTCCCGCCGCCGCCCTCGTCCTTGCCGACGGGACGGTATTCCGGGGCAGGAGCATCGGCGCCACGGGACTGGCCGTCGGGGAAGTCGTGTTCAACACGGCGATGACCGGCTACCAGGAGATCCTCACCGATCCTTCGTACTGCCGCCAGATCGTCACGCTCACGTACCCGCACATCGGCAACACCGGCGCGAACACCGAGGACGAGGAGTCGCCCCGCATCCATGCGGCCGGACTCGTGGTGCGCGACGTACCCGCCTTGCTCTCGAATTGGCGTTCGAAGGAAAGCCTTCCGGCCTACCTCGAGCGCAGCGGTGTGGTCGGGATTGCCGATATCGATACCCGCAAGCTGACCCGGCTGCTTCGCGAAAAGGGCGCGCAGAACGGCTGCCTGATCGCCAGCAGCGCGATTGTCGCTGCGGACCTGGATCGCGCGCTGAACGAAGCGCGCAAGTTTCCCGGGCTCGCCGGCATGGACCTCGCCAAGGTCGTCTCCACGCCTGCGAAGTACGAGTGGACGGAAGGCGCCTGGCGGCTGGGCAAGGGCTTCAGGTCGCTCGAGCGGCCGTCCTTCCATGTGGTCGCCTACGACTACGGCATCAAGCGCAACATCCTCAGGTTGCTGGTGGAGCGGGGCGCGCGCGTCACAGTGCTGCCGGCGAAGGCGGGCGCGGAGGAGGCGCTGGCGCTGAAGCCCGACGGAATTTTCCTCTCCAACGGGCCCGGCGACCCCGAGCCTTGCGATTACGCGATCAAGGCGATCCGCACCATCCTCGACACCACGCGCATCCCTGTCTTCGGCATCTGCCTCGGGCACCAGTTGATGGGGCTCGCGTCCGGTGCGAAGACCATGAAGATGAAATTCGGCCACCATGGCGCGAACCATCCGGTCAAGGATCTCGACACCGGCGTGGTGGCGATCACCAGCCAGAACCATGGGTTCGCCGTCGATCCGGCGACGCTCCCGGCTACGCTTCGCACGACGCATGTGTCCCTCTTTGATGGTTCGCTGCAGGGCCTCGCGCGCACCGACCGGCCCGCGTTCTGCTTCCAGGGGCACCCGGAGGCCAGCCCCGGCCCGCACGACATCGGGTACCTCTTCGACCGGTTCGTGAAGATGATGGGGGACGCAAGGCATGGCTAAGCGCACCGACATCCGGTCGATCCTGATCATCGGCGCCGGCCCGATCGTGATCGGCCAGGCCTGCGAGTTCGACTACTCGGGCGCCCAGGCCTGCAAGGCGCTGCGCGCCGAGGGCTACCGGGTGATCCTCGTCAATTCGAACCCGGCGACGATCATGACTGACCCGGAGAGCGCGGACGCGACCTACATCGAGCCGATCACCTGGCAGATGGTCGAGCGGATCATCGACAAGGAGCGCCCGGATGCGCTGCTCCCGACGATGGGCGGGCAGACCGCGCTGAACTGCGCCCTCGATCTCGCCAAGCACGGCGTGCTGCAGAAATACGGCGTCGAGATGATCGGCGCCTCGCGCGACGCAATCGACAAGGCCGAGGACCGCGAGAAGTTCAAGAAGGCGATGACGAAGATCGGGCTCGCCTCCGCGCGCTCGTCCATGGCCCACTCCCTCGAGGAGGCATTGCAGGTGCAGGCGGCATTCGGCTACCCCGTGGTGATCCGGCCGTCCTTCACGATGGGCGGCTCGGGCGGCGGGATCGCCTACAACCGCGAGGAGTTCGTCGCGATCTGCGAGCGCGGCATCGAAGCCTCGCCGACCCAGGAGCTCCTCATCGAGGAGTCGCTGATCGGCTGGAAGGAGTTCGAGATGGAAGTGGTCCGCGACAAGGCGGACAACTGCATCATCGTGTGCTCGATCGAGAACCTCGACCCGATGGGCGTGCACACCGGCGACTCGATCACGGTTGCGCCGGCGCAGACGCTGACCGACAGGGAGTACCAGATCCTGCGCGACGCTTCGATCGCCGTGCTGCGCGAGATCGGCGTGGACACCGGCGGTTCCAACGTCCAGTTCGCGATCAACCCGGCCGACGGCCGGATGGTGGTCATCGAGATGAACCCGAGGGTGTCCCGGTCCTCCGCGCTGGCTTCGAAGGCCACCGGTTTCCCCATCGCCAAGATCGCCGCGAAGCTCGCCGTCGGCTACACGCTCGACGAGCTGAGGAACGACATCACCGGCGGCGCGACGCCGGCCTCGTTCGAGCCGACCATCGACTACGTGGTCACCAAGGTCCCGCGCTTCGCCTTCGAGAAGTTCCCGCAGGCCAACGACCGCCTCACCACGCAGATGAAATCAGTCGGTGAGGTGATGGCGATCGGGCGCACGTTCCAGGAATCGTTCCAGAAGGCCCTTCGAGGGCTGGAGGTCGGCGTCGACGGCCTCAACCAGAAGACCACCGACCGCGAGACCATCGAGAAGGAACTCGGCGAACCCGGGCCGGAGCGCATCTGGTACGTGGGCGATGCCTTTGAGAACGGGTTCACGCTCGACGAGGTCCACCAGCTGACGAAGATCGACCCCTGGTTCCTCGACCAGATCAAGCAGATCGTCGACATCGAGATGGAACTGGACGACACGCAGCTCGAGACGATCGACGCCGCGCGGATGCGGTCGCTGAAGCGCATGGGCTTCTCGGACCGGCGCCTCGCGTTCCTCTTCAACGTGTCGGAGGATGAGGTCCGCGCCGCGCGCCATGCCCATGGGGTCCGCCCGGTCTACAAGCGGGTCGATACCTGCGCGGCGGAATTCTCGACCGACACCGCGTACATGTACTCCACGTACGAGGAAGAGTGCGAGGCCGAGCCGACCGACCGCAAGAAGATCATCGTGCTGGGCGGCGGGCCGAACCGCATCGGGCAGGGCATCGAATTCGACTACTGCTGCGTGCATGCGGCGCTCGCACTGCGCGAGGACGGGTTCGAGACCATCATGGTCAACTGCAACCCCGAGACCGTCTCCACCGACTATGACACCAGCGACCGGTTGTACTTCGAGCCGCTGACGCTGGAGGACGTGCTGGAGATCGTCGACAAGGAAAAGCCCGTCGGCGTGATCGTGCAATACGGCGGGCAGACGCCGCTGAAGCTCGCCCGCGACCTCGAGAAGAATGGCGTGCCGATCATCGGCACCTCGCCGGATTCGATCGATATCGCCGAAGACCGCGAGCGCTTCCAGAAGCTCCTGCACAAGCTGAAACTCCTGCAGCCGCCCAACCGCACCGCGCGCAGCGCCCCCGAGGCGATCAAGCACGCCGAGGCGATCGGTTACCCGGTGGTGGTGCGCCCGAGCTATGTGCTGGGCGGCCGGGCGATGGAAATCGTGCACCAGCAGGCCGACCTCGAGCGCTACATGCGCGAGGCGGTCAAGGTCTCGAATAATTCGCCGGTGCTGCTCGACCGGTATTTGTCGGACGCGATCGAAGTCGACGTGGACTGCATCTGCGACGGCAAGGACACCTACGTCGGCGGCATCATGGAACACATCGAGCAGGCCGGCGTCCACTCGGGTGACTCCGCCTGCTGCCTGCCGCCGCATTCGCTTGCCAGCCACCTGGAGCGGGAAATCCGCCGCCAGACGGTGCTGATGGCAAAGGCGCTCAAGGTGGTCGGCCTGATGAACGTCCAGTTCGCGATCCAGCGCGACACGGTCTATGTGCTGGAGGTCAATCCGCGCGCTTCACGCACGGTGCCGTTTGTATCCAAGGCCACCGGCCTGCAGTTGGCGAAAGTGGCGGCGCGCTGCATGGCGGGGATCTCCCTGGCCACGCAGAAGGTCGGCGCCGAAATCATCCCGCCTTACTTCTCGGTGAAGGAGGCGGTGTTCCCGTTCGCCAAGTTCCCGGGCGTCGATACCATCCTCGGGCCCGAGATGAAGTCCACGGGTGAGGTCATGGGGGTGGGCAAGACCTTCGGCGAGGCATTC
>Ga0214919_10006090_pt1 | contig 16724 bp, 22 predicted proteins | sample LL1503_MetaG_FD_177994 | JGI IMG/M metagenome (GOLD analysis project Ga0214919, IMG submission 177994) | Freshwater microbial communities from Lake Lanier, Atlanta, Georgia, United States - LL-1503 | ecosystem: Environmental > Aquatic > Freshwater > Lake | place: USA: Georgia | collected... | reverse complement strand
GGGAACACGACTGCCCTCGGCAAGTTAGGCATTGGATTGTCATCGGCTGAACTTAAGACGATGGATTTCACCCAAGTCCAGACACGTCTTTCAGATTTATTCGGCGGTGCCGCAGCTCGTAACGCCGAGACCTTCCAAGGTCGAATGGATATTCTTAAGACCACACTCAACGAAGCAAAAGAGACTATTGGCTACGCGTTGCTTCCTATCTTGGAGAAGTTAGTCGGATATTTCACTCAGTACGTCGTCCCAATCGTCGAGAAGCTATCTACTGCTTTCTCCGATAAGTCTGGCGGATTGACGTCTTATATTACGAATCTCGGTACAACTCTGAGCAACGTATTCACCCCAATCTGGAATGGTCTGGTTAAAGCCTTCGGATACGTCAAAGATGCCATCGGTGAAAACATGGATGCATTTCTGGCTTTTGGAAAGTTAATCGCGGATTACGTGGCACCGGTTCTCGGAACAACTTTAGGAGCAGCCCTTCAGATCGTAGGAAAGATTGCAGGCGGCGTCATTAATATCATCGGCGGCATTATTGGAGCCATCACGACTGCGGTCGAAGCGGCCATCGGAGTTATCAACTGGCTGATTACTAAATACAACTCCATCCCACTTTTACCGAACATCCCGACGATTCCAGTCAGCGGAGCCCCAACCGTCAAAATGCCAACGGTCTCTACTTCAGGCGTTACGACCTCTACAACAATCCCAAAGATTGCAGTTCCATCGACTTCTACTTCCGGAACATCTTCAACTTCTTCGGCCGTCTCTTCTGCAGCTAGTTCTGCAGCTAAGGCTGCGGCAAGTACCACGGCTTTCACCGGTTACGGTTCTGGCGTAGATACGACCACTCTGGCAGGTATCCTCAAAGCCTCTGGGCCTACCGTCAATCTGACCGTCACAGGGGCCATAGACCCTGAATCTACTGCTCGGACGATTGTAGATACCCTCAACAATTCTGCTTACCGTGGCACGGGTGGTTCTAGTAACTTGGTCGCAGTGTGACAGTCTGGAATCCAATCTGGCGCGTCACCATTCAAGGGACGATTTACACCAACTTTACGCTTGCCAATCTCACGATAACTTCTGGCCGGACTAATATCTACGAACAGGCCAATGCTGGTTATGTGAATATGCAGCTTATAAATCTTGACCAATCTGTCGTGAATATAAATATCAACGACTCAGTCACAATCGAACTTAAAGACTCAACTGCGACTTTCACTCCGATATTTGGTGGCACGATTACTGATGTCTCTATTTCAGTCTCTAGTTCCGGCGTCGTAGGAATCAATCAGACGATTTCAATCATCGCGCTTGGAGCCCTATCTCGACTTCCTAAAGCCCTAACAGATGGGACACTAACTTCAGCTCATGACGGAACTCAAATCCTTCATATATTGCAAGATTTGCTTCTCAATAACTGGAGCGAAGTTCCATCCGCTTTAACGTGGGCGACCTACGACCCGGCGACCACTTGGGCCAATGCCGAGAACGTGGGTCTTGGTGAGATTGATACTCCCGGCAATTATGACTTAGCTGCTAGAAGTGCAGAACGGACGACGGTTTATTCTTTGGTCTCTGCCCTCGCTACATCCGGACTTGGTTATATTTATGAGGATGCTCAGGGCAGAATCAGTTATGCCGATTCGACTCACCGGAGTATCTATATTGCAACTAATGGATATACCGACCTTTCAGCAGCTCAGGCTTCATCGAACGGCATCACTATCCAGACACGAGCTGGAGACGTCCGGAACTCGGTGACTTTAAAGTACGGGGCCAACTCAGCCAATGAGACCACTCCCTTTGAGGATGCGGATTCGATAGCCATTTATGGACGTCTGGCCCAGATAGTTACGACGACCCTAAAGAATCATACAGACGCCGATGCGCAAGCAGCCTTCTATTTAACTCTCCGGGCCTATCCGTTGCCGATGTTCAATCAGATCACATACGAATTGACCAATCCAGAAATTGATAACACAGACCGGGATTCTTTGATTAACATCTTTATGGGACTTCCGTTACGAATCTCGGATTTGCCACTCAATATGTCTGCTGGAACTTATCTGGGTTTCGTCGAGGGATGGACGTTCCGGGCAGCGTACAATTCGGTCTCGGTGACGGCTTTGCTTTCACCGTTGGCGTTTAGCCTTCAAGCTATGAAATGGCAAGAAGTCTCAGTGCTAGAAAAATGGAACACCATCTCGGGAACTCTCGAATGGCAAGATGCGACTGTCGTCGCGTAAGGAGAAAAGATGAGCAATCCGACCAGTAACTTCGGCTGGCAAATGCCAACGCCGACAGATTTAGTAACCGACCTTCCTGCTGATTTTGAAGTCTTTGGTCAAGCCGTAGATACGTCTATGGCCGACCTTAAAGGTGGCACGACGGGCCAAGTGCTATCGAAGAATAGCAATACCGATATGGACTTCGTCTGGGTAACTGATGCAGCAGGAGACATCACCGGAGTCACTGCTGGCACTGGTATTTCAGGCGGTGGAACATCCGGCACCGTAACAATCACCAACTCAATGGCTACAGAAATCACGGCCAAGGGTGATCTGATTGTAGGAACTGGCTCAGCTACTTTCGACAATCTCGCAGCTGGTGCGAATGGAAGCACACTCGTAGCAGATAGTGCCGCCACAACAGGATTGCGCTATAGCCCTGCACCTGCAATTGGTAATCCTATTCTCAATTCTGCTTATCAAGTATGGCAAAGAAATACCTCTGCTACTTATACAGGTGCGACTAATCAATATACAGGTGCAGACCGATGGAGTTATCTAGGTTCGGCAGGTTCATCTGCAACTATCTCACGCCAAGCGACAGGTGATACGACTAATTTACCTAATATCCAGTATTGCACAAGATATTTAAGAACTGCTAGTAATACAGATACAAACACACTTTATTTTGCACAAACTTTTGAGACAATAAATACTTATCAATTTGTTGGTAAGACAATTACTTTATCTTTCTACGCTAGAAAAGGTGCTAATTATTCTGCTGCATCTAGTTATTTAGCAGCCAATCTTGCTTATGGTACTGGAACGGACCAAGCACTTAATGGCGGTGCTGCTGCAAATAACATCGTTACTCAGCAAAATGTGCTAACAAGCACTTGGACACGCTTTAGCGTAACGGCAGCAGTGCCAACGGCTGCGACTCAATTAGTGGCTATGTTCACTTTTGTGCCAGTAGGCACCGCAGGTGCGGCTGATTATTATGAAATTACAGGCGTACAAATTGACCAAGGTTCGGTGGCTTTGCCGTTCCGCACTTATGCAGCAACACTCCAAGGAGAATTAGCCGCTTGTCAGCGTTACTGCTATCGCAGAAGCACAACAAGTACTGGTTATGGTATGGCAACTATTACCGCAAATGGCGCAAATGATGGATACGCTAGATTTGATTTACCAGTAAGAATGAGAACTACACCAACTACTACACTTGCTGGAAGTGCTAGTAATTATCGTGTTTATATTACTGGTTTGGCTAATCTTACGGCAATATCCCTACAAGAAGCAAATACAGATTTTGTTTTACTTGCTGTTAGTTCAACTGGAAATATGGGAGGCGTTGGTTTTGGTGGATGGCTTGCTTCTGATACTAGTAGTAATGGCTTTATACAAGTGAATGCGGAGTTATAAATATGACATATGAAATAGTTACTCATACAGAACCATTAGGTGGACAAGTAATTAAAAGAGATAATGCTGATGGAACAGTTGACTGGATTCCAATGGATGAAAACAACTCAGACTACCAACGTTACTTGGCTTGGTTAGAAAACCCAGAAGCGGAACACTTCACACCGATTGCCACCGATGAGTCAGCTACTAAGTCAAAATAACTGGGTCGCGTCTAAAGACGCCGCCGAGATTGGCATAGTGAGTGTTCCCATCGAGGGGACAAAGCTCAAGGTTCGATGTGCGAAAGCCGTTGCGCCATTGGTCGCTGGATTCTGTAAAGAGTTTAACGATCTGATTGAGCCCATCGACGGTGGTGCATTGGATGACTGGGGTTATTGCTTTCGGATGGTTCGTGGGGCCACGGACAAGCTGAGCAATCATTCATCCGGCACCGCCATCGACTTGAACGCCACAAAGCACCCTCTCGGAAAGAAGGGGACATTCCCAAGCGAGAAAGTGCCGATGTTGAGAGCTTTGGCCAAGAAGTACGGCATGATGTGGGGTGGAGATTTCCGTCATCGTTCTGACGAAATGCACTTTGAAATCTCTATAACTCCAGCGAAAGCCGCTGAACTTATCGAAAGGCTAGGATTATGAGCGAATTCAAAGCATTAGCAGCCTCTTGGGCTAGGTCTTTCATGGCCTCTTGTCTCACCGTTTATTTGGCCGGGATTACAGACCCAAAGGCCATCGGAATGGCAGGTCTGGCATCCGTTGCACCCGTTATTCTCCGCTGGCTCAACCCTAACGACGCGACCTTCGGTCGGAAATGACCGATGCAATCACGGCGGTCGGATTAATCGCAGCGAGTACGATTTCTGGCATTGCTGCCCTTTATGCAGCTCGTTCAGAAAAGAACTCGCGACCCGTCTCTAACGGCTTTGCCGAGGGGATTAGAGCCGACGTCAGGGAAATCCGAACGCTGATGATTGAGCATCTTAAAGACCACCCTTAGCCATTCGACACGCCGAGGCTTAGGCGGGAATCTTGATTATGTCAGCCCAAGGTGTCACTCTCTGATTCGGGAGCCGGTAGTCGGTTCCCAGAATCGGGAGCAAAATGACAATCAGCGAGATTGGGCTATTCGTCCTCATGACGATTGCCTGCATTTTATGGTCAATCGTAAGTTACTCAGTCGGATACAAAGAAGGCCATAAAGACGGCTACCAACGCGGCAGAGCAGTTACACGCCACGCCTCATCGAAGGTCGTGGCCTAATGGGATTCCTAGATAACTACGAGGATGTAGCTGCAAGGATTCGACGCTTTTGGGATACACATCCCACCGGTCGGATTGAGAATCAGATCGTGGACTTTAACCCGGAAAAGGGTTACATATTCGTCGAGTGCCGGGTCTATCGTGAATACGAAGATTTAACACCATCGGCCATCGATTACGCCTTCGGCAACGTGGCAACTTATAACGTGCAAATGAAACGCTTCTTCGTTGAAGATACTGTCACTTCGGCAATCGGTCGCGCGATTGGTCTTTTACTCGGTACGCCTGAAAGGCCTACACGTCAGGACATGGAGAAAGTTGAACACGTCGAAGCTAAAGTCGTCGCTTCAACGGTCGATGACTATGACCCTTGGGCTACTAGCCAGCCAGTCAAATCAACCCTTAACGAGATTGCCAGCCAACTTGGCGGTGAGCTTGTAGCTGCGGCCCCGGAATGCATTCACGGCCATCGTATCTGGCGCGAGGGAACGTCTGCCAAGACCGGCAAAGCGTGGGCAAATTATTCATGCACGGAAAAGAGCAAGGCCACACAATGTCAGCCTCTTTGGTATGTGTTCACTTCAAGAGGAACATGGGAGCCACAAGTATGAGCGACTTCATGGAAATGATTGACCCAAGAACTATGACCGCCAAACTACTAGAAAACGGCAAAGTCATCGCGGAATATAAAGTCGAGCAATGCGACAAATGCGCGATGATCGTGCAACTAGACGCACAGGGTTATCAGAAGAGCGACCCCGTTGAAAACGTAATCTGGTTCTGCAAAGGCTGCCGGTGATTCGCGTCAATATCTCAAGAGATGACGAATTTACGGCCGGTTCTGTTGCCTTTCGTCGAGCAATGGAGAACTCGAATAAGGTAGATAAATCCTTTCAGCAGCTAGATTTGCACGAAGGGATTGCTAGAGACGCACACTCCATCGGAGCGGAGATAGCAGTCGCGCAGTATTTCGGAATCAAAGATTTCGAGCCAACCTGCGGAACTTTTAAAGACCAAGCCGATGTGGCTTCGTTCATCGAAGTCAAGCATACGAAGTGGCGCGATGGTCATCTCATTGTCAAAGAATCCGACCGCAACTCCGACATCGCCGTATTGGTAGTCGGCACATCACCGCAGTATTACATCGCTGGATGGATACCGGTAGCCGTGGCCAAGAAGCCACGATTCAAGCACGACAAATCTAACTCGTGGTGGGTCAGTCAAATCAACTTGCAACCCATCGAGACTCTACAAAGGAGCCAATATGGCGCAGCTAGACTTTGAATGTCGAAAGTGTAAGAAGATAACCCGTCAGATTATTCAGGGAAAGATTACGGATAACTTGCCCCCTGGAGTCGAAGTAATCCAATGCACCAAATGCGAGCTTCTAACCGTTGCCAGCGTTGGAACAGATCATCGTGAGTAGCGACCGCCTAGACCTCGACTTCGGTCATGACGACATCGACCACGGGACATCGGACGACTATTACACGCCGCCGACAATCTTTACATCTCTCGGCCTCAGCTACGATATGGACGTATCTGCACCACCTAACGGAGTTCCATGGATTCCGGCTAAGCGGTTCTTAAGTGTTATCGATGACGGATTGGCGACACCTTGGGAAGGCCGGGTCTGGTGCAATCCACCTTACTCAGACGTTACGCCTTGGGCTAATAAGTTCATCGCTCACGGCAATGGGGTCGCTTTGGTGCAGGTCTCTAAAGCTCGATGGTTCGATACGTTATGGGTAAAGGGAGACGGCTTCTTGATACTCCCATCCAATCTCAAGTTCATGACTCCTAACGGTGAGACCAAGCAAATCTTCATGCCTTGCGTACTCGTTGGCATGGGAGAAGAGAACGTCGAAGCGATGAAAAATAGCGGATTGGGCCACGTGAGATGACAAATACTTATGCACAGGAGTTATCCACAGGCACCAATAAACGGTGGATGACACGCAGGAGCCCCGTACAAGTTATGCACATACTTGCGATGTATTTGACTTCGTCGGTACGATGCTATCGCTTGAAGCGAGCCGCTGAGGCGGATTGCTCGCTAGAGCGGACGCATCTAATGCCACCGCTTTGCCTATTGGCAGGCTTGCTTTCAATAACGGCAATTACACCAGCCCAAGCGATAACTCAAACAGATCATCTCAAGCTATATGCACACTCTCGGATTATTGATTACAAACAATTCCAATGTCTAAACTCGTTGATTACTAAGGAGTCATCTTGGTCAGTCTCAGCTCGTAACGGGTCACACTTTGGACTTGGACAGATGAAGAATGAGCGGTATAGAAGGCTCGATGGATACTCTCAGATTGACTGGACTATTCGCTATATTAAGAATCGTTATGGTTCGATGTGCAACGCCTACCGGCACCTCTTAGCGAAGGGATACCACTGATGTCTAACTCGTGGAAGGGTGGTAGTGGTAAGGGTTGGAGAGCGATAAGGGAACGGATACTCAAGCGCGATGGCTACGCCTGTCAGCAGTGTGGTGAGACCGAAGGCCAACTCCACATTGACCACATCATTCCAAAGCGGTTGATGGGCAAAGAAGGCGATGTTGATTCCAATCTGCGAACTCTGTGCAGAACTTGTAATTTAAAGAAGGGTGGTCGCTTTTTTAGCACACCTTTAACACCCCCGACTCTCCATGGACGTTATTTACCTCAAAACGTGAGCCAAAGCCATGAATAAGCCAGAACAAGACTCAACTGGTGGCAACGTGGTCGAAATAGGCTCAAATCGGCTGCTATCGGTTTCAGAGCCGTCATCAGCTACGCTATATGGCTCACCGACGCCAAGAATCCACTCTCCGCTCAATGATTTACCGTCTAGAGGCCCGGAACTCATAGACTTTGCCAATCAGATCTATGAGAACGGGTTTATGCCGTGGCAGAAGTTCGTGGCAGAACACTCGCTCAAGGTCAAACCCGACGGGAGATGGGCAACCCCAATCAACTGCGTCGTCGTGGCCAGACAATCTGGGAAATCGACTTATATGCTCGCACGTATTGCGATGGGGCTCTTCCATTGGAACGAGTCGCTTCAGGTGGCCTCAGCTCACCGGTTAGTTACTTCTCTGGAGCAATTTAGGCAGCTCGTAAATATAATCGAGGCTAACGACGATTTGGCCAAGCAGGTCAAGAGAATCCGATGGCAACACGGCAACGAAGAGATTGAGACTCTTCACGGCACCCGGTTCGTTATCAAGGCTGGCGGTTCTGCAGCTCGTGGATTAAGCAAGCCCGAATCCGTACACCTCGACGAACTTCGCGAGATGCACGAACTCGAATCTTTTGCTTCTTTGCGCTACACCCTGATGGCCGCCAAAAATCCGCAAGTGAACGCGTTCTCGAATGCCGGAGACTCGCATAGCGTCGTTCTCAACCAGTTCCGGGAACGTGGCCTCGCAGCTATGGCAGGAGCCAAGGATGACATCGGATATTTCGAGTGGTCGGCTGCAACCGATGACATAACAGATCCCCGTAACTGGCAGGCTGCCAATCCGGCACTTGGCCACACGATTCACATAGACAACATTAAAGCCGTGCTCAATGACCCGGCCGACGTGGTTATGACCGAGGTCTTATGCAGATGGGTTCAGACAATTTCTAGCTGCGTGGGAGCAGCCGAATGGGAAAAGTGCATAGACCCGGATGTCGAGTTAGACGTCGAAAAATTGACTTGGCTTGGTCTCGACCTTTCACCGGACAGAAAACACGGAGCCCTTATTGCCGCTCAGAAATTAGGCGACGAATCCTTCATGATTAAATTACTCCACACTTGGAGCAATCCGCTGCAGCTCGATGATAAGGCCATCGCTAACGACGTCGCGCCTTATTGCCGCAAGTTCCCGATTGAGTATCTGCTTTATAGCAAGAGAACAAGCGGAGCCGTAGCTTCTCGACTGGTGCCAGCCGGTATTCCTACCTTTGACATGGATTCGAATTATCCGCAGGCTTGCGACGAAATGCTTGGTGCTATCAACTCCGGCAGACTCAAGCACTCCGGAAAACAGAACGAACTCACGACCCAGATGCTTTCGGCGGTGCAACTTCGTCGAGGCGATGGGGGCTGGGTCATAGGACGTAGAGCATCACAGGCGGCGGTATGCGCTGCAGTGGCTACTGCCCTCGTTACTCACTTCGCGACACGCCCAGAGACGGAAACAGACATAATGGTCGGCTAGTGATATACGCCTGAGAAAATCCTCGCATGGGATTACTTGACATCTTTGCCACTCGTAAAGTGGAAATGGCTACGCCGTCTCCTACTTACGATGTCTCGGCTTCTCTTGGGCCGGTAACGTCTCTTGATTCTTTAACGCCTTTCTTCGGCGGCGCAAATACCGCTACACGCGAACAAGCGATGATGGTGCCAACCGTAGCCAGAGCCAGAAATATAATCTGCTCATCGATTGCATCGATTGGTCTTGAAGTCATCGACCGTTCAACCGGTATGGAAATCGAAGACGCAACTCCACGCGTTATTCGAACTCCAGACCCACGTATTCCCGGAAGCGCAACATACGTCTGGACTTGTGAAGATTTATTATTTTATGGTTATGCGTACTGGCAGATCACTGAGTTATTTGCCGATACGTACAGGGTGCGTAGTGTTCAGCGCGTATCACCTGCTCGCGTAACTATTCAGACCAACTCAATCGCATCCGAAATCGAATATTACATGGTCGATGGAACTCCGGTTCCGAATTCCGGTATCGGAAGTCTTGTCGTATTCAATGGCAACGATGAAGGCCTTCTTAACCGAGCTGGTGCAACTATTCGCACCGGTGCCGAACTCGAACGAGCTGCAGCGATGTACGCTCGCGAGCCGGTTCCCTCAATGGTATTAAAATCAAATGGAACTGCGCTTCCGGCAGACCGAATCGCCAAGTTACTTGATTCCTGGGGTGCAGCCAGACGTTCTCGCGGAACGGCTTTCCTTAATGCCGATGTTGAACTTCAAACTGTTGGCTTTGACCCTGAGAAGTTACAACTCAATCAGGCCCGTTCATACGTGGCGACAGAACTCGCTCGCGCTACGGGAATCCCGGCTTATTACGTCGATGCAGAGACCGGTTCAAGTATGACGTATTCAAATGCGACAACTCAACGCCAGACTTTGCTGGACTTCTCACTTATTCCACTTATGACTTCAATATCCGAACGTCTATCCATGCCGGACTTTATTCCTCAGTCTCAGGAAGTTAAATACGATCTGAGTGACTATCTACGCGGTTCAGATTTAGAACGTGCCAACATATACAAGACTCTTAACTCCATCGTCGATGCTCAAGGCAATCCAGCCATCACAGTCGATGAAATCCGACAAGCAGAGGAAATGATTAAATGAAAGTCACCACTCCCTTCACCATCACGGCCGCTGATTCCGAAGCTCGGACTATCACGGGCCAAATCGTCGCGTTCGATACACCGGCCAACGCATCCACCGGAAAGGTGATGTTTAAATCCGGTTCACTCAATCCGACAAACGTCAAACTTAACTTAGAGCATGACCCATCCCGTCCAATCGGTAAGACTCTCAGCATGGAGTTATCACCAGACGGAAAATCTATTATGGCCACCTTTAAAATCTCAAAGACGACCGCTGGCTCAGATGCCATCCAAGAAGCTATGGATGGATTACGCGACGGCTTTAGTGTGGAAGCGAATGCCATCGACTTTGGTCACAATGAAGACGGGACTATGGTCGTCAATTCTGCCAATCTTGTCGGCGTTGCCTTAACACATAATCCGGCTTTTGATTCAGCTCGCGTCTCTAACGTCGCAGCTACTACCGCACCAGACGAAGTTTCTGAGCCATCATCCGATGATTCAGAATCACCAACACCAACAGAAGGAGACGAAGTGGAAAACACCGTCACAGAAGCACCTGCCGCCGAGACGGTAGAAGCCTCGCAGTCAGTACAGGCCGCAGCAGCACCAAAGCCTGTTAATTTCATCGCAGCACGAAATCCAATCGTGTCACCAGAGACTTATCTCATGCACCAAGTCAAAGCGGCTCGCGGTTCAGAAGAATCTCGCGCGTTCATCGCTGCAGCTACTGCATCAACAGATAACCCTGGCTTAATTCCAACACGCCAACTTCGCGAAGTCGTAAATGGTCTTGCAGACAATGTAAGAGCCTCAATTGATTCGATTTCAAATGGCACTCTTCCAAGCGCAGGATTGGTATTTCAAATCCCAAAGATTACGGTATTGCCAAACGTAAGCCAGATTGACGAACTCGACCCAGTAACTCCAACCGTTATGGAATCCGAATTCATCAACGTGGATGTCAAATCCTTCAAGGGTTCTCAGACCATGTCCGTCGAACTCGCTGACAGATCAGATCCATTGTTCTTTACAGAACTTATCAGCAATCTTTCTTCACAATACGCACGTGCAACGAATGCTTATAACTCAGCACAAATCATCGCTGGTGCAACTAAGACTGCAACCGGTTATGGTACAGACATCACTGCGGCAGAATTGCTTGCATGGGTTTCAGCTGGTGCCGTAAGTGTTTATTCAAATACCTTCAAATTCGCAGACGCAATCGTCGTGAGTCCAGCCATGTGGGGCCGAATCATGAGCTTCAACGTGGACGGAAGACCAATTTACAATGCAATCGCTCCGCAAAATGCGGCTGGAAATGCACAACCTCGCAGCTTGCGCGGTTCAGTAAATGGCATCGATTTGTGGGTTGATACCGCACTATCAGGCACAGGTGACGATTCTATGTACGTCATCAACCGTGACGCATACACATGGTACGAGTCTCCACGCTTGGAGCTTCGCACTAATATCATCTCCGACGGTTCTATCGGAATCCTTGTTTATGGATATGGAGCAACGGCCACAAAGATTGCGGCTGGCGCATACGCGTTCAATAAGGACTAATTAGAAAATCAATCATCGGCTAGGTCGCTCCCGAACTAGCCGAGCAGACGAAGGGAACAGAGATGCCGAATATCATTACCGCTGACCAACTGCGAGCGATACTTGGCGTCTCTGAATCTCTTTATGACGATACTTATCTCGACCAGATTATTGATTCTGCCGAACAGACAATCCTTCCGCTGCTGACGCAATACCAATCGGCAATCACTACTACACGCATTTCAGATGGTGTCGTCTATTTTACGACCATCCGGCCATGCTACTTTGCGGTAGGTCAATCCGTCGTGGTTGCCGGTTGCGGCGATTTAGATGCAACATATACAGTCACCACGCACTCGGTGACAGGATTTGAGTTCTCTGCAGCTACTGCCGAAGCCGACCAAGTAGTCCATACGATTATTCCGGCCGGAAGTGCCACCCTCGATGGAGCTTCATCCGCAGAACTTTACGCGAACGTCGCGCCAATCCAATCGGCCATCTTGGTCGTAAGTGTGGAGATATTTCAGTCCGTAACTGCTCCGGGCAATCAGATCATGAGCGACAATTTTCAACCTTCGCCATTCGTACTCGGTAGAAGTCTAACGAACAGAGTTATTGGCCTTCTTGGGCCGTTCATCGATGTAGAGACGATGGCAATGTGACAATCGAAGCCGACGTCCGAACACCGTTAGCGACTGCCCTTTCAGGGGTCGTTGCCTCGGTCTATAACGGCATTCCGGAAGCTTTGATTGCTCCGGCCGTATGTTTAATCCCGGATGCACCGTATCTGGAGCCAAATCTTATTAATGGAGCCGTGACCAAGGTTCGAGTCAATCTGACTGTGACCGGCGTCGTGGCGTATAACAATAACGCAGCAGCCCTCGATAACTTGGAGCAGCTGATGATAAGCATTCTGGGTGCAATGCCATCCGGATACGTGGTCGGTAACGTCAATCAACCGACACCTTTAGAAGTCGGGACAGGTAAATTCCTTACGTCGGATTTACAAGTCTCCACCTACTACACAGAAAACTAGGAGCAAACATGGCAACGTCAATCATCACTGGCAGAGACATCACTTTCACCATCGATGGTGACACTTTTGATGCTCAGGCAACTTCAGCAACTCTCACTATTGACTCGACAATTAATACGTATCAGACCCTCGATGGCAAAGCGTATTACACGACAGATTCTCAGGGAACTTTTGCGGTTGAAATGCTGCAAGATTTCGGAGCGGTTTCATCACTTTGTGAAGCATTATGGAACGCCGCAGCTACTACACCAAATACACCGCTTTCAGTTCTCTTTACTGTTGCAGGCGTCGCATACGTGTTCGAAGTTCAGCCAATCTTCCCTTCACTTGGTGGTTCTGCGCCAGACGCATTAACCGCTTCACTTTCATTTACCTGCGTCACCACACCAGCGTTAGACTAGAGATAAGGAATCGGGAGCATGAAATTACCAATCACAATCGAATATAACGGCGGCACCATTGAGACCTACACTGCGCAACCGCCAGAGTGGGCTAAGTGGGAAAACAAGACGGGATTTATCGTCTCTCAAGCTCAGGAAAAGATAGGAATATCTGACCTGCTATTTCTGGCGTATCACGCTATGAAGCGCGAGGGTGGCGGTAAGCCCGTCAAGCCTTTCGATATTTGGTGCGACACAGTCGTCGAAGTAAAGGTCGGAGATGACGAAAGCCCAAAAGTTACGCCGTCGGAAGCCTAAATAGAATTCTCTGGGACTTGGCCATCGCAACCGGTCTAAGTCGCAGCGAGTTCGAGACCGCCGAAGACGTATTAACCGCAATCGAGATTATGGAGCAGCGGAATGGCAAGTGAGATGATCGCATACGACAAGTCTGACTTGCGTGGCATTATCCGGGCCTTCAAGGCGATGGACGAAGAAGCCGTCTCTCAAGCTAAAGGCGTCTCCAATGGTCTGGCTACTTATCTGCAATCAAAGATTATTAGTACGGCTTCCGGGGCAAGAAATAGAGCTGCGTCAAGGATTGCTGACGGTTCGAGAGTGAGTAAGTCGTCCAAAGTCGGAGAACTATCTTTCGGCTTTGTGTCTCAAAAGTTCTCCGGCGGTGGCACGACTCAACAACTCTGGGGCGGTTACGAGTTCGGGTCTAACAAGTTCAAGCAGTTCCCAGTCTGGTCTGGTAAAGAAGGACGTGGTTCTCGCGGTTACTTTATCTATCCGACACTCCGCAAAGAGCAGCCATATTTGGTTAATGAGTGGGAAAATGCATTCACAAAGATTTTAAAGGAATGGACGTAACATGGCAGCCGCTGGTTCAAGAACTCTCAAGTTATCCATTCTGGCTGATATTGATGATCTGAAAAAGAATCTCAATGTCGGCTCTACCGAGGTCGATTCCTTTGGTAGCAAGGTTACAGACTTCGGAAAGAAGGCCGGTCTAGCCTTTGCCGCCGCAGCTGCTGCGGCTGGTGCCTACGCAATCAAGATTGGCGTCGATGGAGTCAAAGCAGCCATCGAAGACGAACAATCGCAGGTTAAATTAGCCAGCGCATTACAGAACGCAACTGGCGCAACAAATGACCAGATTGCTTCGGTAGAAAAGCAGATTCTTAAGATGTCTTTGGCCACCGGAGTCTCGGACGACAAACTTCGCCCGGCTTTATCACGGCTGGCAATCTCGACCGAAGATGCGAGTAAAGCCCAAGAGCTTCTTTCTTTGGCCCTTGATATTTCAACGCAAACCGGGAAACCGCTTGAAACGGTGGCAAATTCGTTAGGCAAGGCTTATGACGGGAACACGACTGCCCTCGGCAAGTTAGGCATTGGATTGTCATCGGCTGAACTTAAGACGATGGATTTCACCCAAGTCCAGACACGTCTTTCAGATTTATTCGGCGGTGCCGCAGCTCGTAACGCACAGACCTTTCAGGGTCGAATGGACATTCTCAAGACCACACTCAACGAAGCCAAAGAGACTATTGGCTACGCCTTGCTTCCTATCTTGGAGAAGTTAGTCGGATATTTCACTCAGTACGTGGTGCCAATCGTCGAGAAATTATCTACTGCTTTCTCCGATAAGTCTGGCGGATTGACGTCTTATATTACGAATCTCGGTACAACTCTGAGCAACGTCTTCACTCCAATCTGGAATGGTCTGGTTAAAGCCTTCGGATACGTCAAAGATGCCATCGGTGAAAATATGGATGCATTTCTGGCTTTTGGAAAGTTAATCGCGGATTACGTGGCACCGGTTCTCGGAACGACTTTAGGAGCAGCCCTTCAGATCGTAGGAAAGATTGCTGGCGGTGTCATAAATATTATTGGCGGAATTATTGGGGCCATCACGACTGCGGTCGAAGCGGCCATCGGAGTTATCAACTGGCTGATTACTAAATACAACTCCATCCCACTTTTACCAAATATTCCAACTATTCCAGTCAGTGGAGCCCCCACCGTCAAAATGCCAACCGTCTCCACTTCGGGAATTACTACCACGACCACAATTCCAAAGATTGCCCTACCATCGACTTCTACCTCTTCGACTTCTTCAGGTGTAGCTTCTGCAGCTAGTTCAGCGTCTCAAGCGGCCGCCAGCATTGCTGGTGGTGGATTTACTGATTCACAAAATGCCGCTCGTTTAGCTGCTATGGGTGGCGGTGGTTTTACGGATTCTCAAAATGCTGCACGCATCAGCATCACAGTTAATGGTGCAATTGACCCCGAAAGTACGGCTCGGACGATTGTAGATACCCTCAATAATTCTGCCTACCGTGGCACCGGTGGTTCTAGTAACTTGGTTGCAGTGTGACAGTCTGGAATCCAATCTGGCGCGTCACCATCAATGGGACGATTTACACCAACTTCACGCTTGCCAATCTGACGATAACTTCTGGCCGCGTTAATATCTATGAGCAGGCCAATGCCGGTTATGTGAATATGCAGCTCATAAATCTCGACCAGTCAGTCGTGGATATTAATATCAATGACTCTGTGACGATTGAACTCAAAGATTCAACCGCTACCTTTACTCCGATATTCGGCGGCACAATTACTGACGTGTCTATCTCAGTCTCCAGTTCTGGAGTCGTGGGAATCAATCAGACCATCTCCATCATCGCGCTTGGAGCCCTATCTCGACTTCCTAAAGCCCTTACCGATGGAGCCTTGGCTTCAGCTCATGATGGAACTCAAATCCTCGAAGTCTTGACGGATTTGCTTCTCAATAACTGGAGCGAAGTTCCAGCCGCTTTGACGTGGGCTACATATACTCCAACAACAACTTGGGCCAACGCAGAGAACGTGGGACTTGGTGAGATTGATACTCCAGGAAATTATGATTTAGCTGCACGAACTGCCGACCGGACGACGGTTTATTCTTTGGTCTCAGACCTTGCCACATCCGGATTAGGTTATATTTATGAAGATGCTCAGGGCAGAATCAGTTATGCCGATTCGACTCACCGGAGCATTTATCTGGCGACTAACGGCTATACCGACCTTTCAGCAGCTCAGGCCTTATCTAACGGCATTACTATCCAGACACGAGCTGGAGACGTCCGGAATTCGGTGACTTTGAAGTACGGGGCCAATTCAAACAATGAGACCACTCCTTTTGAAGATGCGGATTCCATAGCCATTTACGGACGTCTAGCGCAAATAGTCACCACGACCCTGAAGAATCATGCAGACGCCGATGCTCAAGCAGCCTTCTATTTAACTCTCCGGGCCTATCCGTTGCCGATGTTCAATCAGATCACATACGAATTGACCAATCCAGAAATCGATAACACAGACCGGGATTCTTTGATTAACATCTTTATGGGACTTCCGTTACGAATCTCGGATTTGCCACTCAATATGTCTGCTGGAACTTATCTGGGTTTCGTCGAGGGATGGACGTTCCGGGCAG
>Ga0214919_10006089_pt1 | contig 16731 bp, 12 predicted proteins | sample LL1503_MetaG_FD_177994 | JGI IMG/M metagenome (GOLD analysis project Ga0214919, IMG submission 177994) | Freshwater microbial communities from Lake Lanier, Atlanta, Georgia, United States - LL-1503 | ecosystem: Environmental > Aquatic > Freshwater > Lake | place: USA: Georgia | collected... | reverse complement strand
TGCCAAGACTCACCATCGTACGTATTCCCTTTCAAAACTCCGGGGTATGCGCGTGAAAAACTTGTGCGCTCTTGCGCGCCTCCCTTTCCGGGTGACGCCTCCAACCCCCACACTTCCACGACACGGACGAACCATCTCCGCGGTCGCCCCTGCTGACGCGGCCGCAACCGGTGTCGCGCACCTGGAATCTTGTCGGATCCGGGGCATGAAACAACTCCAGGCCCACCAAAATGAGCTCTTGGATAAATTGGACCACGTACGTGGCGTGTTGGCGATCCATTCTACGGGGAGCGGAAAAACGTTAACGGCCGTGGTGGCATCGCAATGCTATCTTGACGAACATCCGACGCACCGGGTGCTTGTGTTGACGCCTTCGAGTCTGACCAAAAATTTTGCCAAGGAGCTGGACGAATTCGGTCCTGAACTGCGCCACCGGTCACGGTACACCGTGGTGAGCTACCAGTACTATGTTCAGAAATGCAAATCGATTTCCTGGTACCTTTCTCATCATCGCCCATTGCCCGCGGAGCTCCTACCGTTTCGTTCTTGTCGAAATACCATGTTGATTGTGGACGAGGCTCATAATTTCCGGACACCCTACAAACCCAAGACAGGAAAAAGAAAGGCACAGGGGATCATGACGAAACATTTGACGGAATGTGCCGAACAAGCGAACCGCGTCTTGCTCTTGAGTGCGACACCCATTGTGAATTCACCGAAAGATATTCTGACACTGCTCAATATGATCCGCGATCGCGACACCCCTCCCATCACCGTGTTTCCGACCGATCCAGCGAGCCAACAAACACTCCTCGAACATCGCCTCCATTTCTTTCGCCCCACAGACGATGTACACCGGGAAATCTATCCGGAAACTCGTAACCATGATGTGTTTTTAACCATGACTCCAGCGTATGCCCGAAAGTATAAAGACGTGGAAACCTCCGTGGCGACCGAGGATAATATCGATCTTTTTGGTGATATCAATCTTCGGGCGTTTCATAATGGTCTGCGCCGCGCCACTAATGTCCTGGATTCAGAAACCTCCCATGAAATCTCCCCCAAGATCCGATGGGTCCTCGACTTTATCCAGAATCATCCGAATGAAAAGACCGTCATTTTCTCCCAGTTTCTCGACATGGGATCCCTCGCCGTCTTTCGACGCCTTCCCGCTGAAATCCGAAACAAAGTCGCGTTTGTGACCGGACAAACACCCGTCCGCCAACGACAAGATATTGTCCGGCAGTTTAATGAGAATGAAAAAACCATCCTTTTCCTATCCAAAGCCGGCGGAGAAGGACTCGATCTCAAAGGAACTCGTCAGATTATTTTGGTGGAGCCTTCGTGGAACCAATCGGCGGAACAACAGGTGACGGGTAGGGGAATCCGTTACCGATCTCATGCACATCTTCCTTTCCAGGAACGCGTCGTGGATGTGTACCGTTTGTATCTGGTGAAGCCTCAGGATGCACAAAATCTGGAACGCATTCTCCGGGAGGAGTTGTTGTATTACCTTGCCGAAGAGGCGGCAGCACCCGTGACCGTTCATCAGAAGACCCGATCGCGCAAGACAAGAACGACAACCGGTGGAGGTGAAGGAGAGGAGGAACAAGAAATCTTGATGGTGTCGGTCGATCTTATGATTCGAATCTTACAGGAACGAAAACAAAAGGCGATCCACGAATTTTTGGAAATGTTGCGACAGTTGTCATCATGAATTGAATTCATTAATTTAAAAAAAAAAGAAGAAATCAAGAAAATGTTTTACCTGTATCTTGTGATTACAGAGGATAGTAACAACAACAATGATCATCAGTATCATCAATCGAAGGAGTATATATGGAAATCCGTACAAGAAATGGGTCTGCACCCGAACGTTTTAGTGGTGCCAGAAGCCAAAAGGGTTTTTTGGATGATGCACCTTCTTCATTGTCTCGATGGAAATGATATTGTGTGTTTTGTGGATGCACAAGATACACTGGTGTATGCTCACGAGAGTGAGATATTGGAAAAATATCTCACGCTCGGCCACGATATTGTTTTTGCAGCACAAGTTTCTTCGGCGTTTACGACGAAAACAAATTTCGAAAACATCCACCCGGGTGGTTTTGTTGGTAGGGTGCACGCGATACGCCAAATGTTACAGGACATGATCACAAAGGACTCTTTGTGTTTTTCCTCGTATTTTGAATATTTCCCATCCGCAAATGTCCAACGCATTGGCCTGGATACACAGCAAACGATTTTTCAGACGATGACAAATGTTTCATTTTCGGATATCAATTTTATCAAGGGACGGGTTCATAATAAGGTGTTGAATGAAAAACCATGTTTCGTGCGATTAAACGGTTTTAAAAAGTATGGTGATATTATTGTGAATACAGAAACCAACGTATGCAAAAATATTCAACAAGTTTTTTTTCAGATCGGTCTGGAAACAAAACAACAGGGCACCTCTGCATCCTTGGTGCCTTTCAATCTGTATGAAAAAGGAGGAAGAGGAGTTGTTGTTGATGAGATCGAAGAGATCCATGAGATCGAAGATAAAAAGAACAAGAAGAAGAAGAATATAATTTGTTGTGTTTATGTGAAGGTGGGCACCAGTGCGTCCATGCTTTCAAAAACATTTGAAAATCTAAACTTATTCCAAAAGTTCTTGTCGAAAACCATGAACGTAAACATCGTTTTTGTTTATGATGACATCCGATGTGAAGAAAGGATCAAGACGCGTCTTGAGACCTATCAAAAAACTCAATCTACTTTGGAATCCTCTTCCATTTACATTCTTCCGTGTGTCAGTTGTCATTCGAAACATCAAACGGTACAGAATGCCATGATACGAAACGAATACATTGATTTTATTTATTTCAACTCGGAGAAGAAACAATTTGATTTCCACCTTGTGATCGATATCGACCCAAACAACACCTATGTTATTGACAAACCTTGGAACATGGAAATGATTCAATATTATATGGATTCTAAGGATATCGATCCTAACCCCAACGCAGAGGTGCAGGAGGTGCAGGAGGAGGATAAGAGTAATTGGGATTGTATATCTTTTTACCATCCTCAACATTATCTAAAAGACGCGGTACGTTCGTTATTTTTTGGGAAATTCCAACATCAATATTTAGGATTCAATCCAACGTTTCATGATTCAATTGTTTACATCATGAAGACCGATTTAGAAATGAGACTCCAAAACTACAAGAACGGTGGTTTATTTCCATGTGATTCGGCATTTAACGGGTTCGCTCTGTATCGTACCGAGAAATTTCAGAATGTGGTATATGACGGTTTTTGTAGCACCCTGAAAAATATGATGGGTGAAAATGTTGCCAACGAAACATTGAACATGTTCCAACACAAATTCTTTCCAAATATCGGGAATTTTTACATCGACCATACTTTTGTCGAACAGAGCGAACACGTGTATTACCATTTGAGCGCCATTCGTTACCATGGGGCGCGGATCCGAATCACGCAAGAACCTCTACATAATGAGGATCATTTGACCGACACGAACAAGTCCATTTTCTTTGACGCAGACGAACGATTGTGTCGTTTTGTTTCTTCGCGTGGATTGGTCAAATCCTGTGATTTGCATCCATACAATCCCTGTTCCAGTGCGTCTTCTTTATCCATCTATAACAGCAAATTGGATGGAGCGTATGATAAAGTCATGACCGTGTATGTGTGCAACAGCCCCGCGATGCACGAGTTTATTCAAGAGTATATCAAAAAAAAGAGGATCACGTACCGATTTGTGTTGGTGTCGGGGGATTGCGACTGGACGTGTCCGACCGAACTTTTCAAAACACGCGAGGAATTCATTACGTTTATGGAAACGGAAAATCTCGTTCACTGGTTCTCTCAGAACTGCATCGTAGATCATGACAAACTGTCCCGCCTGCCCATTGGACTCGATTATCACACACTTTCCAATCAACACAAGACTCACTTTATCGGACCCCCATTGTCTCCGGTGGAACAAGAATCGTTACTGGTTCAAACCGTGTCCAAATCATTGCCTTTTTGGAGACGTAAACCCCTCTGTTATAGCAATTTTCATTTTACCTTGTACTCGAGCAATACGGATCGATCGGATGCCATGAATCAGATCCCACCGGAACTTGTGTTTTACGAAAAAGAAAAAGTCACGAGGCAGGTTAGTTTGGAACGTCAGATCGAATATGCGTTTGTGTTGTCCCCGAGGGGTAACGGTCGCGATTGTAATCGAACATGGGAAGCACTTGTTTTGGGTTGCATCCCGATCGTCAAAATGTCGCCCATAGACTCTTTGTATGACGATCTTCCAGTCTTGTGTGTTCGTTCGTGGTCTGATATTTCCGAATCCCTGCTCGCAGATACCCTTGAACGGTTCCGTCATCAACCATTCTCCATGGAGAAACTGACATTATCCTACTGGACGAAAAAGATGAATTCGTTTGTATAAAAATATAAAAATATAAATATAAAAATCCATAATGATTATTTTTTTTTTCGAGTTTTATTTAAAAAAAAAACAACATGAGTTTGTCCAAAAAGTTTCCCATCCTGGCCGCCAATGTAGAAAAAAGTCCTTTTCCGTCCATCGAAAAAGTAAAACAAACCTTGAAGGCGTTTCATCAAGGCCAAAAAATTGGATTCACGTACACCTCCAGTTTGAAATCCATGGGACTGATTCCACGTAGCGACGGTACGTATCGATTAGGGGAAAAATACAAGGTTACGGTGAAGAAGACAAAAAAGGAACCAGTCGCAAAAAAAGGGCCCGAAGGACGTTAACGGACATGGAATTTCCAGCCTGTTTTTTCGTCACCCGGTCATTTTCGTGAGTTTTGAAGGATTCCGGAAAATCTTGGAGGCGAAGGTACTCGCGTCCGGTAAGAAACCGTTTGAATCGGGTCGAGTAGTAACGGTGCGCGTTGGCCATGAGACACGGACACACTTCTTTCATGGCGCTCCCAAAACCATCCACCGATGCACCTACATTAATAATATAGTTGGCTTGTTCATTCCGTTCCTCCTGTCCATGTGGACGCTGACGTTCAAGGCGGTTCCGTATTACAGCGACCATATTGGGCGTTAATTTCGGGGTATCTTCGGGCAAGCGTCCCGATTTGCGCATCACGTCGGAGACGGTTTTACGGAGAGGAATGGGTGCAGGAAACGAAAATTTGTGTTGCGGATCCAATTTCTTCAGAATTCCCACAATATAGATGCGTGGCCGGTTCTGGGGAACACCGTAATCCCGGGTGTTGAGCATCTTGTGATATATATTATATTTTTTTAGTTGTGCAAGAGAATGAAGGATGGTTCGAAAGGTGTTCCCACCGTCATGCGAGACAAGACCACGGACATTCTCAAAAACGAAAATTTTAGGTTTGGTCGCCGCGATGGTTTTCAGACACTCGAAAAAAATGGTTCCACGGGGATCCTGGAATCCCTTGGCATCGTTCCGAAGACCGCTGAACGCCTGGCACGGAAATCCTGCAATGTAGACATCCAACAAGGGGAGTTTTCGATGATCACGTTTCAGCATGTCGTGATAGATTTTTTTGGGTTTGTAATTCTTTTTGATGACGGTGCAGCAATCCGCATCCACCTCGCTGCTAAAAAGATGATCGTGAGGCACCTTTAACGTTTGCAAGGCCATGATGGGAGCCTCGATGCCCGAACAATCGGTTCCAACTCGAATCATGAAAAATTTTTTTTATTACCATCCAAGATAATAATAAAGAGATTTAAATATTATATAATTTTTGAAAATCGTGATGGATCGAACCACCATCATCAACATAATAATACGATTCCTTGTGTTTTATGGAATCGTGTTATTCCTTTCTTATTGTTGTTTATCCAAATTGGACCGTCTTGTTCTCAAATCTCTTCCTCGTTTCCTCCGTGAAACAACCTCGTGCTCTACATGGATTCAACGTTTGTATTATTTCTTGGTGGCATTGTTTATTCTACCCTTTTGGATCCTTGTCGATCGGTATGCGTTTGCCAAATTTACAGAAGGCGCCTTGTATAATGCGTACGGCTTGGATCCTCAGACCATCCATCAGACCGAAGATAAACTTTACATGCATAATGTGTTTATTAAAGAAAATATTCCAACCCCGGATCTTTACGCGTTTTCGGATGCCAACGGAAAATGGACCATGAACCATGATCATGATCAACAACAACCCCTCATGGACGATGCAACGTACATTATCAAACCGCGTTTTGGATGTCTTGGAAATGATGTGAAAACCATCAAGGGGAAAGACGTTCTGAAATCGAAACCCAACATGTTGGTTCAAGAATTTCTCCAAGATTGTACCAACCTGAACAAACCAAGACATTACCGAGTCGTGACAATGTACGACGGTACGGTGTTTTGTACCATGCAAATATCAAGCTTTTCCAATCACAATGATTCCATTACTTTCAATGTTTCCCAAGGAACAACGGTCACATTTGATCCAATACCCCCCGAAGTAGACATTTTATCATCACGTGTCGCCGACTTTCATAAAGATAAATATCCTGGGGTATTGAGTATAGGATGGGATATGATGTATGAGTGTGGCAATGGTACGAATCCACCACGTGCACTTGTGCTTGAACTCAATGTCGCCCACATGGCGATCCATGACAAGAGTCCTTCCTCCGATATCCAGCGTTACCTGGATTATGCGAACCAATTTATATTCGTGGTGCGTTCTGTGCGTTGCGCCGCACACCGCGCTTGATCGGCAGGGGGCCGGCGGGGGGAAGGAGGGCTGTGCGTTGCGCCGCACACCGCGCTGATCGGATGGCGGGGGGAAGGAGGGCTGTGCGTTGCGCCGCACACCGCGCTGATCGGATGGCTGGGGGACGGAGGGCTCTCGTGAGAGAGCACCGACTGACTGTGTCCAGGGTTTTACTGGTGGTGGTGGAATGTAATCGGGTGTGATCGGATGTTCACCAGGAAACCCTGGCAACAGTCGATCGGTGCTCTCTCACGAGAGCCCTTCTCTCCCCCCCACCGGCCCATCGGATCAGCGCGGTGTGCGGCGCAACGCACAGTGTGCGGCGCCACGCATAGCCCTCTCTCCCCTGCCGTCGGGGGTGTTTAATGAAAAATATTCAACTTTTTTTTTTATATATTTTATTCGGGTATATATATAAAATATAAAATATAAAATATAAAATAATCATGAAAACATCCAAGGAGAAGTTAGACAAACAGGGTTTAACATTTCTAAGAGATATGGTGAAAAGTATGTTAGCTGCTGGTGTTTCTTATAAACAGTGCCAGAAATTTTTAGAAACCGTGAAACTCCCGAGCATGCAGATAATCACGGATCAACAAATTCAAAAATTTAATCCTAAATTACCATCACAATCGTCGTCGTCGTCTTCCAAACCACGACAAACTCGAGTTACTACTCGAGGTACATACGTTGTTCCACCAGAACATCATCATCACAAATCCAAATCGTCGGCGTCGTCGGCGTCATCTCCTTCTATTATCACCACCAAACATCCACTTTACAAAACTTCCTTGTGCAAGTACCATTTATATGATAGTTGTAACAATGGACAAAATTGTACTTTTGCTCACGATCCAAGTCAATTGCGTCCTACTAAGACAAGGACGACGACACGACGTGACTTTGGGAAATAATTCCCATCGCCGCATCACGGTCCCGGTATCCCATCACATTCACATATTTCCCCGTTTCCAATTGTTTATAATTTTCAAAAAAATGTCGAACCATATTCCTTTCAGTCTCGGCAATATCCAGGATATTGACCCGATGCGAGTATCGTCGATCAATACGATCGATGGGCACCGCAATGATCTTTTCGTCCATGCCTTTCTCATCCTCCGTGTCCAGCACGCCGATCACACGGCACATCACAGACGACCCGGGGACAAAGGGAACGTGGTTCATAATCAACACATCCACAGGATCTCCATCACCGGCACGGGTTCCGGGAATATAGCCATAGTTTCCGGGATACACCATGCTGGTGGACAGGATCCGATCCACATGCACCTGACCGTTGTTGTCGATCTCGTATTTCACATTGGAATGATAGGGAATCTCGATAATCACCTGAATCTCATAAGAGTTGTATAGATTCGATGGATTCGATAGGTTATTATTCAAGTTATCCAACGACATTTTATTTTCATTTATTTGTTCAACTTTTTAAATCTGATATACCTGATATAGAAACTCTCGATTATTTTTACGGAATGAATGGCTTGTTTCCAATCGATGGAATAATCATCGTACTCATTGATCTCGCAATTCCATAAATGTTTTTTATAGGGTGTGTTTATTCTTCCGCTACCTCCATACTTGATACAACACTTACACATGGCCATTGATTTATTTAATTATTTAAATCCCCTTATTCTTATGTTTTAATTTTTTTAGTTTTTTCAACAGTTTCATTATCACAAACCATCCACAACAGACAACGAAAAGAAAACAAAGGAGAACTCCGAAAGTGTAGTAAACGAGGGGATATACATATTGTAGCCGTTTCAAGGGTTTGTGGTGTTCTTCATTCAAAAAGACATGATGGTTGGTACATCGGGCGCCAATATAGGGGAAAGAATAAATGTAGAGATTGGTGGGTTGGATTTCATTTTCCCAGTTGAAATCCCATTGTTGTTGTTCGGCATCGGATGAAATAAAAGAACAATCGGGGTAATACACACAAAGCCAGTTTTTCACATGTTTCTGGTTGTACCCGGATAAGGCGTTCATATAGGCAATGAAATTCACCATGGGAAAGAATAGGGTTTGAGAAGACGTCAGGGATTTGATTTGTTGCCCATGATTCGACCGAGCAGGAACAAAGAGAATCTTGGGAAAGTACAATTGAAAGTCTGGCTGACTTCCAAAACATTCAAATAACTGAATCAGTCGCCTATGTTTTTGCCCCTTGTTCCGAAAGACTCCTCGGTGCAATGTACTGGATCGGAAAACCACAATATCACCGGGTGAAAAGTGGATCTGTTGTTTTTTTTGATTCCAACTTGTGAGGAAGTTTGAAGTTTCATACTCTTGGTACGAATCGTGGATGAATTCCATGGTTCCCTCGTCCAGGTAACAAAGACACGTATAAATCGGGGCCTTCCTTTCGTTGTCGTCATACGAAATAAGATCTCGATGAAACGCACTGGCATCCGTACTATTATTGTTATCACTAATTCGAAGTTTACTCCAGATACATGTGGACCAATTCATTTCCGAACATAAACGTGGGATCATAGTTTCCTGAATAAACGAAAGGAGAGGTTTGTACCGAATTTGAGATCCATCCTCGGAAAAACATTCTTGTGCATCCAAAATGGCATCGCGATCGTGTACATGAAACCGAACGACCGTTTTTGTCGTTATTATTTCCATTTTATTTGTTTCTCGGAAAAAAATAATTAAACAAATACAACAACATGATTATAAATTTTTTTCTTCTTGTTTTCGAAACGCTTCGACACGTTCCAGAAAGGCGCTTGGGTTGTGTTGAACCATGATCAATTCTTCTTTGATAAAATTTTCTGGAAGGTCCCACCATCGGACGGTGAGAAACCGTTGAATGATGTCTTCTGGGAATCGGTAACGTTTTATTCGTGCTGGATTCCCTGCAACAATGGCATACGGAGGAACTGATTTCGAAACCACCGAATGTGCGGCGATGACCACCCCATCTCCAATGGTCACACCTGTCATGATCGCCACATGATCACCAATCCATACATCATTTCCAATCACTGGTGCTCCTTTGCTACAGCGATTCATATTATCGGGATCATTGTTATATCCAAGTTCATAGAATGGAAACGAAGAGGCATGATCCGTACGATGATTTCCATCGACATAAAACAAAATATTCGACCCAATGGAACAAAACGCGCCAATACGGACGATACTTTCTTTTTCATACCAGACTTTCACCAACGTTCCTTCGCCAATATATGTGAAAGGACCACTTTGAATAGACATATTTTTAGTGTTGTACATTTCACATCATTAAATTCGTTTTTTTGCATTGGATCTATCTCTATTTTAAAAAAATCAGACACGAACGAGTTGCTGCGCCATCTCCAGAAACTCTGGATGAACAGTGTGTCGAGCCACGTTCTTCATCACCGTCGTCTTTCCGCGATGAAGACAGTCCGTCGGGATATCGATGCCTCGTAGTGCAAAACATCCAGCGGCGCTGAGTTTGTACGCGCGATCTCCGGAGGATACGATGGGGCATGCCATCGCGCCAAGTTTTCCGTTGATTTTTCTTGACACACCGTTTGTGGCTGGACCGACAAACAGGGCAAACTGACGGGAACATCCCGCGTTGATGTAGAAAGGGGTGGTGGGTACAGAGACATCATGATGAACCAATCGTTCGCGAAAATCGGCAACGATGGTGGCCTGGTGGTTGGTCAAGGCTCGATGGGTGAGGACGGCGTCGTGTTCCAGTCGGTCGAGGAGAGGATGGCCTTGGTGAAGTTGATGAGGGGCGTGTTCCACGGCGTCCAGACGCGTCCTCCATCGTTCAAGGAACTGCTTGGCAAACTCGACGCGTTTGGTCTTGCTGTAGATGTGAACGTACTCGACGGACTCGTTGACGGAGGAAGTGGTGTGCACGTTTTCAATGAGAGGGAGGGTACCATGAAACATAAATCCCTTGGATTCCAAGAGGGGCGGGTTTGATTTCTTGGCAGAAAACAAACAAAGCGTCGAAATATTTCGGACGCGAGAAAGCTGACGATCCAAGGGTGTCGTCGTATTGTAAATCCGTCTCTCCTTCTGGGTTGTGCTCAAACGAGACCTCGTCCGACAATCAGCCTTGACAAGCGCCACACCATGGCCGATCACACGAACGCTCTCCTCCTCGCGCCCGTTTTCCATGTGAAGAAAAGACGACATGTTTGGATTTTGATTTTAAATCTGATGGATCATGGCATAATGGGATAATGAAGATAAAAAATATATATAGGTTAGAAAGAACATTGATTCTTGTTGATTGGATCAATATAAAGGCTCAACAAATATTGACTAATATAATCAAAAGGTATTATGAATCGTGAATAATCATTTTTTTAACCGTTAAACGGCATGATCAGTCATGATCAGTCATGATCTTTTAATTCCCCATATCCAATTCCACCACATTAAAAAACTTGATGATGATTCTGATTGGTTAAGCTTCTTATCCTTGTTTTTTCTGTGCTTGTTTTTATTGACGGTTCGACGTGGATGTCTTAAACGATACCAAGAATGTAGAAACATGTGTTATCCTACATTCGTGACACTAAAATAAAAATTTTATAAAATTTTTATAGGATATACTCCAAGAGAGGATTGAACTCTCGACCTTTGGCTCATAAGACCAATGCTCTACCTTCTAAGCTACTGGAGTACTCTTTCCTATTAAAATTCCTTTCTCTTAAATTATGAAATAAATCAATGAATATAGGGTCGTAGAAAACAGGCAAACATCATGCCGAGTACAAAATGGTCTTCCCAATCGGGGTGGATGGCGCGGTCGTTGGCCTCGGTGTTTTCGTATTTCATGAGGTCATGGTACTCGCGTATGGTTTTGTTAAAAACATCTTGTGGAAATGATCTTGTTTTATCAGGATGGCTCCACCTCCAATCGGTTCGTTGCATCATAACATTTTGGGCCTCTCCCGATGGAGGAGGACTGACGTTGATTTCCAAGATGGGTACGTTCATGAAACGACAGGTTCTTTTCACTTCCTGTTCGAGATCTTCTGCTGTTTTTTCTCCTTGAGCGTTGAGTTTTTCGGATCTTGTCGCGGTCGTCTTTTTTGGGGGTTTGGGATTGGGTTCTTCTTCTTCTTCGACTGCCGCAGCAACAACAATGGGCTGGCCTGTGTATCCGGCAAAGAGGACGTCCATTTTGGTGGGCGCCTGAAACCGAAGGACGCAGACGCCTCGCGTCTTTGTGTCGGCAAATCGTGTTCGGCAAACCAATAAAAAGGGTTGGAAGGATTCGAAACGGACGGTCGTGGACGTGGAAGATTGGTGTTTCGGATCCAATTTACAGAGAAAACAGTTGGTATTCCACAAAAGAATCTCTTGCAGCATGGCAGTGCGTAGGGTGTAATAGCGTGGAATAAAGACGCTGTATTTTTCCACCTCGTTTCGGATCGGATTGAGGAGAGTAATGGTTCCCGACGATCGATGACTCATTACAAAATATAAAAACGCTTGATACAAGGCATCCTCGCGCCATCCCGACGAGGAACATCCCTTAATCTCGAGCACATGTGCTTTTTTCATCGCGGCACCACCCCCCTCTGAACTTTCCACAAAACCATCGGCGATGCCCGTCATGCACATCATCTGCATCCGGTGCTGTATCTTGATATGTTCCGGATCGGCGGGTAACAATCCCATGATTTTTTCCGAAAGATGGCCACGACTCAACGCCGCCGTGGCCCATTGGATGAGTTTCTGCACCATATCGTCGCGCAACGAGACACACACTTTGTTGTACAGCATCAGGTGACATCGGGAATGCAAATAGAGTGCCCGGATGCGGTGTGCGGCCGTGCTATGAAGAACATCCACGGTTCGAACCATCTGTTGATATTCTACATAATCTTTCCTGAATTCTTTGCGACAGTGACGAAACATGGGCTGATCTTCACCTGGCATCACCAATTCACCCGGCCACCTTCGTGTCCAAATTGTGGTGACAAGCTGTTCTACAATGAGGCCAAGAAGAGCCCGTTCTTCTTCGCGGACGATGCCTTTGTTGATTTCCTGGCGCCATGCAGCGTGCAGGAAATCGTAGTCCAACAAGGGACCCGAATGGAAACACTTGGTGAATCGCATACACTGGAGACGCGTGTCGTAAGAAATGATGCCCTGTCGCATAATTTCTGTCGTCGAATGTTCATGCTCCAAATACACCCCGACATTCTTGTCCATCGCCTTGTATGAATCGTCGTCGTTTTCATTGACAGGATGATCGTCGTCGTCCAAAAACGCGGCGTACGACGGTTTCTTTCCCTTTTGACGGGAGACCGAGAGAGTCGTTTCCAATGAATCGGCCTTGGGAGCTCCCGGATAGAGATCCAAAACACGGGAATGCCGGTCACGATAGGCCGGTACGCTGAAAACAACCCGGCGTTTGCACCGGCTCAGACCGACGCTGACGAGGTTGACAACAAGATCGTTGGAAAAATTCGCAAAGGCCAGTTCGAGGGGAAAGGTGAGGACAAGAAAGACGTAGGGTCTTTCGAGGCCCTTGGACGAATTGACGGTGGATAAGAATAATTTTCCGGGTTCGATGCGTTTGTAGTTGGGGTTGACATCGATGCCGGATTTTTTATAAAAGTGTCGGAACCGGGCGACGTCTCCCAATCCACCGCGGACCGTGATGGCGCTGCTAAAGACCAGAATCATGACATTCTCTGCTCCGTGTTCGTGGATGTATTCCATGCTCTGTCGGAAGACGTCCCGATAGTTTCGGAAACGCGACCAATGAATACGATCTTCCTCACCGACGGCCTCGGTGTTGGTCGAGGTCCACTGATCCAACAGATCGGTGTGTTCCGGATAATGGTGGGTGAGCGCGCCACGAATTTCGACAAGGATTCGTGGAGGTACGCGTGGTGTCATTTTCATTTTGAAGATATGACGACGACGGTTTTTTTCACAAAGAGGAGAGAGGACGCGCCACAACATGCACGTACGGGGCTCTTTCTGGATGCATTGGAAGATGTCCCCAAAAAACACAAAACTGGCGTTGGGAAAGACGATGCGCAACAAATCGTAAAAACGGCCTTCCAGATCCTGCGTCTCGTCGACAAACAACCACTGGATACGCTCCAATTCGGGGACGCGGATCTGATCCCGAATCTCTGGGTTGGAGATATCGTGCTCACGGATCCATGTTTCGACAAATTTACGACGACCCTCGTAATTCGGCTTGTCGAGATCAGGACACCCGAGACGATGGGCGAGTGTGTAGATCAAAGAATCAAACGTACGGATCATGGGACGACGCTTGATTCCAGAGGCGCGGATGCGCCGAATGAGCTCGTTCTTGATACACACATTAAAGGCGCACATGCACATATCCTCGACGGCGCAAATCCGTTCCCACCAAAGGGTGAAAAAGAGACCGAGCATCAAGGTGGTCTTGCCATTGCCAAAAATGCCCTGAACCACGATTTCGTTCGTAGTGGTGGCAGAAGTGGTGAGGGCATGGCGGAAAACGGCCATGACTTGGGATTGTTCGGTATGCCAAGGAAACGTTTCGAACCAGGTGAGCTCTGACAAACAGTCTTGGGCCAGTTGTTTTGTTTTGAAAGTGACCCGACATCCACGCTCCCGGAGTTTCGAAACAATTTCTTTTTTCGTCGTCCTCGTCCTCGTCGTCATTATGATTTTTTCTTTTCTGTCGGAAATGAAAATAGGAAAATAAAAAGGGTTGAGTTCGTTGGTTACATAATAACAGTTTTTTCTTACATATTATCTTACATATATTCATTTTTTTATCATGCTTGGTTGGGAGTTGCTGGAACCATCATCATTTATTTACTACTATAGCTCTAATCGCGATGAACTGTAAAGTTTTTAAACAATCTCAATAGGTTGCGCCGAATATGAATATCTATGATCCACTCCTCCAAAACAGAATAATAGAATGTGACGATCAAAACAACAATCATCCATATCACTATCATCCCCCATACGATAGAATGAAATATGTAGTTGAAATGAGTCGTTGGAAAAATGGTAGATTTTGTAGGGTCGGTCGACATGTAATACACGACGACCTCTTCTCCTCTTCGTAAAAACCCACTTATATCCATAATATTATACTTTGTATATGTTTTGCCTTGTACCGTGTAGGTGTAGTCGATCCGATCGTTTATCCTACTACGAACGACTTTGCCGACTATTACTGACCAATCTTTATTAATAACTGTGGTTCCCATAAGAAAAGTGTTTATTTCATAACATATATAGAACAAATTCACCATAAGAAGTACATTCATAATCAAAATATTTTGTTTTTGGTCAATTTTAAGACCCTTCGGGTATAATAATACAAGTGAACCAAGGAGAAGAAGAATAGCAACATTGAAAACTATAAAATACAATACACGAATGATCCAAACCCAAATTTTATTTTCTCTACTTTTCACCATCTTGTTCACGGTCATGTATCTTGGATCATTCGGATTGTAGTAAACAACCATTGTATCGCCTATCGATATTTTATCTTTATCTTTAATATTAAACTTTGGTTGTACGGTTCCTCGATAATTTATACCATTCACCGTATAAGACACCTCAACAATATCAATATCTCTGTTTTTTTGGAAATATTGCCAAATATTAATATCATCTTTATCAACTATATTTCTCGTATTCTTCTTTTTATTCACAAATACAACAACACCTTCTGTGACACTTGTCATATTCTGTGTGTTTTGAAACGTCATTACAGTCGGTAAACATGCAAAAATATAATTCGTTATTACGTTCAAAGAAATACACGAAATACACAACTGATCATTTGTTAAATCTTTAACTGTCTTTTTAATATTATTTTCAAAATATGGACTAAAAAAGAAATCGGACAATATTTTTGCAATATAAATACAAAAAAGTAATAAAAACGCAAACAAGGTATAAAATAACAACTCGTTATTCTGTTGTTGATCGGTTTCTGTTTTTGTCGTGAATCTTGGTGTTGATGTAAAAGTCAAACGTGGATTTGTGGTGGTGTTCATGTTTTTAAAATATATTTAAAAATTAAAAATTTAAAAAGGAATAATTTTTTAATTTTTAAATTTTTAAATTTTTATATATATTTAAAAAATTAAAAAAGTTCACATGTCAAGATCAATACGTCCGTGTAATCCTCGTAGCGCCAAAGCGGGCAATCCTGAGTACCGATGCAATGAATTGACGGGAAGATGGAATAAAGTGGCTGTGGTTATGCCACCACCTCCTCCACCTTCTCCTCTTCCCAGTACACAACATGAACAGTTTATTCGACAACTTCACAGGGGAATGCAAACTGTTTTATCATCCCTTTCTTCTCCCGACCAAGTAACCAACGCGCTACTGAAACTTACTGTGCTTCAACGTCGGATTCTTGCACTACAGAGCGGGATAGAAAATGCGAGGAATCTGACCGACGATGAAATTTTTCAACAACTAAAGACTCGTTATTCTACACAACAAAAACAACAGGATGTTGCACAAACTCCACCCACACCCGCACCAGCACCAGCACAAGCAACAGTACAAGCAGCACCCGCGCAAGCACCAGCACCAGCAACAGCACAAGCAGCACCTGCACAACCCGTTGTAGAGGTGGTCCGCCCGAATTTCAACACCATGTTGAGGAACGTACTTGATCGTTATGCAAGATTGTATAATATACGGGGCAGAACAACAATGCCCATGCCACGACTCATTCGTGCCTTGACAGATCACTATGATCGGTATATTATGAATGCAAATCAAGATATAGGGGATACCGCGACCACCTTTGAAATAGAATCGATCGATACGCTCCGAAGGTACGCAAGAATCGCCAACATCTACAATTATCGTTACTTGCCCAGGCGCGAAATCATTCGTCTTCTTAGTAGACGATACCCCTTTGTCCGCGACCTCCCTACTCTGGAAGTGGAAGAAGCAGCACCAGCACCAGCACCAGCACCAACTCAACCCG
>Ga0214919_10006088_pt1 | contig 16738 bp, 12 predicted proteins | sample LL1503_MetaG_FD_177994 | JGI IMG/M metagenome (GOLD analysis project Ga0214919, IMG submission 177994) | Freshwater microbial communities from Lake Lanier, Atlanta, Georgia, United States - LL-1503 | ecosystem: Environmental > Aquatic > Freshwater > Lake | place: USA: Georgia | collected... | reverse complement strand
GCGCGGCGGTGGCGATCCGACTGGCCCGCCAAGGCCTGCGGGTCTTGCTCGTCGATCGGTCGTCGATGCCTCGCCCGAAGGTATGCGGCTGCTGCCTCTCGCCGCTGGCGGTCGCCGAACTCGCCTTGCTCTGCCCGGCCGATGCATTTCCCACGCCGCTGCCGCTGGCCACGGTCTGCCTCGTGTCGGCCGGGCGGTCGGCCCGCATCCCCATGCCCGGCGGTGGCGTGCTGTCACGCGAGGCGCTCGACACGGCGCTCGTCCGGCAGGCGATCGCCGCGGGCGCGGACTGGCTTCCCACCATGCTGGTCGAGGCCATTTACGAGGAGCCGTCTCACGAGAAACTGTCCGATCTCATGGAGAAGGGCGTGACAGTTGTGGCACGCACCACGACCACGGCGGCGCAGGCTCCTGTGCAACTGCATGGCCGCGTGGCCGTGATCGCGGCTGGATTGGCTGACACGATCCGTATTCCATCGCCCGACACCAGCAGGTCGATCGACGGCCGCCTCACGCGACATGCGGGCCATGATCGACGCGGCCGCCACGTGGCGTCGGGCAGCCGCATCGGCGTGGGCACGACGATCACCGCCGCGTCTCCAGGGCATCGAGCAGCCGTCCGCATCCTGCCCGTGGGCGAGCTCGTGATGGCGGTCGGCCGTTATGGCTACTGCGGCCTCGTCCGGCTGGAGGACGACAGGCTCGATCTGGCCGCCGCGGTCGACCGGAAACTCATCGCCGCTGAAGGCGGCCCCGCCGCAGGGATCGCCCAACTGCTCCAAGAGTCCTGCGGCGAAAGCCCCCTCGCCACGGCCATGGAACAAGCGATCCTGGCAACGCCGGGGCCGACCTTCCGGGCCACGCCTCCGCTGACGCACCATTCGCCACGGATCGCCGGTGCCACGCAGCGCATCTTCCGGGTCGGCGATGCCGCGAGCTACGTGGAGCCGTTCACCGGCGAGGGCATCGGCTGGGCGTTGGCAGGTGGCCGAATTCTCGCCGAATCGTTGCTCGGCGACATCGCCACGGCAGCCGCCAGCTACCGGCTGGCCCACAGACGCCTGTTCGCTGCCCATCACGCCCGCTGCCGGTGGGTCGCCCGCGGCGTCCGCCAGCCGGGAATCGTGTCGGGGGCCGTGGGGCTCGCGCAGTTCATGCCATGGGCAGCCAGACGGGCCGTGCCGCTGCTCGTGGGGGCCACGGTTTCGGCTCGCAGCGACCGCTGCTAGCGGTCTTGCCCGCCCACCCGCCGACCTGCTACTTCTCCCGCCTGACAACGCCGCCGGAGAGTGCATTTGGCCTCCACCCCTATCGTCTTCGTACTCCTGTCTCCACGGCCGAATACCGCGGCCCGTTTCAGCCGCATCGTGGCCCTGGCCGGCATGCTGCTGGCATGTGTGGCTACGCCAGCCAGGGCCGATGAACCAGCGGGAAACACGCCGCTGACACCGCTCGATACGTCGAGCCCGCGGGCCACGCTGCGGAGCTTCTGCGATACCGTCGATCGCATCTTCGTCAACCTCACCACCGCGGAGCGGACGCTCGCCCTGCGGGCCGAGACCAGACACCTGATCCAACAGGCCTTCACATGCCTCGACATGTCCAGCATCGCCCCAACGCTGATCGATTCGGAGGGCCGTCAGGCGATCGTCTGCCTGAAGGAGGTGCTCGATCGCATCGAGCTGCCGCGCACATCGGACATTCCGGATGCTGCCGCCGCCAAGGCCGACGGCCTCAAACGCTGGCGGCTACCAGGCACGGAAATCATGCTCACGCGGATCAGCGACGGTGCTCGAGAGGGCGACTTCGTTTTCAGCGCCGAGACGGTCACCCAAGCCGAACGGTTCTACGACCTTATCCGCATGCTGCCCTATCGTTCCGATGCCGGCAGCCCGGGGCTTCACGAGGCCTATGTCACGCTTGGCGGCTGGATGATCCCGGAGACGTTCATCCGAGGGTTGCCTGCATGGGCCCACACGAAGATTCTGGGCGAGACGCTCTGGCAGTGGACGGCCACACTTCTGCTGCTCATAGCTTCGATTGCGGCCGTCTGGCACGCCTGGAAACTGCCGCGACGACACACCGGATCGGCCAGCCGCGATGTCGTCGGCAGGCTGCTGTTTCCGGCCATGCTCATCGCGGTCAGCCTCATCTGCGACAACCTGCTCACGGTTCAAATTCGCCTCACCGGCGACAACCTGCTCACCGCCAAAATCGCGCTCCGAGTGGTGACGCTGGTCGGGGTGCTCGGCGGCGTGCTGGTGACGATGTCGTGGCTCTGCGACCTGCTGATCAACATTCAGGGCATGCGGCCGGAGGCGATCGACAGCCAGCTCATCCGGCTCGGCGGCAAGGTGCTGACCTTCATCATCGTCTCCTGGATTCTGCTCAACGCCGCCGACTCGATCGGCATTCCCGTCACGCCGCTGATGGCCGGGCTGGGTGCCGGCGGCCTCGCGCTGGCGCTCGCCTCGCAATACACGCTCGAAAATCTCATCGCCGGGCTCGTGATCTTCGCCGACAAGCCGGTGCGGATCGGGGACGACTGCCAGTTTGGCGGAGTCCGCGGCCGCGTCGAAAGGATCGGCCTGCGGTCGACGCGGATCCGCGGCGCCGACCGCTCGGTGATCTCCGTGCCCAATGCGGAGTTCGCCAAGATGCAGCTCGTCAACTTCACCGCTCGCGACCACATCCCGCTGGCGTTCACGCTCACACTGCAGCCCGACATCGCCCCGCGTCCGTTGCGAAAACTGCTCGAGCGACTGCACGGCGTGCTCGTCGATCATCCGCGGCTGGCCAACGAGCCCGCCAGCGCCAGACTCTCGTCCGCCACGCCCAGTGCGATCACGGTTGAGGTGTCGGCGATCTCCCTCACCGGCGACGATGACGAGTCTCTCGCCATCCGCGAGGAGGTTCTTCTCACGATGATGGAAGTGATCCGCGCCTGCGGCTGCGACAGCTCCGCCGAGCCGACCGCATCGCCCGCCATCATGCGGGCCGCGGCCTGAAGTCAGAGCGGATGCCGCTGGAAAAACTCCCAGATGATCGCGTTGGCGTCGAGCGACAGGGCGGAGGGCCCCAGGAAGAATGAGTCGGGCACCCGACCGGGCCAGGTGTGGCCACCGCCTTCCAGCCGATAGAAGACCACCTCGCCGCCCGCAACACCCGCCCCCCACGTGAACCGCTCGATCGTGATCCCCTCGTCGGAGCAGGGGATCGGCTCTCGCACATACTCAGGCCCGCATCCATTCGCGTGCACCCACTCGAGCAGTCCCTCGAGCACCGGACGGTGTGACACCCGTGTGATGCTTCGCCGGCCGACGCCGCCTCCAAGCGGTGTGAACTGGTCGAGCGAGCCATGGAAGTGGAGCACGGGAACGGGCCGCGATGGCGCGATCGACTCAAGCGCCAGCGGCCCGGCCACCGGCGCGATCGACGCGATCCGCTCCGACAGCTCCGCCGCCACGCGATAGGCCATCATCGCGCCGTTCGACATGCCCGTGGCATGAACCCTCCGCGGGTCGATCGGCATCCGGGCCGCGAGGGCGTCGAGCAGGGTCGCCACAAACCCCACGTCGTCGGAGCCGTCGGTCCGCGCCTCGCCGCAGCAGTTGCCACCGTTCCAGGTGAAAAGTCCCTCCCGAGAGCCGGTGCCCTCGGGAAATACGACCACGGCCCGGCCAGCGGCCGCCAACGCGTCGAGCCCGCAAAACCGCCGCATCGCCTCGGGGTGGCTCTGCCCGCCGTGGAACGCCAGCACGACCGGCCAGCCGGCCACGGGCGCCGGTCCTGCCGGCACGCAGACGGCGGCGGTGCGATGCCGCGGTCCCACCGGAACATCGCAGGAAATCGTGCTGAAGGCAGGCTGACTGTCGATCATGATGGCCGGTGCTGTCGCGTTTTTCCTTCGTCATTCCTACACTTTCGCGACACAGAGCAACAGTCCGGGCAACCGTGCCGGAAAGGATCCATGGAACTCCCCAATCAACTCAGACGCCGGGTGGTGATCGATCGCGTGGGGCCGGAGGTGGATGGAGGCCGCTTCGCGGTGAAGCGAATCCGCGGCGACGAAGTGGTGGTCGAGGCCGACATCATCTGCGACGGCCACGAGGAACTCGACTGCCGCCTGCACGTGCGGCACGGCGAGACCGGCCAGTGGGCCGTCACCCCGATGGCGTGCGTGGGCAACGACCTGTGGAAGGGGTCGTTCATCGCCGACCGCATCGGGCTCTGGCACTTTTTTCTCACCGCCCGCATCGACACGTTCGCCACGTGGCTTCGAGATCTCGGCCGCCGCGAACAGGCGGGCGATGACCTGCAGGTCGACCTCATCACCGGCAGTCAGATCGTGGCCGCTGCGGCCCATTCCGCTCCGGCGGCGATCGCTGCGGAGATCGAGCAGTTTGCCATCAAGCTCCGCTCGCCATCCTGGAGGGACGTCGTCCACAGCGACCGCCTGCGGGAACTCATGTCGCTCTACTCAGACCGGCGCGACGAGACCCGGCTCGACCAGCCACGGCCGATCTGGGCCGACAGGGCCCGCGCCCGGTTCAGCAGCTGGTATGAGGTGTTTCCGAGGTCGTGGGGCCGCGTGGCGGGCGACCATGGCACGCTTTCCGATCTGGCCGATCGCCTCGACTATATCCGTTGGATGGGCTTCGACGTGCTCTATCTGACGCCGATCCATCCCATCGGCACGGCCTTTCGCAAGGGCCGCAACAACCGCCTCGACGCCGGGCCCGACGATGTCGGCAGTCCGTGGGGCGTCGGCAGCCCCGATGGAGGACACACGGCGATCCATCCGCAGCTCGGCACGTTCGACGACTTCGAGCGGCTCAGACAGCGGGCCGAAACCTTGGGCATCGAACTGGCGCTCGACTTCGCGGTGCAGTGCTCGCCCGACCATCCATGGGTCAGCGAGCACCCCGAGTGGTTCCGCCACCGGGCCGATGGCACGATCCAATACGCGGAGAATCCGCCCAAGAAATACCAGGACATCGTCCCGTTCGACTTCCAGTGCGAGCAGTGGCGGCAGATGTGGGAGGCGCTCGGGGCCGTGGCGCGGTTCTGGGTGGAGAAGGGGGTGAGGATCTTCCGCGTCGACAATCCACACACGAAGCCATTCGCCTTCTGGGAGTGGCTCATCGCCGACATCCACCGCACGCACCCCGACGTGCTCTTCCTGGCGGAGGCCTTCACGCGGCCGAAGACGATGTACCGTCTCGGCAAACTCGGGTTCACGCAGTCCTACACCTACTTCACCTGGCGGACGGAGAAGCGGGAGACTGCCGCCTATTTGAGCGAAGTCACGACGCCGCCGATCGCCGATTTTTTCCGACCCAACTTCTGGCCCAACACTCCCGACATTCTGCACGAGACGCTCCAGAACGGGGGCCGCCCGATGTTTCTGGTGCGACTGGCGCTGGCCGCTCTCTCCGTCGGCAACTGGGGCATCTATGGGCCGGCGATGGAGCTGCTCGAGGCCACGCCACGGGAGCCGGGCAGCGAGGAGTATCTCGACTCGGAGAAATATGAGATCAAGCAGTGGGACCTCGAAAGTCCCGACAGTCTGGCGCCCTTCATCCGCTGCCTGAACGAGATCCGCCGAACGGAGCCAAGCCTGGCCCGCGTGCGTCCACCGCTCATCCAGCCGATCGACGATCCTTATCTCGTGGCCTGGTGCCGATACGACCCCCTCAGCGGCAACCGCGTGCTCGTGGTGGTGAACATGCAGCCGCACGAGCCGCGGAAGGCCAGACTCATGCTCGACCGCCAGGCGCTCGACCTCGAAGCGGTCGAGTGGCTCACGGCGCACGACCTGCTCGACGAGACCGAGCAGGCATGGCCGATCGACGCCATCACGATCACGTGCACTCCTGAGGAGCCGGTGCGGGTGTTTCGGCTCGAGCCGCAGGGGACCACGCCCCCCGAGACGCAGCCGGCATGACGTGCGACGATGCCACGATCGCGTCCCACCTCGCGGCCTCGCTGCCGAGCATGCGGTGGTTTGCCGACAAGGGGGCGGGCATCGCGGGAGTGAGCCTTTACGACCGCGCGTCACTGCCGCGAGAGACAGCCGCCGAAATAGCGATCGCCGACGTGCAGCTGGCTGGAGGCGATCCATCGTCCGATGCGCGCCGGTATGTCTTGATGATCGACGCCGCAGGAGACGATGCCATAGCCACGCCCGCGGTTGCCCGCTGGCTGCTCGATCTCGTGCTTTCCGGCCGGTCGTTGCCGGGCCGCGGCGGGCAATTCGTCGGCCACGCCACGGGCCACAGCCCGCAGGCGGCCTCGGTCGTCCCGACCGCTCCGATCACCGTGAGCGCGATCGGCGGCGACGCCTCCAACACATCGCTGGTGGTCAGGTGCGGCTCGACCGGCTGGATCATCAAGCTCTTTCGCCGCTGCCGGGCGGGCGTCCAGCCGGAGGTGGAGATCGGCGAGTTCTTCTCCGCGGCGTCGCCGTGGCAGGACACGCCCCGGCTCTGCGGCTGGCTGGAATATCTGCCCGCCGACGACCACTTCGCGGCCACCTCGACCGCGATCGCCACGGTGCACGAGTTTGCTCCGGGCTACACGACGGGCTGGGACCGACTGGTGGGGCTGCTGACCGCCGGCGACGGCCTGGCGGGCCATTCCGGCGATGAGGTCCTTGCCATCGTGGCCAGTCTCGGCCGCGCGACGGCCCGGATGCATCGGGCGTTCTCCGCGCGGCCAGACATCCCAGCCTTCGCCCCGGAGTCGGCAACACCCGTCGGGCGGCAGGCCGCTGCGCTGCGGATGCGCGAGCATGCGCAGGGGGTGTTTGCGTTGATCGAGTCGCGGCTGCCGCAGATGGAGCCAACGATGGCGGGCCGACTCGCCGCCGTGCTGGATGCGCGATCAAGGCTCGTCAGCCACTTTGAACGTCTCCCGAGCATCGCTCTCGACTGCGACAACATCCGCGTGCACGGCGACTACCATCTGGGCCAAGTGCTTGTGGCGGAGCACGAAAGCCAACTGCTCGTGGCGGAGCAGGGGAACGTGCTCGTGATCGACTTCGAGGGCGAGCCGGGGCGGACACTGGCCGAGCGTCGCGAAAAGACAGCCGCCGCCAAGGACGTCGCTGGCATGTGCCGCTCGTTCGACTATCTGCTGCGGCACGTGGCGAAATCGTCAACGAGACCGTACGCCGCGGCGGACCTCGCGCGGCTGGAGGCCTGTTACCTCGACGCCTACCGCGAAGGAGCAGCCGGCCAGCCCTGGTGGCCGGCCGATCGCGACGCGGCCGACGCCCTGTTAGCCCTGTTCAAGCTCGACAAGGCGATCTACGAAATGGCGTACGAAGTGAACAACCGGCCCGACTGGATCGACGTGCCCTTGGCCGCGATCGAGGAGGCGATGGCTACGGTGGCCCGGAGCCACGCTTGACCCGCGTGCCGTCCTCGTTGACCGCGACGTCGAAGATCCGCAGCGAGTCGAGCCACCGCATCATCTCGTCGTTCTTAAACAGCCGTGGCACTGTCGTACCCGCCTCCAGGTGGCCGTAATACAGATCCGCCTCGCCATGCTCGCGTTCGCCGATCCGGCTGGTCACCTTCACCACGGACCCCATCTCGGAGAGTTCGACGATCTCCGCGAGATACTCGATCGTGTCGCCCGGAACCGCCTCGAAGGCCAGCCGCATGCCCCCCACCTTCGCCAGCACGACCTGACGACGGTAGTCGAGCGAATCGGCAACGAGCAACCCAGCCGTCTGCGCCATCCCCTCGAGCACGAGCGTCGCCGGCATCATCGCCGCGCCGGGAAAGTGGTCGTGCAGGTGCTCCTCGGCCAGCGTCACGGCTTTCACGGCCCGCGCGCGACGGTGCCGGACGAATTCGGTGTATCGATCGATCCAGAACCATCGCATGGGTACCGCCACTCCTCTGTTGCCAAACCCGGCAGCCGGGTCGATCAGTCCTTCCGATCCTGCACATGAACGCTCGTGGTGAGAACGAGCGGGATCGGCTTGCGGGGATAGTGCACCTCGACGACCGCAGCCTTCCAGCGACCTCCGCCCGCCCCGGGCGCCAGGGGCACCTCCCACTCGGGGCCGTTCCCTGCCACGGCCGCCGGCAGCCACTTCGCCTCGCGAAAATCCCGCGTGGCCGACTCAGCCTGCCAGAGCACCACCCGCTCCGGCTCCGCGGCTGCATGCAGTACGCAAGCGATGCCGTCACCGAGTGGAGCGAACTGCCACCGAAGGTCGGGCAGGGGCTCGTCTCCCGACACGTGCCTCCCCATGGCGACCACCAGTCCGCCCCAGCGCTGCATCGGAATGCCGTGGCCCGCATTCGGACAATACGACACCCAGCACGGCCCCGGCAGGTCGCCACGGTAGAGCTCGAGTGACTCAAGAGGCCAGTAGGGATCGTTCGTGCCGAGCGAGATCAGCTTCGGCGCCGTCAGTCGGTCGCGGTAGCTGTAGGGATCGACGATGCCGATCAGCTCGCGGCCACGGGGCGTGCCAAGCAGTTTTTCGATTCCCCGCGACGTGTAGTCGGTGAGTTTGTCCGACAGCCCGCCGAAACTCTGCACCTGCAGCCGCAGGTGGCGATCCATCGACAGCATGTCGATCACCTGCGGCACGACGCCCACGACGCGGGAATCGATCGCCGTAGTGAGCCAGCTCGTCCAGCCGCGTTTGCTGGCACCGGTGACGACGAAGCCCTCGATTTCGAGCCTCCATTCGGTGCGGGCGATCTCGACAGCCGCGTTCATCGCCGCGATGGCAGCCTTCACCATCGGCAGGAGCAGCGGCCAGGTCGTGTCGCCGGTCTTGGCATACTCGACGAAAGAGTAGGCGATGAGGCCATCCTCCATGAGCCCGTCGAACATCGGCTGGTAGGGAACCTGCCTGATCACCGCGACTGGCAGGCCCGCCGCATTGGCTACTTTCGCGGCCACGGTCACAGCGTCGGACGGACCGGCGTCTGCAGTGGGCAGCTTCTGGGAGGAGCCGCCATCGATCCAGAGCAGCATGGGCCCGCCGCCATTGCCGCGGGCCGCGACGACACCCGCGGGCACGTAGAGAGAGAGCTCGTGCGTCCACTCCACGCCGCGCCACCGCTGGCTCACGAGTCGGAATGTCCGCCAGGTGCCACCGACGAGTTCTCCCTGCGACACCGGTTCAAAACGTGTGGCGGGATCGCTGGCATGGGCATAATCGGCGAGCGGTCCTGTGGCACGCGGTGCATCGCCCAGCTTCGCCTCCGCTGGCGGCGCGGCTTCGGCCACAGCCGCGTTGCTCTGGGCTCCCGCTCTGCCCCCTGTCAGCGAGAGCGTCGCGGCGGCGAGGCCGCCAACTGCAAACTGCCGGCGCGGCAGCCGCGGATGGGCTTGATGAGAGGGCACGAAAGGTGAATCAGCCGCCGACACGCAGGGCCTCGAATTCACGGATATGGCGGCACATATACATTCCGGCGATCCGCTGCGCAGTCTCGAGCAGCCGGTCGCGAATGTCTTCGGGCTCGAGCACCTCGACCATATCGGCCAGGCCCAGCAGCTGCGGGACCATCTCGTCATCCCAGGCCCTTTCGATGTCGAGGATGACGCTGCCGTCGGCCTGCGGGCTGACCTTCTGCCCCGGATGAAACGGCTTCTCGCAGGCCCAGCGGGCCCGCGCGGCCTGAACGCGGATCCGATACCGTCGCGGCGGATCAGCTGAACGGAAGATCGTGATGCTATCGGCGAGGAGCGACTCGACGGGCTCAGCCGACCGGGCGAACGTCCGCGACGTGGGCTTCGCCTCGGCCACACGATCGAGCTTGAAGAACCGGATCGCGTTATCGGAGTCCGCACTGGCGCGGCCCTGAGCTTCGTTGGCCTGCTTCGCGGCGGCCTTCGACTGCCTTGCAGCACGGGCTGGCTTCTCGGCCGCCGATGCGACGCGATACCCGGCGATGTAGACGCTGCCGTCGTAGAGCACGAGCGACTCGGGACGGATCGTGTATTTCCTTGGCTTGGCGTCGGCGAGGCTCGTGTAGCGGATCTCGAGTTCCACCGTATTCCGGATAGCACGGTTGATCGCGTTGAGCGTCCGCGAACGATACTTGGCCTGCGCGGGCCTTGGATGGATGAGCAGGCCTTCTCGATGGGATTCGACATATTCCAGGAGTTGTGGCGTCGCGATCTGCTCGAGCTTCGCGATCAGCTGGCTGATGCCGCGCCAGTAAAACGTGCCGGCCAGCGGCGTGAGGAAGTCACGGGCCACCGCGAGCGAGAGCAGTTCCGGCAGCGAGATGGCCGGGGTTTTCAGTTCGTGCGCACCCTTGCCGGGCTCAATCGACCAGGCCTGACAGGTGGTGCCGCGATCGGTGCGTTTCTTGGTCTGTGTGACGGCATAGCCGAACTTCTCCAGAAACTCGATGTCGCGGCGGACATTCTTGTCGGACATCTCGTCGATCACGCCGCGGTCGCGGAGCCGGTCCTTGAGCTCTGCGATGGTGAGCGGATGGCGGGCGCTAAACAGGATGTCGATCAGGTGAAACACCCGCAGCAGCTGTTCGTGGCGGCTGATGGAGTCCATGGCGATTCGTGCCGAGAGGCGGGAGGGCAGGGCGTGCGATGTCGCCAGAATACCCGAGAAACCCCCGCCGGTGAGGAGTATCGTGCCGAGAAGCTTCTTGGCTTGGGACGACCAGTTACCCGTCTGATCCAGCCTGCTCCTGGAGCTCCAGCCATCGTTCCTCGGCCACCGCCAGTTTTTCAGCCGCCGCCGTCATCGCCGTGTGGTGCCGCAGGGCCTCGGCAGGGTCGGTCGTGGCGAGCATCGCCTCGTTCGCCGCCCGCTTCTCCGCGTCGAGCTTGGCGATTGAACGTTCGAGCGTGCCGATTTCGCGGCGGACGTCGCGATCGGACCGGGCGTCGTTTCCTGCACGGCCCCCTTCGGGCTTGCCCGGGCCTGGCTTCCCGGCAGGCTTCCCCGCTCCAGCGGGCTTCTTGGATGCAGCAGGCTTCCCGCCACCCGCCGCCGCCTCATCGGCATCGATTTCGCTGTTCATGGCGGCGAGATACTGCTTATAGCTGCCGCCGTAGTTGATGACGCGGCCGTTGCCCACCTCGACGACGTTGGTCGCCACCGTCTCCACAAAGGAGCGGTCGTGGCTGGTGAAGATGACGGTGCCGCGATAGTCGAGGAGCGCCTGGGCAAGCGCGTCGACTGTTTCCACGTCGAGATGGTTGCCCGGCTCGTCGAGGATGAGAATGTTGAACGAGCCGAGCAGGAGGCCTGCGAGGCAGAGCCGGGCCCGCTCGCCACCGGAGAGCACCGGCACTCGCTTTTCGACCGCCTTGCCGCGGAAGAGCATCGCCCCGGCGAGATCGAGAATTCGCTGCGACTTCGTGCCAATCGCCGCCGCCCGCTCCAGGTAGGAGAGCACCGTGTCGTTCTGGTCGAGACTCGTGTAGACGTGCTGAGCGTAGATGCCGAGTTCGCAGCCATGGCCCCACTTCACCTCGCCGGCCAGTGGCGAGAGCGACCGCACGAGCGTCCGCAGAAACGTCGTCTTGCCCTGGCCGTTGTCGCCGACGATGGCGGCCCGCGTCCCGTGCACGATCTCCACGTCGATCGACTCCGCGACCTTTCGATCGGGATAGCCGACCGCCAGCCCCCGGCACCGCACGGCCGGCCCCTGCCGCGGCGACACCTCCGGGCAGCGGATCGCCGCGGTCGGCGAATCGGCGGCAATCTCTTCCACCTCGAGCTTCTCAAGCTGCTTGCTCTTTGACTTCGCGCGGGAGGCCGTGGAGGCCCGCGCCTTGTTGCGGGCGATAAAATCTTCCAGTTGCCGCCGCTTGGAGAGCACGGCGGCATTGGTCCGCTCGAGATGCTGCCGCTGGTCCCGCTGATACTCGAGGAAGGCGTCAACCTTTCCGGGGAAAATCGTCAGCTTGCCGCCGGAGAGGTCGAGCGTGCGATCGCAGGTGGCGCCGAGGAAGGCCCGGTCGTGCGACACGATCAGGCAGCTCTCGCGGTAGTCGCGGAGGAAGTGTTCGAGCAGGATCTGTGTCCGCAGGTCGAGAAAGTTGGTCGGCTCGTCGAGGAGCAGCAGCGTGGGCTCGTGGAGGAGCAGGGCGGCGAGTTTGACGCGGGTCTGCCATCCTCCGGAGAGTTCCTTGACCGGGCCGGTGAGCAGCGAGCCCTTGAGTTCAAACCTGCCTGCCACCTCGCCACACTTCCAGTCGGGCTGGCCGCTGTCACGCATCAGGAAGGCGAGGGCCGTTTCGCCGGGCTCGAAGGGGTCGTGCTGCCTCAGATAGCCGAGCCGCAGCCGCGGATACCGGATGACTTCGCCGGAGTCGAGTTCCTCCTCGCCGAGGATCACCCGGAGCAGCGTGCTTTTTCCCGCGCCGTTGCGCCCAATGAAGCCGACCTTGCCGTCGTCGGTGATCGTGGCGCTCGCCTCGTCGAGGAGCACCTGATCGCCGTAGCGCTTGGAGGCATTCTTGATGTCGAGCAGCACGGCCATGGCGGGTGTCCGAGGGAGGGCCCCACACAGTAACGAACCACCGTGGCAGACGGGAATATGGGCGGACAAATATCGCTGCGTGGCGAGGTTCCCGGGCCCATTGCTGGCACACCAAACCGGCCAACCGCTACATTGGTTCATCAGGGTTTCACCCGCTGGCGCCCCTATCACCCCTCCGCCGGAACTCCCCATGCACCTGTTCGTTCGTCTCTCCGCGGCATCCCGCTGGGCATTCGCGGCCTCGACAGCCGCCATGCTGGCACCGCTTATGCTGCTGGCCAGCACCTCTCCCGTTCTCGCCCAGCCAGCCGCGGCTCCTGATACGACCGCCCCGGCGGCGGCGACAGACCTCATTGCGGCGGTGCGTCGGGCAGCCGACGCCTACGCGACCGCTTTCAACGCCGGCGACGACAAGGCCCTTGGCGACCAGTGGACGCTCGGCGCGGAACTCGAGGAGGGAGGCACGCTGCTCAAAGGACGCGCGGCGATCGTCGCATCCCTGAAGCAGTGGCGGGCGATCCACCCGCAGTCTGCTCTGAAGATCGACGTCACCGACATGCAGCTGCTGGGCGAGGGCGTGGCCCGTGTGCAAGGCACGCTGACCTTCACGAAGCAGGCGGGCGCGGAGCCCGTCGTCTCACGATTCGACACCCTTCGCGTGCTGGAAAACGGCACGTGGCGGATCGCCGAGTCGCGGGTGGTGCCCAGTCCGCGGGCCGCACTGGCAGACCTCGCCTGGATGATCGGCACCTGGCAGTCGACCGACGCCAAGACCGGTTCCACCATCGATGCCACCTACGAGAAGAGCCTCGACGGCCATGCCCTCGTCGGTCGCATCAAGCTCAAACGCAAGGACGGCTCGACGGTCGATTCACTCGACGTGATCCACGCCGACCGGCTCACCGGCCGCGTTCGATCATGGAACTTCGATTCGACCGGGGCACGGGCCGAGGGGGTGTTTTCCAGCGACGGCACCTCCTTCGAGCGAAGGCTCGCGGGCACGCCTGCCGATCCCGGCCTGGGCAGCCGAGCCGAGTGGGTGCAGGTGCTCACGCCGCTCGGCCGCGACATGCTGCTGTGGCATTCGATCGAACGGACGATCGACGGCCGCGCCGAGCCCGACACCGAGCCGGTTCACCTCCGCAGGATTCGCTGAACGTCTTCCGCAGCCATACCTCACGACATCACCGTCACCCTTTGGAGCCTGTCATGTTTATCTCCCTCACACGACGTTGCCGAGCCGTTCGCATGGCGACGGTCGTTCTCACGGTCCTCGCGCAGGCGTCTGCCTCTTCCACGATTGTCTTCGCCCACGGAGGCGGTGGCGGCCACGGCGGCGGTGGCGGTGGCGGCCACATGGGCGGGTACGGCGGAGGGGGCGGGCGTGGCTTCGATGGCGGCGGTCGTGGGTTCGATGGCGGCGGTCGTGGGTTCGATGGCGGTGGACGTGGCGGATTCGACGGCGGTGCGCGTGGTTTCGATGGCGGCGACCGCGGCTTCGATGGTGGCGCGCGCGGTTTCGACGGCGACCGCGGGTTCGATGGTGGACGTAGCATCGACGGGGCGCGTGGCCTGGACGATGGCCGCGGGTTCCGCGACTTCGATGGTGGCCGTCTGGATGGAGGTGCGCGGTTGGATGGTGGCGCCAGGCTCGACGGCGGTGCCAGAATCGACGGCGCCGCCCGGCTCGATGGCGCCGGCCGCTTCGCCGGTGATGCAAACGTGGCACGGGCTGCGGCCGTAGGCGACCGGGGCATTCGCCCCTATTCGATGAACACGCTCGCCGTCCGCGGCGATGCCGTTCGCAACAACTTCCGCAACACCAACTGGTACGGCAACCGCGGCTGGTACGGCAACCACTTCAACCGCTGGTGGCCGGGCGGCTGGTGGTTCGCGGGCGGCATGATGTCGGGCCTGCTCTGGGCCGATCTCTTTGCGTGGGGCGGGTACGGCATGTATGGCGGCGGAGGGGGTGGTGGCGGCGGTGGTGGTTCCAGCGGCGGGATGTCAACGATTCCCTATGACTACGGCACCACGGTCGTCTATCAGGATGACGGCGTCTACGTGCAGGGCAGCCGCGTCGGCACGGCGACTGAATACGCTCAGCAGGCCACGGCGATCGCATCCCAGGGCGGCGCCGATGCGAAGATTGCCGACGACGACGAATGGCGTTCGCTCGGGGTGTTTGCCATGACACGGTCGCAGGAGACCGACGCGAGCAATTTTCTTTCGCTTGCGGTCGACAAGAATGGGATCCTCCGTGGCAGCTACTACAACGCCGTGTCGGACGAGAATTCCCACGTGACGGGGAAGGTCGATAAGAAGACGCAGCGGGCGGCGTGGACGATCGGCGACAAGAAGGAGCCGGTTTACGAGGCGGGGATCTCCAACCTCACGAAGGATCAGCTGACGATCCTGATGCACAAGGCCGACGGCAAGGTGGAGCAGATGCTGCTGGTCCGCGTGCAGCAGGGGGTGCCGGGGGCTGGCCCGGTATCGAAGCCTGCCGGATCAGACAAGGCGTCGAATGGCACCGCGCCGTCCGAGCGGGAGGACGACCAACCGATCAAGGTGAACGCGCCCCCCGAGGACGACCCGAACGAAAACTAGACGGGATGAAGCCTCGTCAATAACCGAAGCGGAGGGCATGGGACTCGAACCCACAACCGGTTACCCGGCACGACATTTCCAGTGTCGCCGCTAGCCATTCGCTTACCCTCCGTAAGTCACTGTCACTGATGGACTTAAGGGCATTCTGCCAAGAGCCGCAATTCGCCTGATCTAACGCGGATCTAACAGGCTTTCGCAACTTTCCCTGACTTTTGCCCCTGATCTAACAGGGTGACCACCGCGGCATCGTGCATCCTGCCACCGCAGACTTGGATCGAGTATAGCTACCGGTTGCGGGTCGGTCGACGCCCCCCGGGGTAGATCGCAGGACTGCCTATGAGGTCAATCTGCGGCCCCTGGCCCCCCGTTAACGAGTCGCACCACCGCCTCCGCTACCGCCGCGTGCTCCTCGGGCGTGAAAAACATGGTCCGCATGAATCGCCACGCTCTCTCAACGCGGGCATCGAAGCTGTCCGGGCCGGCGGTGGTGGCGGGGCTGGGCAGGACTTGGCCCCAGAACTTGGCGGGGTCGAATACGCCGGGGTCGGGCCTGGGGGTGGTGCGGCGGGTGCGGGAGGGTTCTCTCATGAACTTGCGTCCTTGTCGGGCGTGGAAACCGTTGGTGGGGCCATCCGGGCGTGCAGGAACTTCTTATCGAGTCGTTGATCAACGCAGCCAAACGCGGCGACTGAATCCGTGAGCCTCAGGTGACCGCCCCGCCGCGGCGCCCACAGGCGACGCCGCAACGAGGCTTCGCTTGTCAGAGCAACCACATTTCTCGGTCTTCAAAGTCTGTCTCGCAGGTGACGAATGCCGTCACCCAGGCAACGATGCCGCGAGAGTGATGGGGGTCAGTGATGATCGCGGTCGCCTCAATTAAGAAGTCGTAGCCATTCACCGGTGTTTCCTCGACTGCCTGAAGTACAGCCTCTTGGATGCAATTGCTGAGACACCTAGTCGCCAGCTCAACTTTTTCGAGGCGGCGGCATGACAAGGGAACACCCTTTCTGAATCGGGGCGTCGTTGTGAACACGTCGCCGCTTTCGCAATACCGCGTCCTGCAGAGACATGAAAAGGAGGCCACCCCCAAACGGTCGAGGGTCTCAAATAGTTTTTCACACTCTGCGTTCCCTCGCAGCACAAAGGGCTTTGGGTCACCCTCGACCCATTCGCGTACTTCACCGGCGTCATTCACTTTGTCCACACCGACTAACTTCGAACCGGCCATGCAGAACTCCTTGCCGCTGTGCGGCGTTCAGGTGCTTCATGTGATCGCACGATCACAACGGGCGGATTGTTATCCGCCTTACCGGGGGCACAAGCCGGGACTTTGATGTGCACACACATGCGCCGCCACTGAGGAGTTGCGTTTTCCGACATTGCGATTGTGAACTGCCGCGCAAGTATTGACCGGAATTAAAGGGCGCGGCAGCATGCGGCACGCACGGCAGCACACGCGGAAAAACAACGACACCCCAAGGAGTAGACGCATGCCCAAGTACCCCGGCTGACCTGCCCCCATGAATGACGCCAGATTCTAAGTTAGGGTTTTGCCCTCCAACAGACCAGCCCTGTGCGGTTGCGGAGGCGCAGCCGTAGCAACCGCACAGGGCTGCAGCGACTCTGGGGCCGGG